>Ga0209624_10000433_pt1 | contig 36939 bp, 49 predicted proteins | sample JacPinW_OM2H0_O1_FD_188565 | JGI IMG/M metagenome (GOLD analysis project Ga0209624, IMG submission 188565) | Forest soil microbial communities from Algoma, Ontario, Canada - Jack Pine, Ontario site 1_JW_OM2H0_O1 (SPAdes) (version 2) | ecosystem: Environmental > Terrestrial > Soil > Boreal...
ATTCTACAAACTCACTCGCCTTGCCTTTATTTTCTCTATTTTCTGCCATTATTTAAATCCCAAATTATCTCAACATCATTAAACTTTAAGTCCACCCTCACGTAACCCATCTGCCAAAGCTTTTATACGGCCATGATATAAAAAGTGTCCTCTATCGAAAACAACCTCTTCTATCCCTAAGCCTTGAGCTTTTTTAGCAAGTTGCATACCAGCTGCATGAGCTTTTGTTTTTTTATCACCTTTCGTAGCCATTTCTTGTGTAGAAACACTTGCTAATGTTGCTTGCTTAGCATCGTCAATAAGCTGTGCATAGATATGATTCAGGCTTCTAAAAACAGAAACACGGGGCACTCCCTTGTCTCTTAATTTGCTTCGCACACGAAGCTTTCTTCTTTCTTTTCTAACTTTTAATTTTCTAACTAAACTCATGAGAGAGTTCCTTACTCAATTATTATGCAGCTTTTGTTTTACCAGCTTTACGTGCAATCACTTCTGTATCCAATTTAATACCGGTGCCTTTGTATGGCTCTGGTGGTCTTAAAGCACGCACTTGGCTGCACACTTCTCCAACTAGCTCTTTATCTGAAGAGCGAAAGACCAAACGCTGGCCGGTTTTATCAATTTCTAATGAAACGCCTGCAGGCAAGTTAAAATCTATTTTGTGAGAATAGCCCAGCGAAAAGACAACTTTACTACCCGATAAAGCAGCTTTGAAACCAAGACCATTGATTTGCATTACTTTCTCAAACTCTTGCTGACTGCCTTTGATAGCATTTGCCAACAATGCGCGATGCAATCCCCATACTCTATTTAACTCTCTTGCATCGAGACGAACCTTATCATTCGCTTTAATCGTTAAAGCTTTGCCATTCAGCTCTGGCGTTAATTCTTTAGGCAAAACATATACACCATTACCCTTTTTACCCGAGTAATGAACTTCTTGGCCTTTAACTTCTACTTGTGCGGAGCCAATATCTATAGGCTTTCTACCGATCTTAGACATATCTTAAACCTTTACCAAACAGTGCATATAACTTCGCCGCCTATGCCCAATTCTTTAGCTTTTTTATGAGAAACAACGCCTTTGCTGGTTGTTAAAATAGAAAGCCCCAGACCGCCAATGACTGGCTTTATATAGAGCCTTCCTTTATATGATCTTCTGCCAGGCGTGCTAATACGTTCCAGCTCGTGAATAACAGATTCCCCATTCACGTATTTCAAAAAAATCTTAAGAAATTTCTTAGACCCATCTTGCACAACTGCCGCATCTTTAATAAAGCCTTCGTCTTTGAGAATGGTTGCGATCTCAAACTTTATATTAGAATAAGGCACCAAAACAAACAGCTTCGATGACATGAGGCCGTTGCGAATAATGGTTAAGAAATCACCAATAGCATCTATAGACATTCACATCCTTTAAAATTAGAATTACCAACTTGTTTTTTTAACGCCAGGTAACAAACCATCTAATGCCATTTTTCTAAAGCATAGACGACATACCATAAATAGGCGCATATAGCCGCGCGGCCTGCCACACAACTTACAACGATTTTTTGCTCTGACTGCAAATTTAGGAGTTTTATTTGATTTTTCGATGAGCGCTTTTCTTGCCATCTTTTTTTACCTTACTTAAAACTTATACTTTACGAAATGGCATACCAAATTGCTTGAGCAGCTCAAAACCATGTTCATTCGTGCGAGCAGTCGTACAAATAGTTACATTTAAACCATGCAACTTTTGGTTAATATCGTATTCAACTTCAGGAAAGATCGTAATCTCTTTAAGGCCAAGATTATAATTTCCTCTGCCATCAAAGTCGGTTGGAACACCTTGAAAATCTCGTGTTTTTGGTAACGCCAAATTTATGAGTTTGTCCAAGAAGTTATACATGTTATCTCTTCTCAAAGTTACTTTTACACCAATTGGCATTCCTGCTCTCAATTTAAAACCGGCAATTGATTTTTTTGCCAAAGTCTTAACCGATGCTTGCCCAGAAATTTTTTCTACCACACCCATTACTGCTTGCAAAGCCTTACTATCGGCAATAGCATCTTTAACACCAACATTGAGCACTATTTTGGAAATCTTGGGTACTTCCATTATATTTTTCAGCCCAAGCTTTTCTTTGAGATCTGAGCGTATTTTTGAATCGTATAACTCTTTAAGGCGAGCTTTTTTTACCATGGACTAATCCTAATAGGCGATAAACACTAAAAAATTTCTTCACATCGATTGCAAGCACGCACTCGTTTGTTGCCTTCAATCATCTTTGTATTAACACGACACGGTTTTTTACAAGATCCACAGATTGGCATAACCCGTGAAATACTCAAGTAGCCTTCTTGCTTTTTTATACCAGGCACATCATTTTGCTTGCGCGCTTTAAGATGTCGAGTAACTATAGCAACGTCTTTAACCATTACTAGATCTTTTTTTGGTAAAACTTCTAAAACAGTTCCTTTTTTACCTTTATCTTTGCCAGATAAAACAACAACAGTATCATTCTTCTTTATTCGAGCAACCATATCACTTTTCCTCTACAAAACTTCTGGTGCCAAAGATATAATTTTCATATATCCCCTGCCTCGCAATTCACGAGCAATAGGCCCAAAAATACGGGTGGCTACCGGTTCGCCATCTTTAATAATAACGCCAGCATTTTCGCCAAAACTTATATACGATCCATCTTCACGTTTATGCGGCTTTACTGTGCGAACAATAACGGCAAAAACCACATCTTTTTTCTTAACAACGCCACCAGGAATTGCTTCTTTGATAGCACACTTAACTAAATCGCCCAGTTGAGCATATTTTTTACCAGTACTGCCAACAATAGAAATCACTCGCATTGCCTTCGCACCGGAATTATCTGCTACTTCTAGATTGGTTTCTTTTTGTATACTCACGTTATTCCTTAGCAGCAGGTTTAATAATCTGTTTTAGACGCATATATTTGGTTTTAGAAATAGGTGAAACTTCATAAAACTCGACTATATCGCCAACGCTAGCAATGCCTTGTGGATCATCAACTTTATACTTCTTAGAGCTTTTCATCGTTTTTGAAAACTCTTTTTGTACAAAAGTACGGTCAGTTTTAACAACCACCGTTTTATCCATTTTATCAGATATCACAGTACCGATATAGGTACGTTTAACTTTATTTTCCATAACCTTATTCATTTAACACCTTTTTGACGCAGCAAGGTTAAAAGACGAGCAATGTCCCTTTTGCCTTTTTTGAATTGCGAGGAATCTTTTACTCCTGAAGTAAAAGAGTTCAACCGTAGGCTAAAGGCTTCTCGTCTGAACTCGTTAAGCTTAAGAAGCAAATCTTTCAGCTCAAGTTGTTTTATTTCTTCTTTAAATTTTGTTGTTTTCATTGCAATTTCCTATTTAAACCGACTCAGCAGGCGCAGCAACTTTTTTAACAAATTTTGTTTTTACTGGAAGTTTATACGTTGCTGAACGTAATGCTTCACGCGCTTCTGCTTCAGTTAATCCTGAAACCTCACAAATTACACGGCCTCGCTTAACCACAGAAACCCACAATTCAGGATTCCCTTTACCTTTACCCATTCGTGTTTCTGCAGGCTTTTTAGTAACTGGTTTATCGGGAAAAATACGGAGGTAAAACTTGCCCGTCTTTGGTAGCTTACGAGTCACGGTGACTCGTATTGATTCAATCTGCTGTGCAGTAACCCATTTAGGTTCAACCGCTTGTAACCCATACTCACCAAAAGCAACTTCACGCGCACCCTTAGATTCACCTTTCATGGTGCCCTTTTGGACTTTTCTAAATTTAGTTTTTTTAGGCATTAACATGTGTGTATCCTACTTAATTACTAAGGTGTTGGTACTCACCTTTACAAATCCAAACCTTAACACCGATAATGCCATAGGTAGTTTTTGCTTCAGCAAAACCATAATCAACATCAGATCTCAACGTATGCAACGGAATTGAGCCAACGCGAGTCCATTCTTCACGAGCAATTTCTGCACCATTTAAACGACCAGCACAGCGGATCTTAATACCCTTTGCACCACTTTTCATAGCGGATATCGCAGCTCGCTTCATCGCCTTCTTAAAACTGCCACGCTTAACCAACTGCTCTGCAATATTTTTTGCAACTAAAACTGCATTCAGCTCAGGAGATTTTACCTCTTGTACAGAAATTTCTATATTATTTCTACGGGTAAGACGTACTAATTCACTGCGTAATGACTCAATTGATTGTCCCTTTTTACCAATAATAACCCCTGGGCGACCAGAATGGATATTAATGCGGACATTTTCACCAGCACGTTCAATTTCAATTTTAGAGATTTCAGCATTTTCCAATGCAGCATACAAAAAGTCACGAATTTTGACATCTTCTAGCATCTCTTTGCCGTATGACTTACGCGCAAACCACCGTGAATCCCATGTACGATAAATACCTAATCTAAATCCAACTGGATTAACCTTTTGTCCCACCGGCTTCCTTTGCAGTTATAGGTTCAACGATTACACGCATATGAGCTGTGCGTTTGTTATAGAGATTAGCACGACCCATGGCACCTGGTTTGAAATAGCGGGATTTAGGCCCTTGGTCAACACGGATATCCTTGATAACCAATTGATTAGAATCTAAGTTTTGCAACGACTTAGCATTTGCAGCCGCTGATTCAATCATTTTCTTTATGGGAATTGCCTTTTTAAGCGAGCAGGAGCTCAACCAATTTAAGGCATACGCAACACTTTTCCCTCTAACTACGTCCACCAAAGGTCTCATTTTGAAATGAGAAGTGCGAATATAGCGAGCTTTTGCGACAAATTGCATGCTCAAAAACCTCAAGTATAACTTTACTTATTAACTAAATTTTTAACTGTTTTATATAATTTACCGAATTCATGTCAAATGAGCAATAACTATTTAGTGGCCGGAGGCGCCGCTGCTGGCTCAGCTCCTGCTGGCACCACACCTGCTTGCCGCTGTCCACTATGAGCGCGGAATGTACGCGTAGGAGCAAACTCACCTAAGTAGTGGCCAACCATATTTTCGGTTACAAATACAGAAACAAATTTTTTGCCATTATGGACCGCAATGGTTAATCCCACAAATTCAGGAATAACCATAGAGCGCCGAGACCAGGTCTTTATTACATCTCGTTTACCAGAAGATTTTACTTTCTGTACCTTTGCTAATAAAGATGGCTGGACATAGGGACCCTTCTTTGCAGATCTTGCCATAGTTTTTTACCTTATTCTTATTATTTTCTTCTCTTTAAAATTAACAAATTCTTACGGGTACGTGTCTTAGTTCCCTTAGCTCCCTTACCCCATGGAGATACGGGGTGTGAGCCAGACTTTGAGCGGCCCTCACCACCACCATGTGGGTGATCCACTGGGTTCATAGCCATACCACGAACCGATCCCCTTCTGCCACGATAGCGAGTACGTCCTGCTTTTCCCCAGTTAATGTTTTGGTAATCAGCATTTCCCAAAACACCAATGGTTGCCCAGCAGTTTACTGGCACCATTCTAATTTCACCAGATGGCATTTTTAATGTGGCATAATCATCTGTTTTAGCCATTAACTGAACTGAAGCACCAGCACTTCGCGCAAGTTTTCCACCCGAGTTAGGGGTAATTTCAATGTTATGTAATTGAAAACCAACGGGAATATTCTTGATTGGTAAGCAATTTCCTGTTTTGGCCTCAACTTGCTCGCCAGCCATAACAGCACTACCAACTCCCAAACCTTCAGGCAACAAGATATATTTCTTCGCGCCATTTAAAAATGAAACTAATCCTATACGAACATTACGATTAGGATCATACTCTACTGCCGTAATTCTACCTTCTATATCACGATCGGCTCTTTTAAAATCGACCATACGATATTTTTGGAAGGCACCACCGCCACGATACCGTACGGTAATGCGGCCATATGAGTTACGGCCACCACGTTTTCTGAGACCGTAAACCAAACTTTTTTCAGGACTCTTTTTCGTGATATCAGAACTATCTAAATAAGTCTGGAAGCGAAGTGATGAGTTACGGGGTTTTTTAGTAATTATTGCCATGTATCACCTTTATTCTTTAGTTGTACCGGTTGGCACAATATTTCCACCAGCTTGATCGATGAAATCTAGAGAGTAGCCTTCCGCTAAGGTAACAATAGCGTTCTTAACTAATTTTCCAGAAATTGCTCGCCCACGAACTCGTTTGTTCTTACCCTTACGCACCTTAATATTAACTGAATCAACTTTAACACTAAAGAGCCTTTCAATCGCTTCTTTCACCATGGGTTTATTTGCCTGAGGATGAACCTTAAGTGCAAGTTTTTTAAAGAGTTTATTTAATTTATAAGCCTTTTCTGAGATAACAGGCCCGATAATAACATCGTAAATACTTAAATCCATTGTGAAACCATTTTTTTAAAGTGCTCAACATCTTTGTTTAAGATAAGCCAACGAGAACCATTCGCTAAATCAAAAGCATTCGGCTGATCAAAATAGAGAATCCGCACCGAAGGAATATTCGCAAAGGAAGCATGGCTAATAATATCATTTGTCGGCAAAAAGAGCACAATACGTTCTTTATGCAAACCACTATTTTTCAGTGCATTAAATGCTTGTGCTGTTGATGGTTTTGCCAGTGTTGCATCCCAATTTAAGGAAACAACTTTACCATTCGTGATAAAATTATGCAAAAGTGAGCCGAGTACATTTTGTTTAACTTTTTTACTCGTTTTCAATACACGAGTACGTGGTTGTGGACCAAAAATTACACCGCCACCACGCCATAATGGAGAACGAGCAGAGCCAGCACGTGCCCGACCAGTACCTTTTTGTTTCCATGGCTTTTTATTTGAATAAGCAACATCGGAACGCCCTTTACATGCCACGGTACCTTGACGCCAATTTTGCAACAATGAACGTACATAAATCGCCATAGCTACGGGCGATATTGTTTCATGCGTACCACTGATGCCCACATCTTGCGCAGACAACGTTTGCAAAGAAGTACTCTTTTCGGAAGATTTTCTTATCTTTTGATCACTCATACATTACCTAATGATTTTCGTATGCACATTAATGATCCAGCCTTACCAGGAACTGATCCTTTAATGAGTAAAACATTTGCATTTTTATCAACTGAAACAACCTCTAAGTTTCTCATCACTTGCAGATCAACTCCCATATGGCCTGGGAATTTTTTTCCCTTGATAACTCTACCTTGAGAACGGTAAGAGCTACTTGAACCAGGACGGCGGCCCATAGTAGATCCGTGACTACCGGGAGGACCATTAAAATTATGCCGTTTAATAACACCGGCAAATCCACGGCCAATCGTAATACCTGCAACATCAAGAAACTCACCCTGGTTAATCATTGCATTAAAATCCATCGGTTGACCAATAGTTAATGATGCGCTATCTCCATCAAAAGCAATTTCTCGTATATGATAAAAATACTTTTTAGGAGTCTTTAACCAATCTTGTGCAAAAGCAGTATCCACATAACGATCTCTGATAAGTCCCACTTGAACCGCACTATAACCATCACGTTCTTGCGTTTTGATACGAGTCACCACCCAGTGCGCAAGATCAATTGCCGTTGCTGGAATCACTTTATTTTCTGAAAAGACCTGGGTCATTCCAATTTTTTTACCCCAAATTCTTGTTGCCATGAATGACCTCTCTTATTGAATTTCTACATCAACACCAGAAGAAATATGGAGCTTCATTAAAGCATCCATAGTTTGATCTGATGGAAGAACAATATCTAAAATACGCCGGTGTATAACCAAAGCGAACTGTTCACGAGACTTCTTATCTATATGTGGCGATCTCAATACGGTAAAACAACGGCTCTTATTAGGAAGTGGAACAGGTCCCATCAACTGGGAACCTGTTCTTTTAACTGTAGAAACAATAAGCTTCGTTGCTTTATCTAACAACTGATGATCGTATGACTTTAACGTTAAACGAATTTTTTGCTTTTTCATCAGCTATCCAATTATTCAATGATTTTGGTTACAACACCAGATCCAACCGTTCTGCCACCTTCACGAATTGCAAAACGCAAATCTTTATCCATTGCAACAGAAGAGATCAGTTCAACAGTCAAATCAACGTTATCGCCTGGCATTACCATTTCTCGTCCAGCTGGCAATGTTACCACGCCAGTAACGTCAGTTGTTCTGAAGTAGAACTGAGGCTTATATCCATTGAAGAATGGGCTATGACGACCACCTTCGTCTTTACCAAGAACATATACTTTACACTCAAATTTCTTATGAGGGTTAATACTGCCTGGTTTAGCAAGAACCATACCACGTTCGATATCTTCTTTTTTAATACCGCGCAAGAGTAATCCAGCGTTATCGCCAGCTTGGCCATCTGCAAGTTCTTTACGGAACATTTCAATACCGGTAATCGTTGTTTTCAAGCGCTTACCAAAGCCAACAACCTCAACTTCGTCGCCAACTTTAATTTTACCTTGTTCAATTCTACCAGTAGCAACCGTACCACGACCTGAAATTGAGAATACAGATTCAATTGGCATCAAGAACGGCTTTTCGATGTCACGCTTTGGTTCAGGAATATAATTATCTAATGCTTCCATGAGCTTTTGAATAGCACCGTAACCAAGGTCACCTTTATCACCATTCAATGCTTTAAGAGCAGAGCCACGAACCACCGGAATTTTATCGGCTGGGAAATCATTCTTTTTCAGTTGCTCACGGACTTCTTCTTCAACCATGTCAACCATTTCTGCTTCGTCAACCATGTCAACTTTGTTTAAGAAAACAACGAGTGCAGGAACTCCAACGTTACGGGCAAGAAGAATATGTTCTTTGGTTTGTGGCATCACACCATCGGTTGCAGACACTACCAAAATTCCTCCGTCCATCTGTGCTGCACCGGTGATCATGTTCTTCACATAGTCAGCGTGTCCAGGACAGTCAACGTGCGCATAGTGGCGCTTATCGGTTTCATACTCAACGTGAGATGTTGCAATGGTAATACCACGCGCTTTTTCTTCTGGCGCATTATCGATTTCGTCAAACTTCTTAAATGTTGCTCCGCCCTTCTCTGATAAAACGCGCGTAATTGCTGCGGTTAAAGTGGTTTTACCATGGTCAACGTGTCCAATAGTACCGACGTTTAAATGCGGCTTTTTACGTTCAAATTTACCTGCCATCGTTTCTCCTACAAAAGCTTAATCTTAAATAACTATTTATTTTCAACAACTGCTGCTTCAATATTCTTTGGAACTTCACTATACTTTTTAAATTCCATTGAATAGCTCGCACGACCCTTGGTCATAGAACGCAACTCCGTTGCATAACCAAACATCTCACCAAGCGGCACTTCGGCTTTAATAACCTGATTGCTGCCCCGCGTTTCCATTCCCTGAATTTTACCACGCTTCGAGCTTAACCCACCCATTACATCACCCATATATTCTTCAGGTGTTTCCACCTCAACTTCCATAATCGGTTCGAGTAACACTGGAGAAGCTTTTGCCATGCCGCTCTTGAATGCCATAGAAGCAGCAATCTTAAACGCCATTTCAGAAGAGTCTACATCGTGATAGGATCCGTCATACACAGTGGCTTTAACGTCAACAACGGGATAACCGCCTAACACACCGGTGGTAATTGCCTCTTCTAAACCCTTTTCAACCGCAGGAATATATTCACGAGGAATAGATCCTCCCACAACGCCATTAACAAATTCAAAGCCCTTACCTCTTTCAAGCGGCTCAAGCTTCAACCAAACGTGGCCATATTGACCGCGTCCGCCTGATTGCCTGATAAATTTACCTTCAACGTCAACCGGCTTCTGAATTGTTTCTTTATAAGCAACTTGAAGTTTGCCTTGCACCACATCAATTTTGTGATCACGGCGTAAGAGATCAACCTTAATTTCAAGATGCAACTCACCCATTCCTTCTATAACCGTTTGCCCTGTTTCTTCATTGTAAGAAAAACGGAAGGATGGATCTTCTTGCATTAACTTTTTTAAAGTAAGCGTCATCTTTTCATAATCAGCTTTACTCTTTGGCTCAATGGAAGCAGAAATTACTGGAGCAGGTATATCAATAGATTCCAAAAATATTTGTTGGCCTTCTTGGCATAATGTATCACCCGTGATAGCTTCTTTAACACCTACCACAGCGGCAATATCGCCAGCTTTAACCACTTCGATCTCTTCACGCTGGTTCGCATGCATTTTAACTAATCGGCTCACCCGCTCCTTGGTACGAGCACGCGAATTATAAACATAGGTGCCAGCTTTTAACTCACCAGAGTATACGCGCACAAAGTTTAAAACCCCTACAAAAGGGTCAGTCATAATTTTAAACACAAGCGCACAGAACACACCCTTAGGATCAGAAGCAATTTGTATTTCCTGTTTATCACCATTCTTAGCAGTTACCGGTGGAATATCAATTGGTGAAGGCAAGTAATCAATAACCGCATCGAGCACTAATTGCACACCTTTATTTTTAAAAGCAGTACCGCAAAATGCTGGCACAACTTTACGTGCAATCACACCTTTACGTAAGGCAGCTTTAATTTCTGGAATAGAAATTTCTTCTTCATTTAAAAATTTCTCAGCAAGCTTATCATCCATCTCGGCAGCTGCTTCAATAATTTTAGTTTTTAAATCTTTAATCTGGTCAGCGTATTCAGCAGGCGCATCAACCCATTTTACCACCGATCCCATCTCGCCTTCGAATGTTGCCATTTTGCTCGTTAAAACGTCGATGATTGCGTTAAAATCTTCTGAAACACCGATAGCAATCTGCATCATTACTGCATTCGCACCAAGTTTATTTTTGATGTCGGCAACAACGCGCGGATAATCAGCGCCAATACGATCCATCTTATTAACAAAAATAAGACGCGGCACATGATAACGATTAGCTTGACGCCACACCGTTTCAGACTGTGGCTGCACACCATCAACACCACTAAATACTGCAATCACACCATCAAGAACTCGCAATGAGCGGCCTACTTCGATGGTAAAATCAACGTGTCCTGGTGTATCGATAATATTAATGTAGTGATCTTTCCATGTACAAGCAGTTGCTGCAGAAGTAATGGTAATACCACGCTCACGTTCTTGCTCCATCCAATCCATGGTGGTAGTACCTTCGTGAACTTCACCAATTTTGTGAGAGATACCAGTGTAGAATAAAATTCGTTCAGTCACCGTGGTTTTGCCCGCATCAATATGAGCAGCAATACCTATATTTCTACAACGGTCTAAGGGGTTACTCATTATACACCTTCACTTACCAAGCATAATGGGAGAATGCCCTATTAGCTTCTGCCATTCTATGAACGTCCAACTTTTTCTTGATAGCACCACCGCGTCCCTCAGAAGCCTCTAAAAGTTCATATGCCAAACGAGGCCCCATCGTTTTATCGGATCGAGCTGCCGCAGCCTCACGCAACCATCGCATAGCAAGAGCACGGCCACGATCTTGATTAACTTCCATAGGAATTTGATACACACTACCACCAACACGGCGCGGACGCACTTCAACTAAAGGCATCAACTGTTCGATACCTTTATAGAAAATATCGAGCGCCTTGTTTTTATCACCTTGAGTTTTTTTCAAAAGTATGTCGATAGCATCATATACGATCGCACGAGCAATACTTTTTTTACCCTGTTCCATGATGATATTAATAAGCTTCTGAATTAATTGTGATCCATAGCGAGGATCAACACCAATATCTCTTTTTAAAATATTCTTTTTACGCCTTGGCATACTTTACCTTAATCTTTAGGACGTTTAGCGCCATACAATGAGCGAGACTGTCTTCGCTTTTCAACACCAGCAGAATCTAATGCACCACGAACAATATGGTATTTAACACCAGGTAAGTCTTTTACTCTTCCGCCACGAACCAGAACTACAGAGTGCTCTTGAAGATTGTGACCTTCACCAGGAATATAGGCGGTCACCTCAATACCGGTTGAAAGCTTTACACGCGCAACTTTACGTAACGCTGAGTTTGGCTTTTTAGGTGTTGTGGTAAACACACGCGTACAAACGCCACGCGATTGAGGTGCTCCTTTGAGCGCGGGGCTTTTAGATTTCGACTTGGTGCTTCTTCTACCAAATCGAGACAGTTGGTTTATCGTGGGCATAGTATGAAATTCCTACACATCTTTAAGGGTGATAAAAATTCGTATAAAACTACAATTGTGCTCAATTTTGTGCTTCTAACCCCCTACATTTTAGCTACAACGGTACAAATATTTTACTTCTTTTCTTAATTTTTTCAAGGACAAGCTGCATAAAAAGATGGCTATCAAAACATAATTCTTGGCTCATGCGCATCAAATTCGATAAAAATGCTCATTTTTTAATGGTATCTAGTTGAGAATTTCCCGGAGTTTTGACCTCTGTTTTTGTTAGACTTAATGGTCAGGTAATGGTATCTTAGCAACACACTATTTATTGTCAAATATCTTATTTTAGTCCAAGGAGCTTTATTCTTATGTTTTTCTTACGATCTCTAGACTCTTCTTTGCCACTTAACCTGCTTTTTATCCTCGCAGCCTTAGCTGGCCTTGGATTTTTAATAGGGTTCCATGAGCTTGGGCATTTCTTATTTTGTAAGCTATTCAATATACGAACCCCATCATTCTCCATCGGCTTTGGACCTCGTCTTATCACTAAAAAAATAGGGGATACTGAATTTGCCCTCTCTGCAATCCCCCTAGGTGGCTATGTTGAAATAGCCGGCAATGCAGAAATAGCGCAAGGAGAACAAAAAGACGCCTTAGCCCATGATGAACGGTCATTCGCAAGCAAACCGTATTACCAAAAACTTTTAGTACTGATCGGCGGCATACTTTTCAACCTGTTTTTTGCCTATTTCGCTCTTATTCTCTTAGTAGCTATTGGTGGCTTACCCAAAACCACTCCTGCTATAGATTCTGTTCAAGAAGCATCAGCGGCAGCAAAATATGGCCTTATGGAAAATGATATTATTACGGCAATTAACGGGCAAGCTATTAATGGTGACTGGGACAAGGCCAAAAGTATCATCGTTAGCTTGCCAGACCAAGAAGCTCAATTTACCATCAGCCGTAACGGCCAAGAATTAACACTTCCTATCGTAGTTGGCCATCAAGAAGAGCATGGCAAAACAATAGGAATTTTAGGGATCACCCCTAAGCTCGGCGGCTATGAAAAACTGCCCTTCTGGCAAGCAATTGGCATGGGTATAACCAAAACAAATACCCTCATTATGGACACGATCACGGGCCTTAAAAGAATCTTTTTTAAAGGCGAATTAAAGGGTGCTCAGGGGCCGATTGCTATTCTGTCAATTATCACGAAAGGTATCAGCCAAGGTTTTGGTACTTTTATCTTTTTACTCGCCCTTATTAGCATCAATTTAGCCATTCTAAACCTTATCCCCTTGCCAATTTTAGATGGTGGACAAATTGTGTACGTTACCATTGAGGCTATTATTGGCCGCCCCTTGCCTCTTAAGGTGAGAGAATATATCCATATTGCTAGTTGGATTTTTATGCTGGGACTTATTCTCTATATGACCACCAATGATATTTATAAGTTAATAGCCCCTTATCTGGGCAAGATTTTTGGTAGATAACCCAAAAAAAGCTAAGCCGCTCGTATTGGAGCGGCTTTTTTAATAACTTCGCAAGTCTATATTATTACGAATTAAATTCTGGTTTGTTAAAAAAAGATTCTCCGGCCACTTGCCCCAATCAAACCACCGCCACTCCTGGCATTTATGAGGTTCAAGAATTTGTGGTTCACCACCGATATATTCTCCAATCATGATCAGGGTGATGTAATGCCTATTTTCAGCAATAAAGATATCCTGGCTATACGGCCCAGGTTTAATTAAGCCAAGCTTCAGGCCAGTTTCCTCTAAAACTTCACGGCGCGCACATTCTTCTACGGTCTCCCCAAATTCTAAATGACCGCCGGGGAAGGCCCAGGTTTGGGCGTCATGAGCATTTTTACGCAACCCCATGAGCACAGCACCATCTTTGATAATACAAACGCCAACGCCTATTTTTGGTCTTTCTTGCATAATCGTATTCCTTAAAAATAAAAAAGCGCTCAATGTACAATCACACTGAGCGCTGTAAAATTTAGCAAAAAAGCCCGTTTTATGCTTCTTTATCTTCTTCCGGTCTTTGAGCTGAGTGTGGGTGCTCGCTACCGGGATATACACGCAATTTGCGCAATAAATAACGGCTTAATATATTTTTTGGCAACATCCCTTTTACCGCTAAGGTAATAACTCTATCAGGATGTTTAGCCAGAAGCTCTTTTGCTGAAGTAATTTTTTGTCCGCCAATCCAACCAGTGTAGTGAGCATACTCTTTATCTTCCATCTTGTTACCAGTCAACACTACGTGAGAAGCGTTAATAACCACAACATAGTCTCCCGCATCGGCATGAGGAGTAAAATATGGCTTATTTTTGCCGCGTAAAATATCAGCAATTTCGGTGGCCATTCTACCAAGCACTTTGCCTTTGGCATCGATAACGCGCCAGTGTGGCTGTTTGTTATCTTCCGGGCGTGCATAAAAAGCAGAGTTCATATCAATCACTTTTTCATGCTTCTTTGCTTTGGACGGAGCAGCTTTAGCAGTAGCCTTTGCAGGAGCAACCTTTTTTGCTTGCGTTGTTTTTTGCTTTGCCGCATCAGATTTAGACGCAGAAGCCTTTTTAACAGCCATGAGACACCTTTTCTAACCTAAACAAATAATTAAACTTTTGATTTACAAATGACATATATGACGAACGAAGCTATTATATACTCTAAATAAAAATAGCCTGTGGGTCAATTAGGACCTTAAAAAAACTTATTCTCATTACCGCTTTCTAGTCAAGAAACTCGTAAAACGGTAGGATAGTGGATATCTCGATATTTTTTGCAAGGATTTTACTATGAAAATACTCTCGTCTCTATTTCTTTTAACTGCACTAGTAAATATTAAGCCTTCATATTCTATGGGCAGCTGGGTAATCCCGCAACAAGTATCTGATGGAGTCAAAGATGTTGGCATTGCAGCAAAAGTCACCTCAGATGGTATTAAAAATTTAACTGATACTATTGCCAATAAAATTCAAAATGATGTTCCTATTGCTGTACGCATTGAAACTCCATCTGGAATTGCTATGGCTCAAGCATTTGGAAACAAGGTCCAAGACAGTGTCAAAATACTTGATGGCACATTACAAAGTGTCACTAAGACGGTCGCTCAAGTCCCCGGCGAAGTCATCGATCAAATAAATACTAACGTAATTGCCAAGCATGTTATGCCTGCTTTTCAAACAACGAATGACACCGTAAACAATGCGATAAAAGTAGTCGATAAAGCAGTTCATATAGCAGGAACTGTACCAGATACCGTATGCAATGCTGCTAAAGACATCATCAGAAAAGATCTTACCCCTCCTATTAATAATTTAAATAATACAGTTGATAATGGCATTAAAGCATTTACAAAAGCAACCACTGACGTAACCGCTTTATTAGAGAAAATCGATGGCAATGTACACAATACGCTCAATAATGGCCTAGAAAAATTCGACAAAACAGTTGATAAAACAATAGGTGGCCTTGATAATGCTCTTGATAAACTCAATCGATTTAGCATCCGACTCGATACCAATTCTATTAAATTGATTGCGATTAATAGTATTGGAGGCGCTCTAGCAGTTGCCGGCATTTTACTTATTTACAAAGCGGCTACCGAATCGCATGATACTCTCAAGGGCGATAATGATACTCTTATTACTGATAATCAAGCAACCAACAAACCAACATTTTTAGCATCACTGGTGCAGCCACAACAATGGCAGTCCTTTTTCACGAAACTTATTAAAAATAAATATACCCAAGGAACTGCACTATTGCTGGCAGGCTTGGGCATAATTCTAAAAAGTGATGCGATTGTTGCTGCGATTTAACCGTGAGCTAAATCGAGTTCTGTTTCCTCATCTATTTCTTCTTCATTAAGGAACTCTTCTGGCTCATCGGACTCAATTTCCTGCATCATCGCTTCAACATCGTCAGCTTTTTTTGCCAGCGATTCGCTCAAGCAAATAACACCATCTTTTGCCATCCAATAATTATCTTCGATGCGAATGCCGATATTTTCTTGTGGAATATAAATACCTGGCTCAATGGTAAACACGTCACCATCTTGCAATGGCTCCTGCATATTGCCAACATCATGCACATCAAGTCCTAAAAAGTGACCAATACCATGAATAAAGTATTTGCCATAGCCGCGCTCTTCAAGAAATTTTTTTGCTAAATGATTGAGCGATTGTTCTGGTTTCTCTCTATTAGAAAGCCACATACCCGGTTTTGCAAGCGTTGCAATATATTCTTGTGTTTCTAACACCAAGTTATAAAGTTCTTTTTGCCGCTTGGTAAAAGAACCAGAAACAGGATAGGTTCGCGTTAAGTCAGCACAGTAATAATCAAGTTCAGCACCAACATCAACAACTACTAATTGGCCATTTTTTAATACATCGTGATTGGCGTTGTAATGCAAAATAGTAGCATTTTTACCGCCAGCAACAATACTCGGAAAGGCGGGCCTGCCACCAGATCCCGTGAACATATATTCAATACTTGCTTGCACTTCACATTCAGTAATACCATCGCTAATTGCTTGTGCTGCAGCTCCTTGTGCAAGCACAGTTACTTCAACCGCTTTGTACATTTTTTCAATTTCACGCATATCTTTTTTGCGGCGCATCATTGCTACCAAGGGCGCAATATCAACACATGCTGCTTGAAATCCGGAAATAAAAGAATCAAAACGAGAAATAAGATAGCGCTGTTCAATGTACTCATGCGCATTGTTTGGCATTAGCGTAAAAATAGTTCCGTGCACATCGATAATTTTTTTTAAATCAGTAATCAATGTACTATAATGCTGTTTATCTGATAATGGATAGAACTGATAGCCAGGCGCTGCTTGGCCCATAGAAACAATTGCATCAAAACCTAATTTTTTTGCATTCTCTTGCACGAGTGGAATCTGCGCATATACCCATGCAGAGCGATCGCCACTATGTTCAGGAACATAGAGTGTGCTTTTACCATCCAAATCAATGACAGCAACAACACCAGGTTCACGAATCCCCGTTAAATAATAAAATGAACTTTCCTGCCGAAATGCATACCGTTCATTTTCAAATGCTGCCCATACAACAACAGCACCCTTTTTTATCTGCGAATATTCAGATTTGATCATAGTGAGCAAATCTTTTATGCGTAATGAAAAAAGTGCTGCATCATGTGCACTAGAAATACCAAATAACATTATAATTCCTTGTACTTAATAGAGAGTTTAAAAAGGTCGGCGTTCAGAAAGTGCTTTATACACCGTTACACGATCCATTGTTTCTAAAAATGAACCAACCGGGATTCCCCGCGCTAAACAGGAAATTTTGATATTACTATGCTTTAACTTGCTTGCAATAAATGATGCGGTTGCTTCCCCTTCAGGCGTTTGATTCGTTGCTAATATCACTTCAGCTGCATTACCACTCTCAATGCGCGCAATCAGCGGAACAATAGTCAGATTCTCAGGGCCTATTCCCTCGAGCGGACAAATTGCGCCGCCCAGCACATGGTATACGCCCGTATACCCACCAGTTTTTTCGATTGCCAGTAACTCTTGCCAGGTTTCTACTACGCAAATAAGCGTTTTATCTCGGCGAGCATTAGCACAAAATGAACAGTTTCTGTCGCGCTCTTGCCACGCAAAGCAGGTAGGGCATGGGATGATATTTTTTTTTGCTTCTTGGAGCGCTGCACAAAATTGGTCCATACGCCCTTCATCAAGATATAAAAAATAGTTGGCAACGCGATAAATATTTTTTGAAGCCAAATAAGGAACCTGTTGTAAAACTTTAATTAGTTTCGTTAATGAAGGAGCATCATTAAACATAGTTATGCCCAGTTAAACTTTTGTTGCACAAACATCTGGATAACGTTCAGCAATAGTCCAACCAGAATGTATAAACAGAGTCCTGCAGAAAATTTAAGCGACACAGCCCAGAATACTAGTGCAAGTGCTATCATCATAAATCGTTGCTTAGGATCTGTTATAACATTCGGTTGTAAAATCAAGGAGAGGCCAATCAACGTTGGTAACACATAATAAGGATCTGGTGCAGAAAGATCCTGAATCCAACCAATAAAAGGAGCTTTATAGAGCTCAATTGAACTTGAAAGCACTCTACTGAGTGCAAAGAAAATGGGTAATTGTAAAAGCTTTGGCAAACAACCGCCAACCATTGCCATACCATCTTTGCTCAGCAGTGCATTACGCTCACGATTGAGCGTATCAGGATCATCTTTATAGCGATGCTGCAAATAGGTTAGCTTTTTTTGCATATCAACATTTTTCTTCATGCTCTGCGCACTCTTAATATTGAGCGGCAGTAAAATAAGATTGATCAGCAAGGTCATTATAATAATTGCCCAGCCATAATTATGCACAAAGCCATATAAATATTTGAGTACTAACAGTAGGAAGCGGGAAAGTGGTGCCAATATTCCCGAATGCTCTAATGTTTGTTCCAAACGTGGATCAACCGCATTCATAGCCTGATCTTCTTTGGGCCCCAAATAAAATGACAAGCTCCATTCTTTGGTGGTATTGAACGGACTACTTTCTAAAATAGAGATAAGTTCTTGATGCCCATGAATGTCGTAATATGCTCTTTGTGTAAAGGATTGCGGGTCAGCAACTAAAGCATGCACAAAATAACGATCTTCACTCCCAAAGAATGTTGGCAAGAACCAGCCTTTATGTAAATCAATATTGGCTAGGGTAGCTTTTTCGATAGAGCCTCTTTGGTTATTAGCAATACCAGAAATAGCGTCTTCTCTAAGCGTATTGTTTTTGCCATTCACCGGTTCTGTTTCTCTCAATGCTGGAGAGCCAAAAAGTAAGCGAGCTTGCACACTATCGTGGTGTGGCGTAATACGGATCTTTACGTCTACTTGGTAGCGCGCTTGATATACCGTAAATATCTTTTCTATATCTGCCAGTTCTGTTTGCACTCTATAGGTAAGTTGATGGCCACCCGCTATAACCTTATTTTGTATTAATTGATAATGGACAGGGGTCTTTTTATCAAGTACCAATAAAAATGCACACTCTTTCAGATCTCTTTGCGTAGCATCAAAGGTTGGCAAAGCAACTACTTGCCCATTCATGATCCGTTTAAACGTGAGCTGCTTTAAGCATGCTCCCCGGGACGAGAACAAATAGGTAGCATTATCAGTTTCAATAACTGTCTCAACATCCTCATTCTTTTCTAAATCTTGATCGTTAAAGTCAACTTCTCGTGTTAGTGGTTGAGCTTCCATCTTGCTCTGGGGCGCAATAAAAGTTTGCCCTGATTGTACTCCATCACCGCTTTGGGTAGAGGGCGTAAAAAACCAGTACTGGATTGCCCAGGTGGTTAAAAGGGCAAGAAATAATGGCAATATGAAGTTTTTAATTTCCATATAAAGAATCCTTAATGACGAGCCAAAGTAAGACAGAAACGTTAATACAAGAGTTAGAATACCAAAAAAACCCTCCTCTTGCCAGGCCAATAAATAAATTTACAAAAAAAATAATGCTCAGTTTTAACTATTTTGGTATACGTATACTATTCCCCTAAAAATATGATAGGAAATATAAAAAAAGGGTTTTATTTTATGAAGATGCAAAAAAGACAGTTTCGTATCGGCGAACTAGCCAGCTATTTAAACGTAGAGAAGTTTGTTATTCGGTTTTGGGAAAAAGAGTTTGAAATGCGCACCACTCGCTCATCAGGCGGTCAACGTTTTTACGATGATAAAGATATTGAAAAGTTTTCGGCAATAAAAGATCTCTTGTACAATAAAGGCTACACTATTCAAGGAGCAAAGCTGCAACTCAGGGAACAGGGAAAACGTAAAGCTGCAAGCAAAGGAGAAGAGCTCAAAATAATTGGCTCTCAGAAAACCACCTTAGATTTTGAAAATAGTGATAAAAATCCTTCGCGCGAGCAGTTGGAGCAACAAATAGTTGATTTACAAAAAAAGTTATTAAAACTACGCGAGTTACTTTAAAAATATGTATAAAAAGAGGCTTCATATTCATTTTGTTGGCATCGGCGGCATCGGCATGAGCGGCATAGCGCATATTCTTAAAAAACAAGGATATTATATCTCCGGTTGTGATGCAGAGCTTGATCAACAAAGCATCAAAGATTTAATAGCAGTCGGCTGTTCTGTTTACAAAGGCAATAACACACCAGAATGTGCGCAAGCCAACTCTGACATTCTGGTATACTCATCAGCAATTCGTGCTCACAATCCCGAAATTACTGCTGCACAAGAAAGAGGCATCCCAACAATTCCACGCGCCCTCATGCTTGCTGAATTAATGCGTACAAAATTTAGTATCGCGGTAGCCGGTGCTCACGGTAAAACAACCACAACATCAATGATCTCCCATATTCTTATTGAGGCAGAACAAGATCCCACGGTGGTCATTGGCGGGCATTTAAAAAATATTCAAGCTAATGCTCGCCTGGGGGATGGAGAATTCTTAGTTGCAGAAGCGGATGAGAGCGATCGTTCTTTAGTCAATCTTAAACCTACCTTAGCAGTAGTGACCAACATCGATTTAGAGCATTTAGAAACATACACTGATCTTGATGATATTAAAGAAACATTCAAACGTTTTTTAAATAACATCCCCTTTTATGGCAAAGCATTTATGTGTATCGATAATCAGCACATACAGTCACTTTTGCCCATCCCACACATAAAAACGGTAAAATATGGCCTCTGGCCAGATGCCGATATTTTTGCAACTAACATTCAACTTTTTCCTGAACACTCAACTTTTAATCTGCATACCAAAGAATCTGATGAATCTCTGGCCACTATTACTATTCATATGCCTGGCAGGCATAATGTGCTCAATACACTCGGCGCCATCGCTGTTGCACTCGACTTAGAAATTCCTTTACCTATTATTACGCACTCTTTAGCAAGCTTCAAAGGTATCGAACGGCGATTTTCATATAAAGGCACCTTTGGCGGCGCAGAGTTTTTTGATGACTATGGCCATCATCCACAAGAAATTTATAATACATTGCTGGTGGCGCGAAAAAGAGCAAAGAAGAAATTATTGGTGGTTTTTCAACCACATCGCTATACCAGAACCGATAAATTATGGCATGAATTTATTAAAGTTTTTGTAGAAAATCCGGTAGATCATCTGATAATAACTGACATCTATCCTGCCAGCGAAGCTCCTATTTTGCATGTTACGAGTACAAATTTGGTGCAAGCACTCAAGCAGATAAAGCCCGACTTGGAAATTACTTATGCACCCTATGAATCTGACTTTATGAGCATAAAAAAAGTCATCAACACGCTTGCTGGCACTGATGACTTAGTTCTTTTATTAGGTGCAGGCAAGATGAATAAGCTCGTTGATTACCTATAATGCTGTGATGCTATTTCTGGCAATACTGGTTCTAAATTAATAGTTGATCCAGTATCAGTCAGCGTTACCGTAATCTCTACGCGTTCCATCATCCGAGCAGTAACCGCATACTTACGGCCAAGAAATGTAACATTTAAACTTTTTTTATTATGAGCTACATGCTCAGCAATATTGGTAATACCAAAAAGTTCTTTTTTCGATAAATCTACTGTCGCTAAATCGATAAAAACGGTATTTGTTGGTGGTAATACACCAATCACTTCAACGCCATTTTTATTGTAGTATGAATACATTTGATCAACTTCTGATTTATTGCTTATTTTTAATGCAAGCATCGGAATCTCAGCGTCATCGATATACGCCTCTTGTCCTTTCTTTTGATTTTTTATCCGTTTCGCAAACTTATCAATTGATTGCATAGAGCAACTATAAATACTAAGGCATACAAGAGCCGCTATTAATTTTTTCATACATTCCTCTTTACCATAGGTTTTCTTTAATTTGCCGTATTTTAACGACAAAATCCTTCAAATTCTCACCATTGATTATAATTTCTATTACGAGGCAGTTTCCTGTTACTCTGTGCTCAACTCTTTTGCCTCCCGAACTTACTGAATAAGTTTCTGTTAGAGAGTCAAATTTAATCTCAAAAAGGTATCTTATTAGGCTATTAATACCTTCTATTATATATGTTCCAAAAACTACCTGCTCAGGATCGATAGATAAAGAAGCATTCGCCCTTACTCTACCGAAAGGTAGATTCATGCCTGTAATTGTACTAATGAGATTAAATTCTCTTTTTGTATGATTGGTAATAACTAAATAAGGACGCGTGCATTCTGTGGGAGTAAAATTACTTTCTATAAGCGCTTCATCTTTTTTGGCTGTAGCATGTGGCATACGCCTCACTGGTAATTCCATTGCCCTGATCTGCGTTACAAACATTATTATTATATAGATTAATGATAGTTCTTTCTTCATACACCTTTTTCCTTTTATTCTAATATTCCCTCAGCAAGATTGAGGTTTATCTTGCATGCTACGGGAATGATTATTACATATCTGAATTATATAAAAATTTGGAACGCCCAAGCAACAATTAACACGTTTTCTTAAAAATCGTTTTAATAATAACAAAAAGACCACATTTAATTTAATATATTATTTTCAAATAAAAAAATTATTTAATCTAGAATAATGACAATAGCTTATAACTAGAACGAAGAGGCTTTTTTATGAAAAAAATTATCACATTATTTATTATAATGAGCAGTATATTTACCAGCCATGCCTATTATCGCCGCCGCAATCGCGCAGTAGAAGGCGCTATTTTAGGTGGTTTGGGCGGTGCTGCATTCGATGGTGCCGTCGGCGGCAAAAGCGGTGCAATTGCTGGTGGTATTTTTGGAGCCGGCTTAGGCGCAGGCATAGGTGCATCAGCTGACCGCGATTATGATCACCAACAATATTATCAATCACGATACCCGCGGCGACCTAATCACCAAAATTCACCTGCATTGAGCGATGAATACTACGATGATAAAGAAAATTTTTGAGGCAATTGAGAATTACGAATACGGCCAACCACATTACTGAACATCATAAGATTCAAATACACCGCTTTCTGTATTGCAGACGGTTATATGCACAAGCGTGTGATACTGATTTTTTGTTTTAACATCACATGAACGCATATTAATAACGCAAAGCTTGTGCGGCTTTTGAAACAGTAATAACCATTCAAAACCATGAATATTATTTATGAGTAACCATCCTGAGCGAACCATCTCTTTTAAATAAAAATCGGCAAGCATATCGCGATCATACAGAGATAGTGATACAATCATTGATTTTCCCGGCTCTAAATCTTGATTATACGGTTCAAACGTTAAAGAGCCAATCATCGTGGGAATATCAAAGAGCTTCGCTTCTACTTCCTGTGTGGCAGCATACGATTCTATATTGCTCACATCAATATGCGTTGCAAGTGGATCAAAAGAAAAAGCTGCTTTTTTCTTTAAAGCAGCTTTATTTTTCTTACTTTGTACAAAGCAACCGGGCAAGAGCAACAACGTTATAACAATAACTATTATATTCTTGCTCATGAGTCTCCCTGTGCAGCTTAATCAAGTATTACGCAGCAACAGAGCTTTGGCTTACAACTTTTTCTTTAACGCGACCAGCTTTACCAACACGGCTACGCAAATAGTATAGTTTAGAACGACGCACCTGGCCACGGCGAATAACTTTAACCGATTCAATTAATGGTGAATAATCGGGAAAAATTCTTTCTACCGACACCGCATTTGCACCCATTTTACGTACGGTAAAGGTACTGGAAATGCCATGCGTGTTGCGAGCGATCACGTCACCTTCAAAAATTTGAATACGCTCTTTGTCGCCTTCTTTAATACGCTGTGCCACGGCAACAGTGTCCCCGATTTTAAATTCTGGAAACCCGCGGTCGGTAACCCCAAGATGGGCAACTGTTTCTTTGGTAAGCTTCTTTGCTTTCATGGAAGTCCTTAGGAATAAAATTTATTTAGTTTTAAAATTTACCTGCTTTGCTCAGCCTTTTTAGGCCCTACCCAGGCAAATAGTAAGAAGAACTCTTAAAGTAAAATATACAAAAAAATGAGAATTATACTAGCATTATTTTATGTTTTCCTGTTTAATCCTAACCATCGGTCTAAAATAATAGCTGCAGCCGACCGTACTGAAAGATGGTTATAATCAGTAAGCCCTTCAACGGGGATTAAAATATAGTCACAGCGTTTTAAAAGATCTTGGCTCAGTCCGCTCCCGGTACCAAAAATAAGCACTATTGGCCGCCTCTGGCACCAAACCAATGCTTGGTCATAAAAGGTAATAGATTTTTCATGGGAGCCTGGGCGTGCTGACGTGGCTATGAGTAATGGTTTAACACCATGCACTTTTTCTATGCTTGCCACCACAACATCTAAAGAATCAACAAGTTCTACCCGATTAACTGCCTCATGACGGCTCGCATTATATTCTATACCATAGCCAGTCTGCCAAAAATCGAGCAGTTTACGCACAATCTTTTGTTGGTCCAGCAAGTGCGTAACAATAAAATAGTTTTGGATACCATAAGTGCGTGCCGAACGTGCAATATCATGAATATCTATTGAGGTAACTGAGGTTGTGCCAACGCGATCGCCATCTGCCACTACCACTTCATTATGCATAAGCGCAACATAGTGAGCAGGAATCTCATGCAAAACTGCTTCCTTCTGCTCATGTGTAAGCTCTGAAGAACGCAGCCATGCAAAATGGTCCAGCGTTGTTCGCTTCACTGCCTGCTCACGGCGCCACTGCCGGATAGCGGCATGATTACCTGAGCGTACCACTGCTGGCACCTCTTGGCCTTCCCACACCACCGGCACGGTATACTCAGGGCAATCAACAAATGGCCCGGTAAATGAATCGGACTCTACCGATTCTTGCCTGCCAACAACGCCCGGTATTAAACGAAGGAGGCCCTCTAAAAAAACCATCGCTGGCATGTCACCGCCCATCAAAACAAAATCACCCAGTGAAATGATCTGATCTGCGTACTCTTGCTCTACTCGCGCATCCATACCTTCGTAACGCGCAGGGATAAGCATCAGATGCGTTTTATCATTGAGATCGGCTGCGATAGTGCGCAAGAGCTTTTGATCAAGCTTCTTGCCATGGGGAGAAAAAAATATTTTATATGCTTTCCCAAATTTGCTTTCTTGTTGTAAAACTCCTTTTTGAACCACTTCAGGCTTAATGAGCATACCGGCACTATGACCAAACGTAGGCGCATCAATGCGCTCTTTAGGTGCAACTAAAGAAAAGAAATCAATCAAGTCAAATTTCACTATGCCCTTTTCTTGGGCACGGCTTATGAGACTTGTATCAAGAAATGGCTGATACAAAGCTGGGAAAACAGAGAGAATGGAGATGTTCATGAATAGTTATTTACCGGTTGGCGCAGCACCTTTTTTAAACAGGCGGTGTAATTTTTGCACCGTCAATGATGGCTGGGCACCAACAGACATCCAATACTGTATGCGATCTTCATGAAACTGAACTAACTGAGGATTTAACGCATCGTAGGTACCAAGGTTCTCCAAAAATTCACCGTCACGCTTTTTACGTGAATCGATTGCAACAATACGGTAGAAGGGAGCGCTCTTTTTACCAATACGCGATAAACGAATTTTGACTGCCATGCAATCATCCTTATGAAAAAACAAGTAATTAAAATGGTAAATCTATTTGAAAAATCCCGGCATACGCCCGAATTTCTTTAAAAGTTTAACATATTGCTGACTTTGTTCAAATCGCTCAAGTAAAAGATTAATATCTTTCACCTGAACTCCTGCTCCTTTAGCAATACGTTCCTTGCGGGATCCATCCAAAATACGCGGGTAAATGCGTTCTTTGGAAGTCATGGAGCTAATAATAGCACTAAATCTTTTCAGCTCGGTTTCCCCTTTTTCCACCATCTGCGGTGAAAATGTTTGGGATCCTGCTCCCGGCATATATTTTACAATCTGCGAAAGCGAGCCTAATTTTTGCATCATTCTCATCTGGTCGGCAAAATCTTGTAGTGTCAGTTGACCTTTGGCAAATGCCTTCTCAACAGCATCATGCTCAGATTGCTTAATCTTCTCTTGCGCCTTTTCTGCCAAGGTCACCATATCGCCAAGCCCTAAAATACGCCCCGCCAACCGTTCCGGATAAAGCCGCTCTAAATCTGCAAGTTTTTCTCCTGAACCAACAAAAACAATCGGCTTTTTCAGTGCATAGCGAAAAGCAAATGCTGCTCCCGCACGGGTATTACTATCCAGTTTTGTTAAGACTGCAGCATCAAAACCCACTGCTTGGTTAAATGCTTGCGCAACTGCCAATGACTCCTGCCCGGTCATCGCATCCAAAACTAAGAGCTTATACTTAGGCTTTACCAGTTTATCTATCGCCTGCAACTGCTCAAGCATCTGCTGGTCAACATGCAAGCGGCCTGCTGTATCAAGAAAGAGCAGTTCAAAAAGCTCTTTTTGGTAATAGGCGTAAATCTCTTTAGCAGCCTGCACCGGATCAGTGCTGCTCGCACGATAAAAGGTAACATTAGGAATTTGGCGTGCTAACACTTCTAATTGATCAATTGCTGCTGGGCGGTAAAAGTCTACCGAAGCTACCAAAATGCGTCTTTTTTTACCCTTAGCTTGCGCCTCTGATTGCACCAAATGAGCCATTTTGCCTATGGAGGTTGTTTTGCCCGATCCCTGCAACCCCATCACCATCACTACCGAAGGCAGCTGAAAATTAAAGGGTACAGCATCTTGCCCACCCAAAAATGATTTTAAACGATCATGCACCACGGTAATCAGCTGATCTGCCGGCTTAATCGCCGTAAGCACCTTTTGGCCTACAACCTCTTTTTTAATATCATCGCAAAACGTCTGCACTAATGCCAAAGGAACATCAGCCTCAATCAGGGCATCCCTTACCTTATCCAACACCTCAGTAATGTCAGTTTCAGTTAAGCGGCCTTTGCCAGTAATTTTAGAGAAAATAGTAGAGAATTTATTGGTTAGAAAGTCAAACATGGTGCTTTTAATCCTTTATAGCAATCGATTATTATAGCAGTGTACCAAAAATCTCTGCCTACGCCACCATTAAACCAACATTTCTATTTGTAATGTTTGCATAAATACCTATTGACTATTTTTAGAACTTATTTATCATTAGAAATATAAGTTAAATTTTAATGTTCTCTTTGGAGGTTATATGAAAAGAACAATTCCCTTATCACTGTTATTACTCATCGCTGGCAACGGGCTCATAGTTACTCAAGCCCATGCTGGATTTTTAGATAAAGTTAAAAACAAAATATATAAAAGCTCTGTAGACTTAGTTAAATCCCATCCTGAGTTACCTGCGCAGCTTTTTTCTATCGGCATGTGTTGTTCTTTGCTTGGTGCTATGGCAGGCTCTGCAAGCACCTCAGAAAACGTTGAGATACTTAATGATGTTGTAGAGAATGGAGACGGAGACTCAAATGCAGCTACACAACAAAATGATCGCAATGAATATCTTTTTTATAAAAAACTTAACTCGTTCGCTATCTCAGCAATTGCATTCGGCGCCCCATTAATGGCCCTCGGCCTTTATTTAAACAAGAAAGGATAATATATGAAAAGAACAATTTCTTTATCACTGTTATTACTCATTGCCGGCAATGGACTTATGGTTACCCAAGCACATGCCGATCTTCGCGGCGCACAAAAAATAGTAGGCGTACTTTGCCTTATTTTTGGAGGAGCATCTCTGTTGAAAGGATGTGGCTGGGCTGTTGAGCTCAATAATCAGATAAAACAACTTTACCATGATAAACACTCATTAGATCAACGAATTATAGCAAACCCAGATAATGATCCTCGACAACAAATTCCTATCGATGAACTCAATATTAAAAACACAAAAAATACGCTTTTACAGCAAGCTGCGCTTGGTATTCCATTAGTTGCGTTAGGCACTTATTTAATAAAAAAGGCATAATTATGAAAAGAACAATCTCTTTATCACTGTTATTACTCATCGCCAGCAATGGACTTATAATTAGCCAAGCTCACGCTGGATTTTTAGATAAAGTTAAGCCACTCATTGTGTATTCAGGCAATTTAGCAAAGCAAGCCCTTCAAGAACACCAACAAGAAATAGGAAAGAGTTGCCTTGGCTTTGGGCTGATTTTTTTGGCCTTTGGCTTCCCCGCAACACACGATCTTGTAGACCATGCTCGAGAATATTTTTCTGATAAAGCAATGGTAAAAAATGGTGCAACATCGGCAGACGGCAAAGAATTTTTTAACAGGTCAGCAGAAAATAATAAAAATACTATGAAGAGTATTCGTACACTTATCTTAATTCTACTTGGCTCAGGCATCCCATTAACTGCTTTAGGCGCTTATTTAATGAAAAAGGCATAATATGAAAAGAACAATCCCTTTCTCACTGTTATTACTCATCGCTGGCAATGGACTTATGGTTACCCAAACACATGCTGGATTTTTGGACATACTAAAAAATTTGGATTCCCAAGACAAAAAAACTCTTGCAATCGTCTGTTTCTATGGAGGGTTAGCATCATTATTTCTTACTGGTATTAAAGCAAATCATCTTAGCCATGCAATAAGAGCTTTAAATGTACAGCGATCGGTGGTGAATGACGCGACGCAAGCTGCAAGTACTAAAATGGATTATTTAACAATTATCGCTCGCAATAAAGAGGATATCATATATGACTCTATAACTATTGCAAAATTAGTAGCCCTTGGCACTTCATTAGCAGCATTGTGCGTTCATTTATTAAACAAAGCATAACAAGCATTCTCATGCACCTATTCCTTCAATAGCAAACACGCCATCTTCAACGTTCTTCTTCCCTAATTACCAAAAACCACTATACTTTCTTTATTATGGCAAGAAAAAACGAATATATAACCAAAACACATCCTAAAACACTCATTATCGGCATCGATGCTCCGTATAATAAGACCATTAATATAGATTCTTATTTTCAGGAATTTCTTAACTTGGTTAAAACCAACGGTACCGAATATGACCAAGCGCTCTTTATTAAGCTGCGCGATATCGATCCTGGTTATTTTTTAACCAAGGGCAAATTGCAAGAGGTTAAAGAGGTTGTTGAAAAACATGAAATAAGAGAGATCATTATCTCTGAGCCGCTCACCTTGCAGCAAGAGCGTAACCTGCATGATTTTTTACACTGCAAAATTCATGATCGCACCCGTTTAATTCTAGAAATTTTTGATAAGGCAGCGCATACGGCCGAAGGTAAAATCCAAGTTGCTATTGCCATGCTCAGATTCGATAAATCTCGCTTGGCGGGTCAAGGTATCTTTCTTTCACAGCAAGCAGGGCAAATTGGTAACCGCGGTCCTGGTGAAACGCTCAAAGAGCGCGAAACGCGCCACATTGAGACAGCAGTGCTCAAGCTTAAGCGGCAGCTAGAATCTCTTGAGCGTGCACGCGCTACACAACGCAAGCGGCGGCTTATTAATCGAATCCCACTCGCATGCTTAGTTGGTTACACGAACGCCGGGAAATCTACCATTTTAAATGCATTAACCAAAAGCAATGTGCTCGCTGAAGACAAACTTTTTGCCACGCTCGATACCACGACGCGCGAGCTGTATATCGATGGCACAAAAAAAGGGCTCCTGGCTGACACCGTCGGCTTTATTCAGCAGCTTCCGCACCAATTAATTGAAGCATTTAAATCCACGCTCTCTGAATTACAGTATGCAGATTTATTATTGCACGTAATTGATATCTCTGATTCTAATTGGCAGCAACATATCAAGGTGGTTATGGCAATCTTACATGAGCTGCATATTGATAAACCAATGCTCTATGTCTTTAATAAGGCAGACAAGGCTCATGATCGAACTTCTCTTGAATCACAGCTCAATGCCTACGAACCGCATGTTATTATCAGCGCGCAATCTAAGAGTGGGTTACAGCCTCTTATTGAATATTTAAAAAATTGGAAAACATAGTTGTTTTTTAAAACGTTTTGTGTATAAACTCTTGGAGAATTTTAACGTTTGCCTAACGGCATAAATTTTAAAGGAGTTTTTCAATGAAACGTTATATCCAAGCACTACCACTCGTTCTGCTTCTCTCGTTGCCAGTTTTTGCAATGGAAACAGAACAAAATGTACTAACAGCTCAAACCACTGAAACTGCAGAAGAATTTCAAAACCCAGTATATGACGTACCAACAACATATGAACTCAAAGAAGGGCCAGAGTTTGTTACCGTTGTGGCAGAGCAGTCTGTTGATTTATGGGCTGCACATCGCATCAATGCGAATGAAGAATTAATGGAATGTGCACGCGCTAAAAAATTAGCTCCACACGATTTGGAACTACTCAGCTCCAAAATAGCAATCTCAAGTGATAGCCCACTATTTGTAGGATTAGCAGATAAAAGTTATTCAAAAGCACTACGAGAAACAGATCCCAAAAAATACTTTAAGGAATTCTTTGCAAAAGCAACAACTTTTCATCAAAATCACGTGAAAGCTCGAATACAAAAAAATAATAACAAAATCACTAAAATAACTGCGCAAAAAGCCAAGTTTACGGCTAAAGAAAATAAATTAAAAAACATAAAGCTACCAAAAGATTTTGGCAAAGAAAGTACAAAGATAACTACTGACTATATAAATGCTAAACTCAAGAGAATAAGCGAACAAAAACCAACTCTTGATAAAGAAATATTAGCGCTACAAAAAGATAATGTATCTCTCAAATCAGAATTACCGTGGTTTTAATCTTCTTCTAAATTAAAAAAAGCGCTGCAGCCAAAACACTGCGGCGCTTTTTTATTTTACAAATGTTTTTACATCTCTCATACTTATGTTTGTTAAAAAATAATTAATAATAATAGGTAAAAACATGTATAAACAAACAACATTCTATTTTTTACTTTTACTTACACTCACTCAACCTTGCATAATCTTTTGCATGAAAGAAAATAATCACAATCGGCTTTCTAAAAGTCTTGATACACAAATTTCTAGTGACAAAATATATATCCGCGAGACAAGCTTACTTGCACTAGAAATGAGAATACAGCTCTTACAAAAACAAAACCCTCGTAATCCTCAGCAGCAAGCAGATCTTGATAATGCTCTTGAAGCTCAAAAGCTTTACAATGAGCACCACGAGCCGACTATTAAAGCAATCCGTAATACATTACATCAATCGCTTGATAACGTGTCGTATAACTGGGAGCAATCGTGAAGTGGTTGTTACTGGTATTGTTATGTTTTATTTTTTCCAGCATAGCGATGCATAGATTGCTCCCACTTCTTTATTTAAAAATGGCAACATGTGCAAACTGCAAAGCTAATGCCAAAATAACCAAAACTACTAATATACCGGGTGGCAGTGCAGGCAAAAATGACTCAAGAGTCCCTGCTTATTTTGTTTTGCCGCCATGTCCTGATAATGTAATATTTCTTTTTGATAACTAAAAAATTTTAATGTGCAATGCGAATCGAGAATAGTCTATGAATAGTAATCAGCAACCAAATTTTGATCATTTTTTAAATCATAAACTTAATCCTGCGCAGCGTGAAGCAGTGATTCATCAACAGGGCTCTTTGCTTATTGTTGCAGGAGCCGGCTCTGGCAAAACACGAGTGATCACTGCCCGCATTGCACATCTGCTTTTAAATCACAAGGCACTCCCATCATCAATTATTGCGCTCACCTTTACGAATAAAGCTGCATTGGAAATGAAAGAGCGCATACAACATTTTTTGGATCAGCAACAGCAAGAGTTGCCCTTTGTCGGCACTTTTCACTCATTTTGTTTACGTATCTTGAAAAAAAATAGTGAGCTTCTAGAAAATCCATTTTTTTCTATCTTAGATGAAGATGATCAGCAAAAAATTTTACAGGGTATCATCACCAAAGGTGGTCTGACCAAAAAAATAACAGCAAAACAGCTTGCCTACCAAATATCACACATAAAAAATCAAAGCATCGATCCGGCCAATCATGATTTCTTTTCATTAAATCCATTAGTTCGTGACGCTTACCTGCTGTATGAACAAGAAAAACGAGCAAGCAAATGTTTAGATTTTGACGATCTGCTTTTGGAAGTGGTGAAAATTTTTCAAAAAAATCCTACGTTCAAAAAAAGCTTTCAAGAGCAGACACGCCATATTTTAGTTGATGAATACCAAGACACGAATGTGGTGCAACATGAGCTATTAAAGCAGATGGCGCTTGCACAAAAGAATAAATTGGCAATCGACTCACTTTGTGCTGTTGGCGATGAAGACCAATCAATCTATTCATGGCGCGGCGCCACGGTGACCAACATCATGAATTTTGCAAAAGATTTTGCTGGCACCACGATTATTAAAATCGAACAAAATTATCGATCAGTACAACCAATTCTTGATGTTGCTAATCAAGTAATTCAAAATAACAGCAATCGTAATCCCAAAAAATTGTGGTCTGAAAAAAAAGGATCGGATAGAATTCGCACGCTTTGCTTTTTATCCGAATATCAAGAAGCAGATTCCATCGCGCAATTTTTAAAGCAAGCAAGTAAAAAACAAAAATTAAATCAGATCGCTCTTTTGTATCGCACTCACTTTCAATCACGTGCTTTAGAAGAAGCGCTGCTCAAGCACTCTATTCCCTATAAGATTATTGGTGGCATTCAGTTTTATGAGCGTAAAGAGATCAAAGATATTTTGGCATATCTAAAGCTTATTATTAATCCGTTTGACCGCGCTTCATTCTTTCGCGTCATTAATTGTCCGCTACGCGGCTTGGGAAATAAATTTGAAGAACAGTTTTATGCCCGCTGGCATCCAGAACTGTTTGCCACTTTTATCGATGTTGCACATGCCATGATTAATGATGGCGAAATTACTGGCACCAAAAAAGATGCGGTCCTTGAATTTTTAAATATTTTTAGCACATTAGATCATACACAAAAACCAAGTACTGCTGTGGAACATGTCATCATAGCAACCAACTATTTTAGATATTTAAAAGACACCTACGATCAAGAAGAAGCACTGGGCAAGATAGAAAACGTGAAGGAGCTGCTGCAAGCAATCAATCATTTAGAATCACAAAAAATAACCACTATCGTCGATTTTCTTGATGAAGTTGCACTCATGCAAGCACAAATTCAAAGTGAGAGCAATGAAAAAGATCCGGTATTTCTTATGACATTGCACGCTGCAAAAGGGCTTGAATTTGATACGGTTATTGTAACGGGACTTGAGGAAGGATTGCTGCCAAGCTCTCGCTCGCTCACCCTTGAAGAATCAGTGGAAGAAGAGCGCAGACTTTTTTATGTCGGTATTACTCGTGCACAAGAGCGGCTCTTGCTCACCTATTCTCGCTATCGCTATACTTTTGGCACCATGACCGATCAACGGCCATCACGCTTTGTGCAAGAAATCACATCTGCTCAGATTCCCGCATTTGATTGCTCGTATTGGAACCAGCAACAAGTAACCGATTTTTATACCAACTGGCTTAATCCAAAAAGCGCACGCGCTGCCGAGCCTAAAATAGCATTTCAACCAAGCGTAAGCAGTAAAAAAGAAGTTGCTAAACCAGCACAACTCTGGAAAAAGAATCAACCAGTTTCTCACCAAAAATTCGGTGTTGGCATTGTGCAAGATATTGAGCTACGCGGTAATGGAGTAACGTATTTGCAGGTTAAATTCAAAACGGGTGTTAAGAAAATTGAGGCACATTTTGTAACAACAAGTTAAAAATAATGTAACTGCATCACTTCCCGTACTTCGTTCATGGTAACTTTAGCCGCTTCTTGTGTTGCTAACGTGCCTTTATGCAAAATTTCCATCACAGCCGCTTTATCTTTGGCCCATTCTTGGCGGCGCAGGCGGATTGGTTCTAAAAAATCATTTAAGACTGTAGCAAGCCGTTTTTTGAGTACCACGTCACCTAGGCCACCTTTTTGATACTGCTCTTTTAATGCTTGCACTTCTTCTTTATTGGGATCAAAAATATCTAAATACATAAACACAACATTGCCTTCAATCTGGCCAGGATCAGATACCCGCACATGATTGGCATCGGTATACATGCCCATTACTTTCCGCGCAACTTCATCAGCAGAATCTGAAAGGAAAATAGCATTGCCCAGTGATTTGCTCATTTTTGCTTTACCATCAATACCAACTAAACGAGCAACGGGTGCAATTAATGCGTGCGGTTCAACTAAGACAGAACAATTATAAATGCGATTAAAGGTACGCACAATTTCATGCGCTTGTTCAATCATAGGTAATTGATCCTCGCCAACCGGTACTAAATTTGCTTTAACCACGGTAATGTCTGCAACTTGATGCACCGGATACATCAAAAATCCAGCGGTAACATTTTCACCGTACCCTTTTTGCTGAATTTCGGTTTTGACTGTCGGATTACGCTTGAGCCGATTTACCGTTACAAAATTAAGATATAAAATGGTAAGTTCTGCAATTTGTGGAATTTGTGATTGCAAAAAAATCGTCGTTTTTTTTGGATCGATACCAACCGCCAAATAATCAAGCATCACTTGATATACATTGCTGTGCACTGTGCCGGGATTTTCATAATTATCGGTCATCGCTTGTAAATCAGCAATAATCACATACTGCTTACATTCATCTTGCAATTTTACACGATTTGCTAAAGAACCAACATAATGGCCTAAGTGCAGTGGACCTGACGGGCGATCACCTGTTAAAATAATTTTTTTTTGTTCCATGATAAAACCTTTATCATCTGAATTCCGCTCGAATGGATTCGACAAGCTCACCACGAGCGGTTAATCCAGCTCTTCTCCCCCGCTCGTCCTGAGCCTGTCGAAGGATTCGAGTGGGAAAATTGTCTAGAAAAAGTCTTTTGTTGCTTACATGCAGTCTACCAAAAAAAGAAGAGCCTGATAATGATTATCAGGCTCCGGTAAAATAATGAATAGAATTTCTAAAATCGTGGGCCGGTGCTATCAATACAACAAGGCACTTGAATATCGATAGTGCCAATATTGCTCATGCATGGCGGATGATTGGAATCGGTAGCCATAAATTGGAAGAATGCAATGCCCATAAAGCCAGGTGTTGGTACAAAGGTAAAGATACCGGTTGTTGGATCCAGGAATACAGTGCCACCAAATGGCGTGCCCACTATACTGAATGTATATGGCGGCAATCCGCCAGTCACAAATTGTACGAGACTGCCAGTCACTGGCACATTCGGTAAGCAGGTACAAAATTCACCATTACTTACAACAAGCGGCGGACTTACTAAGATGGTGACATCACCGGTTCCGATACAGGTGTTACTATCGATCACTTCATATTCAAAGGTACATGGTCCCGTAAAGCCTGCTGGTGACATAAAAATAAAACCACCATTGGGAGCAATAGTCACGGTGCCACAACCAGTCGGCGTTATTGGCCCTGTTTCAATAAATGAAAATGGCGGTGTGCCACCCGTTACGAGCGGTACTAAACTACCAGTCACGGTACCGGTACAAGTACCAATAGAAGTACTAGACGCAATTGGATTCGGGAATATGTTAACTGGTATTGTCACGCTATCAAAACAACCATTCGCATCAGTTACTTGTACTGTTACGCTACCGACACCAAAGAATCCTGGTGTTGGCGTAAAGGTAAAGTTAACAGTGGTACCGACAACACTGGTAATCACCGCAGTACCATTGGTTGTTGCTGGTATGCTAAAGACATAGGGCGGTGTGCCGCCGGTGGCCGTTGCCGAGCTGCTTATGGGATTATTTTGACAGGTATTAAGTGGATCAGCAGCTGGTGTTAAGGTTGGTGATTGTAATACGGTAAAAGAAATAGTGCTGATATTACTTACACACCCAATAGTATCCGTTGCATCAAATTCAAAACTGCCAGGCCCAGGCGCTGCTGGTGTAAATTGCGCAAATGATGAACCTGCCGGATTAATGACTACCGTACCATTAATTGGATCAAAGACTGCAAAGGTATATGGCGGTGTACCGCCAACGGTAAAGGTATTCAAATTCACCGTAAATGGATTATCGGTACAGCCAGTGAATGGCGCTGTATTACCAGTCGTTACTGGCGTTGGATTAACAATCACGGTGGCCAATCCATTATTACTTGGGCAGTTTGCTGAATCAGTTACAAACCACAGAAAACTACATGGTCCGGTAAAATTTAATGTTGGCGTGAAGGTAAACATACCGCTTGCGGGATTTACTACTGCTGTGCCACACGCTGTTGGCGAACCGGTCTGAGTAAACACAAATGGTGGAATACCGCCCGAAACATAGGGCGCTAATCCTGATGAGAATGGCGTATTTTCGCAAGCATTATACGTACTGTTGAGTGCTACTGGTCCTTGCTCAATAGTAATATTAACGGGCGCTGGTTTACTCGTACATGGTGGAACACTTGAATCAGTAGCTTCGTAAAAGAATCGTGCATTACCAACGTGAACTGGAATAAATACAAACGTACCATTACTATCAACCGTAACGGTGCCATTCACCACGCCACCAATAGGCCCACTAAAGGTAAATGGTGGGTTTGCGCCCATTACTAAGGGCACTAAACTTCCGGTAAAGCCACCAAGACAACCAGTAAAAGTACCCGTATTTGCTGTTGGCCCCGGATTTATCGTGATAGTTACGGTTGCTGTTGCAAAACATCCTTTACTATCAAATGCATTGAACGTGAAGCTGCCTGATGTTACACCAGGATTTGGTGTGAATATAAAATTACCATTCGAGCTTACGGTTGCAGAACCACCAGTTGCTGGGCCCGCCAATTGGAAT
>Ga0209624_10000434_pt1 | contig 36912 bp, 56 predicted proteins | sample JacPinW_OM2H0_O1_FD_188565 | JGI IMG/M metagenome (GOLD analysis project Ga0209624, IMG submission 188565) | Forest soil microbial communities from Algoma, Ontario, Canada - Jack Pine, Ontario site 1_JW_OM2H0_O1 (SPAdes) (version 2) | ecosystem: Environmental > Terrestrial > Soil > Boreal...
ACGTACTGCCCCCAATCTCTGTCACTCGAGGGCCATGTGTAGATGGTGAGGGGTCCGGTCGCATCGGGCTCGAACTTGATGGCGCCGTTGTGGTCGTAGACGATGCCTCGTTGTCCGTTCTTGGGCTCGTAGCACTCTCCTAGCTTGACCAGGGGGAAGACGTGGTGGCCGGTGGACAGAAACGCCTCTTCGGGGTTGATCGGGTACTCCTGGTGGAACTGGTTGATATCTCCCATGCACAGGTTGTCGATGGCGAAGCGCCGCCAGGCGAGCTGGGCCAAGGAGAGCCCGTGGACGGCCACGAGGTCGCGCTCTTCCTCCATGAGGTCCTGCTCGCGCAATGTGGTGTTCGGGATGGAGTATTCCTCCTGGTCGGTCCAGGGGAAGAAGAGCGGGACGAAGTTGGACTCCTTGTGGACCGCCCTCTGCCACTCGTCGTGGAACCAGTTCCCGACCCCGTTCGCGGTGGATTCGAGCACCATGACCGTCCCGTGCTTGTAGGGCACCGATTGGTTCAACCCCGTCATCAGTCGCTCAGGCTCCTCCCAGAAAGCGCACTCCGAGCAGTGCACGGCGTGGTAGGTGAAGCTGCGCCCTGAGCCGGCGTTCTTGGCCGTGGCCACCGACATCGAAGAGCGGTTCTCCTGCCAGCCCAGCGTCTTCATCGAGTTGTGCTTCTCTGAGAATCCGGGCCGGAACGGCCACTCCTCCCACATCAGCTTGGTCATGTCGAAGAGGTGCTGGCTGGCCTTGGTCTCGTGCGCAATCACCAGGGACCGGGTGCCTGGATGAAGGAAGCACCAGTTGAACAGCACCCCTTCCACGGCCGTGGACATGCCCATCTGGCGCGCCTTGAGCGTGATGATCCGAACCGGGAGCCCGAGGTTGTACTGGCGCTCGATCTCCTTGCACAGGGCCAAGGGCGCAGGCCAGGCGGGGTCAGAGAGGTTGATGGGCTCGACCGAGAGATCCTTCTTCTGGATCGTCAGCTGCTCCATGAAGGGCTTGAGGGACAGGGGCATGTTCCACAGGGAACACTCAGGCTCTAGCTGAGGTTCACCCCTCCGACTCGTAGATGGCGGGCGAGAGGTCGGCCGTCATGGCCTCGAGAGCTTCGCGCACCTTGGCGGACTGCTCGGGGCTGGACTTGCCGGCCAGGCCGATGGAGCGGGCCAGCACGAGCTGGATGAAGCGGGCCTTGTTCGCCGGCGTGCCGTGGTGGATCTGGTTGACCGCCTCCTCGTAGGCCTCCCACTGCAACCAGGCCATCGCCTCGTTGATCTCGTCGGTCCCGTAGCGCTCGGCGTGCATGAGGTCGAGAGCGCCTTTCACGTACTCCACGTCGAGCGAGAGGGCGTTCGCCACGGCGGTCGGTGGCACACCGACGCTCAAGAAGGCGTAGATCACCTCTGAGCGCTGTTCTTGGGTCAGGTCCAGGTTCACTTGATGCGGCCCCCCACGGCGCTCACAGAGGCCTCTAGGAGCAATCCAGAGGTGTGACCGAGCCTGAGGACCTGTTCCTGGCTCTCGTAGGGCACGATCACCTTGAGCGTGACGGTGCCGTTGGGGTTGATGACGAGCTGGGGGGCCTCGAACTGGAACTTGGTCCCGTCGAAGCTCGGTGCCTCGGACTTGCGTCTCGGACGGGTCTCGGGCTTGGGCTTGTCGCGGTGGATGCGGGTGGTGGTCTTGGGGTTGGCGAGGTAGCGGGCTACGCGGGCCCCGTCATCACCTGTCCCGGCACTATCTGGGGCACCATCGGGTTGGTCCTCGGGCTCTGGCCGCTCAGCGTCCCGTGGCTGTCCAGGAACTCGTTGTACTCCCTCATCAGATCCTCGTCGATGGGTAGCGTGCCGAACTCGGCTTCGGGCTCGTGCCAGGGTTCTGGCCTCAGCGGCTGCAACGTCGTCTCGGTCGGCGCTAGGGAGTCCGGCACGCCCAAGAGTGTCCTGGTCAACGAGGTGTAATCCCTCATTGTCTCCCGGCTCGTCTCTTGGCAGGCCGCCAACTGTGACCGCAAATCCCTCCTGATCCAGTTCATAGCCACTAGCAGCGAGATTATGACTGAGATCATCGGGATCGTAGTAAGGATCGTGCGTTTCATCCATGTGACCTGGACTTTCCTGGGGGGTTTCTACAAATACTACCGCTCGATTTTCTCAATACAAGTGTACTTGTACCCGATCTGACACCCATTTTCAAAGGATGCCTCAGACCTACACGTGCGTGTCGAGCGTCCAAATGGGATCGAACGAGCCCACATGAACGAACCGTTGGCCGTGACGGATGGTCGATCAGCGCGCGCCCCGGCGCGGCCCATCCGGGGGAGTGGGGAGCGGAGCGGAGGGAGCGAGGCTCGCTCCGTTGTCCATGCGTTGCTTGATGGCGTGGCTGTCGTGGTGTCACGCTGTGGTCACACGAACGAACGATTGGAGCACAGTCATGCCGATGTCAGTGAAGGCCTTTGGTGCAGCGAACGACATACTGGCTGGTCGTGGCAGCGTGACCGTGGACGTAGCGCTAGCTGCTGTAGCCGGATCAGCCGGCATCGTGGCACTCGCCAAGCGGATCAAGCTGTGGGACAAGCTCGACGCGGTGGAGCAGGCCGAAGCCGAGGCGCTCGACGCCGACGCACCGCGTGGTTGGTGGAGAGCGGTTCAGGACAGCCTCAGCTCGACGATGTTCCTCGGTCGCCATGTGTCGTGGCGGCACGGTCAGCGCGATCTGGCGCACGGCAGGAGCGGCTACAGCGCTGGTCTCAACGAGCAAGGTGAGCTGGTCGTCACCACGCCTGTTCTCGACGAGGAGAGCGGAACGCTCGTCTAACGGCGCTTGTGCTTGCGTCCCGGTCGACGCCTGGCGTTGGACAACGCAGCAGCAACGGCTTGCTTCTGGGAATGGCCTGAGTCGACCATCTCGCGGATGTTGTTGCTCACCGTCTTGCGTGAGCTGCCCGGTGAGAGCGGCATCAGATCGGTCGCTCGGTGACTGGGAACGTCGTGGCGTTGACCACTTCGACCGCTCCGGTGCCCACCCATTCGACTGTCCACGTGCCCCACTTCGCCGTGGTGTCGAGCGTGACGCTGTAGAAGCCGGTCGAGATGCGACTGATCGAGCCTGAGACGCCGTATTGCCAGACCACCGGGGCCACGCCTGAGTTCAGCACCTCGTACTTGAAGAAGATCGTGGTCGGGTCGACGAGTGTCGACGTGCCCGGTGGGCTGTAGAACAGGCCGACGCAAGTGACCGCGGTGCCGTCGTAGGTGGGGCTCGGAAGCGAGTTGGTGATCGTCATGAGAGCTGAATCCTTATCTGTGGCGACTCGAGGCCGATGTCACACGTTCCCGCCGTGCCCGGCTCGCGCAGGGTCAACGTCATCGAGCCACCGAACGTGAACGCGGTGGTGAGCGAGACCTCGTTGCTCGCCACTTCCATTGCGCCACTCAGGTTGAACGCGGCCATGATGTTGACCGTCGACCCGCCGATGGTCGACGCCATCGCGCCGTTGAGCGCGAATGCGCTGGTCAAACCCTGTGGCGTGGCGTTGACCGTGTTCGTCATGGCCCAGCCGATGGCGAAGCTCGACGAGACGGACGTGACCGGTGAGTAGCTGTACGCCTGGATCTCGGCTACGTCCAAAGCTCCAGCGTAGGACCCATAACCACCGGTTCCTGGTCCCGATCCCTGCTCGCAGCCCGTCCACGCGTAGCCCGACGCACTCGAGTCCCACATCTCGACGTGGCAGATGATGATGTAGGGCTGCGCGGTGATCCCGCCCGAAATGGCTGAGCTGAGAATGTGCCAACGCTGCACGCCGTTGACGTAGCCCGAGATGTGGCTGCCCGGCACCCACTCGAAGCCGAACACGTTGAAGGTGGCTGTGAAGTCGGTCGGGCTCAGGTTCGGGAACGTCTGGTTTGTGTAGGTGCCGGCATTGTCCTGGTATGCAGTACCGAGCGGGTAGTTCACGCACGTGGTCGTCGTGGCTCCGACCTGCTTGGACAAGGTTGGTTGCACGAAGTCCATCTCGTTGTTCGCGCCACCTGACGCCGGCAGGAACCACAGCGTCGAGTTGATCCCGTTCTGAATATTGGTCGAAAGTTTCAAGTTGCCTTGCACGTACCAACCGGCTTCTGGAAGCACAAAACTGGCCGTGGAGACGCTGTTCATGACGCTCGGCATCCGCGCGCTGGTGATCGAGCCCGAGGCGTACTGGTAATAGCCCGCCGTCGTGCCGTTGCCCCACAGGCCGTTCGGTTCGCACACGATGGTCAATCCGTCGTTGACCTGGAGATATTCTGGATGCCAGAGGTTGCACGTGACGCCGTTGAACGTGCCGGCGCTGCCCTTGAGGTTGGGGCCCGTGTACGGGCTGGGCAACGTGCCGCCGAAGGTGCCACCGCTGTTGTTGTAGACCGATCCGCCGGCGCCCATCATCGGGCACCATTTCGTGGTGTCCAGTGATGTGGTCAAGAACTGGTCGTCGTAGATCAGCTGGCCGGAGTTGTAGCCGGCCGGCGGGGGCATCTGCGCTTGGCCGAACCCCACGGCTAGTCCTCGTCTGGCGCGTCTGCGAACAGCTCGAAGTCGGTGCTCAGCTGGATAACGACCGGTTCGGGCTGCTCTTCTTCTTCCTCGCTCACGTCGCCGTCACCGTCAACGCGCCGCTGGCGTAGCTGAGCGTCACGCCTGACGCGTTCACCGCCACCGGTGTCCCGAGTGGTCCGAACGTGATGACGTTGCCGCCCGCCAGTGTCGGAGAGTCGCTGAGAAACGCTGTGACCAGGTTCGTTGCACCGCTCGACCATGCTGCAGTGGAGGCCGGGAAGCTGAACACACCGCCCGAGGTCATGACCGATGGTGACGCGGCGCTGGGCAGTGGGAAGTTGGCCTGGTTGTTCGGCACCGCGATGCGTGCGTAGCCACCGGTCGACGACGGCTCGGCTGCCAGCACACTCGCTTGTGTGCCCCCTGAGGTCGCCTGTGTGCTCAGCCCGATGTAGATCGTGTTCAGCTGCCACGAAGGTGCTGCGGTGGTCGTACCGGCCGCGCTAGCGCCCCCTCCGAGGAAGATGAAGTCACCGACCGCACGCGCCAGACCCACCGACTGGCTAGCAATGGTCAGCGCGGTAGCCGCCGAGCCGGTCAGCTTGAACGTGGCCGGGTTGGTGTACTGGTTCTGCGTCCCACCCGATCCCGGCGTGCCGATCCAGACGATGGCGGTCGTCGCCGGTGTCTGGTCCATGTTGCCGCTGGCTCCGCCGGTCGCAATGGAGCCGGTGTTGATGGCCGTCTGGGCCGTTGCACCAGCGCTGATGGCGGTGCGGACGCAGCCGCAACAATTGCCGAACAACCCGGCGAGAATCGCCTGCTCGGAGTACTGGGCGAAGGGCATGGTGCCTACTTTCTCTTCGATCCTCGGTGGTGCCATTTCTTCGCATTCTTGGCGAAGTTGGCCCGCTGCTTCTCCTTCTTCGACGCCTTGGGGTTGTTGAGCACGCTGGTCGCGTGCTTCTGCACGCTCTGACCAGCCTTCTTGGCCGATGCGGTGAACTTGCCGCGGTTGGCTGGGTCGATGTGGATGCCTGAGGCTGCCATCAGTGAACTCCTATCGCTATGACGGCTCCGAGGCTGGTCAGGATGGCTAAAGCAGCGATGACCGTGGTCACGATCCACTGGCCACTTTGGCGGCCAGTGGCACTCAGCTCGCGCATGGCCGATCCCAGCTCGTCCTTGGTGACGTAGAGGTTGCGCTCGGCGTTGATCTGCTCACGCAGCTCGTTGGCCTTCTCGTCCTTGTAGGTCTGGATCTCTCGGGCCAGGCCGAGAGCAGCCAGGTCGGCTGTCTCTTTGATCTTGAGCGCCTTCTCACGCTCGGTGTTGACCTCGGAGTAGCGGCGATCACGCTCTTGCTCAAAACGTAGATCGGCTCCACGTAAGGCGGCGTAGTGGGCCTGGAGGGTGTCCATCGTCCACCCGCTGACACCGTTGACCACCCCCGTGTCTTCGTCCACATTAGGCAGGCGGTGTTGTAGTGGTCGAGGTCAAGCCAGCGCCGAGCGTGGTGGCGCCTGATCCGAGCAGGATGCCGCCGACACCCACAATGCCGGTCAGGGCTTGGGTGCCGGTGATCGTGCCCACAGCCCCGAGGCCGGCCAGCGCCCCGATGATCGCCAATCCGATGACCGCGTGGACGATGAGGGCGAGATTGGAGGATGTCATGCCGTCGGAATCGAGTTGAGCAGCGTGTCGGTCAGCTGCACACCCTTGTAGAGCCCGGTGGCGAGCAGGGCGTTGGCGTCAGCCGCGTCGGGCATCCCGGTCTTCGAGCTCAGGTCAGTGGCGATGATGAAGCCGGTGCCGGCTGAGTCGGTGGCGTACAGGGGCATTTCTTCCTCCTCTGGTGGGCTGGGGGCTGGGTCCACGCCGGGCCAGTAGTCAGCGACTACCGACTCGTCGTAGGGCCCGCGGTCGATCCACTGATGGGCTATCGCACCAGGGTAGAGCACGGGTCCTGGTCCTGGATAGGCCGCGATCCAGTACTGGGGCTGGGCGACGCCCCACGTCTGGAACGAGCGCTGCACGGTCGGCCACGCCGAAGCCGAGCAGTAGATCGTGGGCGTGATACCGGCCTTGCGCCGCATGACCACCCAGTTGACGCTGGTCTGGGGCGTCATGTCGCCGTTCTCGCAGTCTCCGACCGTGCCTGCGTTGGTGGTCGAGAACACCGCGATGCCAACCGTCTTGCCGGGGTACATCGCCGCGATCTGGTTGTAGTTGGCGTAGCGCCCGTCCACGTAGCCCGCGTAGAGGTCGAAGCCTGCGGGCAGGTTGGCCGCGGTCACCGAGTCGGCCATGCGCCTCATGAGAAGATGATGCTCGTCGGTAGTGTCGTCGCCGACGCCGCATTGAGCACGAAGCCCGATGGCGGCGAGGCGGGCCAGTTCAGCTCGGTGACCTGGCTCGGGTCGATGGTCAAGCCCTGGTCGGTCGAGATGCCCTTGAGGATCAGGGCCACCGTGTTCGACGGGTTGGGCACGATGAGCGTCCAGGCACACCACGTCGGCACGGCGATGAAGTTGTCGCCCGAGTTGAGCGTGATGTTGGTGATGGCGTAGTTGCCGAAGGTGTTGGGGACCAGTTGGTACGGCCCGATGTAGTCCGTCCCTGCCGCGGTCCCGGTCAGCTGTCCGACGATGTTGACGGGCATTTGCCTAACCTACCTTGCGCATCAGTTGTGGGGCAGGTTGGCCGCGAACCAGGCGGCTATCCGGTACACGTCGTTGTTGGGATTGGCGTTGTCGGTCGACGAGGTCAGCACGTGGTTCTCGGCTGGGCTGCCCGCCGAAGTGGTTCCTGTCCCGTCGCAGTTGGGGGTGACAGGCGCGCCTGCGCCATGCGCGGCCGAGTAGATGGCAGGCGTCAGAGTGTCGGCGGTCCACGGTGATGGGCCGACCACCTCGTCTACAGACCCCCAGCCCAGGAGACCGGGGACCGAGGTGACGCCGTTGAGGGCCGAAGACGTGACATCGGCTCCTGTCGTCGTGATGTCGCTGAAAGTCTCGAGCACCCATGCCGGGTTCAGATCCGAGACGATCGAGGCGGGGTGGTGGGCGACATAGCCGGCGATGGTCGAGGTGCGGCCGATGGCGATCTGGAGCGCGTTCCATCCTCCCCACGAGAACCCCACGGGCACGATCGGCACGCTGGCCGAGATTGTCCTCTGGATGAAAAGGACCATGTGGTCCCACCATTCGAGCGTGGTGCCCACCAACCGTGTCCCGTGCCCGGAGTCTGCGCCGATGTCGTCGTAGAGGGCAACATTCTGCCCGCCGACGGCGTAGCCGTCACCGGGCTCTGACGGAGCGATCACATACCACCCAGTGGCCGCGATGGTCTGGCAGAGCAGGAGGTTCCAGTTGGGCAACAGCACATCGGTGTTGTAAAGCTCCTCTGGGAAGCCCGCACCGGCGCCGGCCTGCATCCCGTGGAGGTACACGAGTACGCCTTTGAGCGTTCCGGTCTGCGCGATAACCGAACCGATGTTGATACCGGGGACCTGGATCTGGCTCGCAGCCGCCGAACCGCTCGGTAGGCAGTGGGTGACTGTCATGAGGCGAACGCTCGCATAACCGCTGGTCCGAGGGTTGAGGACGCGACACCGGTGGTCCCGGACGCGTTCAAGATCGCCGTTCCGCCCGTCGTGGCCCACGCCCAATCGACCTGATACGCGGTACCGGCGACGGTGTTCATGCGGATGTAGACGTGCGCCATCGGGCTTTCCGTGTCCGTGGTCGACGAATACGCGCTCGCGCTGTAGCCGACCTGGGTCGTCGTGCCGTGCGTGAAGAGCATCCAGATGATCTCGTTCTGCGCTCCGTTGCTGAAAAACCCCGTGTAGGCCTGGAGCTCGATCAGCGTCTTGGCCGAGATCGCCGTGAAGGGCAGCGTCAGGTGCGTGGTGTCGATGGCGGCCGGGGTCGACGAGCCGATGGAGTACGACTGCTCGGGGGACGGCTCGTAGAACGTGGAGGCGAGCTGCTGGTTGAGGGCGGTGGCGCCGTCGGTGGTCGACTGCGGCACGACGTTGACGATCCGTTGCCCGGCCAGGTTCACCGGACCTGCTGGGTTCGCCATCTGGTCGAGCGTCTGCTCGCGGATCAGGTACTCCACGGCAACGGTGCCGTTGAGCGTCGAGGCGTTGGAACCCAAGGGGATCGAGACATCCCCGGTGACCGCTGAGCGTGAGATCGTGACCGTCGGGCCTGATCCACCGCTGATGGTGACCGTGCCGTCGCTGTTCTCGATCAGCGAGATCGAGCCACCGGGGTTGAATCCTTCGATGGCTTGGATCAGCGCCCAGAGCAGTTCACCTGGGCCGTTGGACTCAGGCCGCTCGCCCCCGAAGGCTTCGATCAGGCCGATCAGAAGCTCGGCTTCGCCGAAGCTGCGGATGATGCTCATGTGACCGTGGCCAGGTAGTCGGCGTAGAGCGGTCCCACCGCGTCCAGGCTGTACTTGGCCACCGCTTCTCGACGGAGCACCTGCGCGGGGTCGTGCGCGGGGCTGCCGATGGCCTTGACGTAGTCGTCCAGGCCGCGACAGCGCCAGCCCTCGTGGCCATTGCGCACGGTCTCGGGGAAGATGCCCCAGTCAGAGACGATGACCGGTGTGCCGCTGAGCAGGGATTCGATGTGGACACCGCAGAACGGCTCGATGTAGCGGCTCGGGCAGAAGGTGGCGATGGCATGGCCCAGGAGATCTTTTCGTCCCTTGGGGTCGAGTTCGCCCACGTACTCGATCTCGCCGGTGAGATCCTTGACGTACTCGGCGTCCTCGAAGACGTGGCCGCCGATCTTGAGTGGCACGCCGGCCTTCTTGCAGGCGGCGATGGCGATGTCGATGCCCTTGCAGCCTGTGATCCGGCCGAGGAAGGCGAAGTAGTCGCGGCCCTTGGAGACCGCGAAGTCCTTGGGGTCGAAGTAGTTGGGGATCACCGCGTCGAACTCGGAGCCGTAGGCGCGGTCGATGCCGTAGACGTGGTTGGCCCAGATGTGGGACTCGAAGACGCGGTATTTGGCGAACGTGCCGGTATAGCCCACCCCGAACTCGACCACGGGCCAGTGACCGAGAGCGTCCGCGATGGGCTTCTGGGCTGTGCCACCGATCAGGCAGATGATGTCGCCGGATTCGAGATGCTGAACCAATGCGGCGATGGCCTTGGCGTTGAAGTTCTTGAACAGGAACTCCTCTGGCGTGAAGTCGGGGACGAAGAAGGGGGCGAACTGCATGTCGGTGACCTTGACGTACTTGCCCGCCAGCTCCGCCTCGCCGTTGCCGTAGGTAACGACCTCACAACCCTGGTCCGTCATCATCTTGGCGAACTTGGCCACCTTGGCGGTGTAGGCACACCAGGAGAACTGCGCGGTGAGGTTGGTATGCGGCAGGCCGACGACGTGGAGACGCATCAGGCCATCTGGTAGATGATGACGTAGCCACTCCCGCCGGTGCCGCCCGCACCTGCGGAGGTCCCGGCCCCCCCACCTCCACCGCCTCCACCGGTATTGGCCGACGCAGTGCCTCCTGGTCCACCCACACCCGACGAACCGTTCGTGCCGTTGCCGCCTCCACCGGCGCCACCACCTCCACCACCGAGCGCTGCCCCGGTGCCACCGGTGCCGCCGGCCTGGCCACCGCCGGCACCGCCGGCAGCCGAGGTCGGGCCACCACCACCGCCTCCGCCCGAGCCATATCGCATCTGGCCGGGACCACCACGGGCGCCTGCTCCTGACGTGGTGGCACCCCATCCACCAGCGGTGCCTGAGCCAGCGCCGGTGCTGCCGGCTGGCTGTTGACCGTCACCTCCAGTACCGCCAACACCCGCCGAACTCCCTCCTAATCCTAGAATGCCACCCTTGGCTGTGACCAGAGACCCGATGGAAGTGTTGTTGCCAGTAGACCCCGCCGTGCCACCAGTGCCGATGGTCACCGTCTGGTTACCGGTCACATTGCCCAGGTAGAAGAGCGGCAGGACCTCGCCTCCGCCTCCGCCTCCTCCACCGGTTGAGGTCGACGCGGCACCTCCACCACCACCTCCTGCAACAACGAGGGCGGCGAAGATGGCGCTGCCGGTGGTCGACGGGGTCCAGGTCGGCGTGCCGCTGGTGAAGGTGGCCGGGGCGGCGAGAACCGTGCCCGAGGCTCCTGTGGCACCGGTGACCCCCGTAGGCCCTGTGGGTCCGGTTGCGCCAGCGACCCCGGTAGCCCCTGTCACACCGACAACGCCGGTCGGACCGGTCGGGCCGGCTGAACCGGTCGCCCCGGTTGCCCCTGTGGGGCCTCCAGCGGGTCCTGTAGCCCCGGTGACCCCTGCTGCGCCCGAGGAGCCTGTAGCCCCGGTTACGCCCGCTCCGGTGGCTCCTGAGACCCCTGTAGGACCCGTCGGGCCGGCTGAACCGGTCGCACCTGTGGCGCCAGTCGGTCCACCCGAGGCTCCGGTCGCGCCTGTCGGACCGGTGGGTCCTGCAGCTCCCCCTCCGCCTCCACCCCCGGCGAACTCACCCCCGGTGCCGATGGGCATTACTGCCGTCCGGCGACGACGTAGACGGTCGGCGTGCCCGTCGAGAAGCAGTAGGGGATGTCGTTGTTGTAGATGTTCATGATGACCGGGGAGTTGGCCACCATGAGGAAGCCGTTGGACGCCGAGACGGTCGGACCACCCCAGTAGACCGTGCCCGAGGTGATCATGAACTGGACCGGGATCGGGTCAGACGCCGACCCGGTGATGTTGTAGAAGTCAGTCCCCGTCGATCCCTGGACCAACAACGGGGTCGCCGTCGACGCGGCCAGGGTGATCTGGTGCGTCGCGAACGCCATTGGCTGATTCTGCCCCAGCGCCGTTCGTCCTGGCAACGCCTTGGACCGCTTTGGCCCAGCGCGCCCGTGCGCCTTGGTGCGTGATGCCGAGAGCGGTGCCGATCTGTTGCCACGTGAAGCCGGCGTGGCGCGCCTTGACGACCTCCACCTCGATCATACGCTCGGCCAGCTCGCGGTAGCGCTTGGCGTTGGAGAGGTCAACGAGGGTCATCGGCCCACTCCTCCCAGAGGTCGATGGGCCTGCGGCCGAGGATGGGCTGGGGACGCGCGCAGACCCCACAGCGGCGGTCGGTGGACCGGGCAGGCAAGAACATCAGGCCGCAGCGCTCGCAGGTGCGCAACATGCAACCAAGCTTACACTAGAGGGCAAGGCTACTTGCGTCATCATTCTCGTTGGCGATCTCCCTGGCGCGGTCGAGCACCCATTCGACGTGCTCGGAGCCGTCGACGTGCTCGAGGCCGTTGAGGACGGTATGCGGATCGGCACCCACCATCCGTGCGACTTCACGCAGGCTGTACCCCTCTTGGGCCAGGGCGGCCCAGTAGACGCACTTGGCGAAGTAGCGCCGCCCCATCACGCGCGTCCCGGTGTGGTGGACCGGCTCACCGAACAGCCACTCGGCCGCTTCGGCAATCTCGCTTGCACGCGGCAGTCGCTCCGCGCTCACTCGGGCGTCTCCTCCTTGATCGCCGACGCGATGGGGACTATGGGCGTCAGGATGATCGTTCCGTCCTCTAGTCGCTCGGCCCGGAACCGCGACCCAGGCGGATACTCACGGCGGAGCACCTTTGCCAGCGGTGCTCGTTTGCGATCGTCTAGTTCGATTTCACCCATCCGTCTCCCCCTCCTTGGCCGTAGCGGTGAGAGCGGCGGCGAGGTTGCGACCTGCTTCTACGAACAGGAACCCGATGGCTGGCCGTGGGTCGTTTGCGTACGCGTCAGCCGCCGTTTGCCACTCCCGCGCCGCCTCGGCTACCGCGCGTAGGCGCTCAAGCTCGGCCAACTGGACCGATTCGCTCTGCCAAACCTCGTACATCGCTATTCGTTCCCGTTGCAGGTCTTCGTTCTCAGCCCTGAGCCGCGCGCACTCCGCTACCAGCGGATCGAGCGGGCGCGCCAGCTCGGCGTATCGTTCGTCGGATACCCATTTGCCGTGACGGACGGACTTCGGCGGGATCGGCGGCCAACACTCCATGCAGTCGCAATCATCGTCGTGACGTGCTGCTTCGGCGGCGTCTAACTCCCGCCCCATCTCGTCGCTTAGTGCCTCATCCATAAACGGTCACCTCAATCAGGAGTCCGCCGACGAACATCGCGAAGCCGAGCCACGCGGCAATCGCCCAACCCACCGCGTAGTGCGGCTCGGTCAGTGCGCCCGCAATCGCCAGCGGCGTCAGCATGAATCCGAGGACGAGCAGCAGCGGCGCAGGACCCGTATTCTTCGGTGCCTCATCCACGGGTCAGCCTCCCAAGAACGGACTCGGCGTGCTGCACGACGGCAAGTCGTGGCGGGATGGCACCGCGGCAGGTGCTGTCCACGACTGCTTGCAGCGCCTCACGCAAGTCGTCGCGCTCGGCCCGCAGCCTCTCTATCTCGGCAAGGAGGGCCGGGATGTCTTCGCGGGCGTGGGCGATGAAGATGGCGTCGGCCTCTCGGTGCCCGTGGATGTTGCCCGCGACTGAACGCGCCCGCGAAACGCGCCCTGACGGTGGGTCATAGCCCGCAACGGGAACCGACACGTCCCAGTGGTCGTAACAATCGTCAGGGTCGTCGCAATGGCACATCGTCGTGCGCGCCCACGGTCCCGGTGTTGCCGCGTCTGCCCGCGCCGCGATCGCGGCCAGCCGCTCCTCGGTGAGTTCGCTAGGGGTGGGGGGCGGGGTGCTTGGACCCATTTGCTCAGACATTCTCGGCCTCCCATTCATCCAGCCCCCACTCCAACACCCGGATGATGAGGCGGTTGCGTGAGATGTCGCGGCGGTCAGCTTCGGCCGCGAGCCGTTCTAGTAGTTCGGGCTGCAGCCGCAAGGCCGTGGCGATCCGGTTCGGGTCCTCCGTACGGGGCCTGCCCATCAGGTAGCCCGCTCCACCAGTTGCGGGAACTCCGATGCTGAGGCCATGCAGCGATGCGAGAAGAAACACAACGAGCGCATGTCAATACGGTCGTAAGGACATGGTGGGCAGTTGGTTGGAACGGAAACGGTTTGCCAGCCCCATTCTTGGTCAAACTCGTAGCCCATTACCGCTAGAGCATGTATTTCTTCTTTCGTCCCCACCTCGGCGGGCGCCCCCTCGGTTGGCGCGGGGTCAGGCATCAGCGGCCTCAGCTTCCATGTCGATCTCGGTGCCGTTAGTGAACTCAACGATCCCCTCCGCGCAACCGACGCAATACCAGTAGGTCCGATCGCCGCTTTTCCAATGCACCTTCACGGGCACCTCAGCGCGGTCACCGCAGACGCAGACTTGCCCGTGGCGATATTTCGCTCGCGCCCGCGCCGCCCCCTCGGGCTGGGTGGGGGTCGGAATATCGGGGATTTCAGACACGGCCCTCAACCACTCCGCCAAAGATGGCGGCTCGTTCTTCTGCCTCGTACCGCTCGTAAAACGGTCCAGACTCAACTGGACCATTGTCATCGGTCCACGTAACCCACCACGTCCGAAAGTTCTCGTATTCGCCCGAGGGCTGGGTGGGGGTCATGGGGTCAGGCATCGAGACCGTCGACGATTTCGGCGTCGATCAGTTCGCGCTCAAGGTCGCCTGCGTCGCCGTAGATGTAGGCGCGCAATCGGGCGATCTCGGCCGCGGCCTGCTCCATGTCGTCAGCCGAGCGCCGGAGATCCCGCTGCACCTCGTCGCCGCTGAATCCGAGGTCGCCATCACGCAAGTCGAACCAATCAGCCAGCACGCGCAGCCCTTCCGGACCTGTCATCGGCGGCCGGCTCACCCCTCCTCCTTCAACCACTGAGCGGGAGAGCCTGCATCCCGCGTTGCCAGATGATCTCGGCGTAGCACGACTCGCAGCTCCCGCTCGGGCGGGTCTCGGGCTCGCTGCGGTTCCACCAGAACTCGACGGTGACCGACTTCTTGCAGCGCCAGCAGGTCACGTCCGCGCTGAAGGAGTCGTCTTGCTGGGGATCGCGCATCACCGGCCCAACGCCTTCTCGATGGTGGCCAGGGCGCGGCCGTCTTCGACCATTGCAGGGGTGAAATGGAGCACCGTCCAGCGGCCGAGCGCGGCCTCGTTCAGCTTCTCGCACTCCTTGTCTGCCTTGTTGCCGCGGCGGTGCCCCCCAGACCAGGCACCGCCATCAACTTCGACCGCGAACAGGAACGTAGGCGTGTTGCGGACGACGAAGTCAAACCGCCACTTCCTGGGCGGAGCGAACCGCACCTCTCGCTCGAACGGGATGTCCGCGGCCTTCATCTGGAACGCCAGCGTCTCTTCGGCCTCAGAAGCCACGGTTGTTCCGTCCCCACTCGCTGAAGCGGTGGAAGTCACGGTCGACCTCGCCGCCAGAATGGTCCCAGTGGTCTCTGGAATGCTCTGTGAGCCACGCAAGGAGTTCGAGGACCCCTACGGCGAGGGCAAGAGCGCCGAGGAAGCAGAGGTCGAAGATCATGGCCTGAGCCACTCGTTGTAGGCCGAGGTCTCCGCGGCGATGCGCTCGAAGAGGTGACCGTCGTGGGCCTCGGTGCTGTGCGCGCCAGCGCAACGGCGACAGCTGGGAGGTCCGGGGTCGCGCATGGAGACCTCATAGCCGTAGAGGTCGGCGATGCGCTTGACCAAGGCGATCACGTCGGTCTCGTCGCCCACCAGGGTCAGGTCCCCGTACGTCAGGTCGTTGCCCATCGTCACGCCCCGCACGTCGAGCCGGGGTTCCATCTCGTCTGCGTTCACCCAGACTTCCATAGTTCGTACCTCCTTTGGACCACTTTAGTCCACCGCAAGTACACTTGCAAGCCCTTTTCTTCGCACCAGCCAGCCCTGGGCGTAGCTGTACTCGGGGTGGTCGTGGATCAAGCGGTGGTCCTCGGCGCAGACTGCCAGGAGGTTGTCCAGGTCGTTCTTGCCGCCCTGGGAGCGGCGGAGGCGGTGGTGCGGGTGGACGGCCGGGGCTGAGCGGCAGACCTCGCAGACGCCGCCCGAGCGCGCCCAGAGCGCTGGTAGGACCTCTTGGAGCTCGTCGAGGTAGGCGCGACGCTTGTCCGAGATCGCTTTGAGGCTCTTGTGGCGTTTCACCGTGGCAGCTTCATGTAGTGGTGGCACCCCATTCGCTTGCACTTGAAGGTCACGTAGTTAGAACCACCGCTCCAACGTTCCATGCGGGGCCCAGCGAACTTGCACCACCATGACCTATGCATCCACATCATCACTTGAGCAGGTCTATCGCTGCGCCGGCCTGGGACTTCGACAGCTTGTGGATCGAGCCGGGCCACGGGCCGACGTTCTGCTCCATCCACTGTTGGCCCGCGGCTCCGTCCCCTATCCCGTTGTCGTCGAGCAGCTTCTTGAGGTAGCCGATCTGCTTGGCGCTCGCCAGGTTGGGGTCCGCGGGCACTTCGTCGGGGACGAGTTTGGGCTCCTTGACCTCGCCGGCCACGAACGGGCGCTGTGGGGGTCGGATCGCCTTCTCGGCGTCGTCGTCCTTGTCGGCGTTGATGCGCAAGATGGCGCACGTCGCGTAGCGGCGCAGATACGTGATTCCCGAGCCTTGTCCCTGTGGGTCGTTCTTCGCCATGACCAGGGGGGTATCTGACTCCATCCACTCGCCAGACACGTGCCCGAGCAACGAGGCGAGGCCCGGCTGGCCGTCCTCCATGACGCAGGGGAACTGGGTGAGCACCAGGCCCACGTTGTGCAGGTACGGGTTGATGGCCTTGTCGATGGCCCCTTGGCTGGCGAACTCGTTGCCGAAGTGGGGGTTGACCGAGTCCTTGACCACGCTCATCCCTTCGGAGGCGTGGAGGCTGTCGAGCGCCGCGAGCAGGAACTTTATGGACTCAGACTTGCGGATCATCGGTCGCCTCCAACACAAAGGTAGACGTGCCCAGGATCTCGGTCTGGGGGCACTTGAAGTAACGCGCCAGGGCGCGGAGGTGCTTGGGACGGATCGGCTCGTAGCCGAGCGCGTAGCGCGTCAGCTGGCTCGGGTGGATGCCGATCTTGGCTGCGATCTTGTAGGCGGCCACGTCGGCCTCGAGGAGCTTCACCTTGAGGTTGGTGATCGTGCGCTCCACGACTCAAATATATACGTTTATATTGCGCCGGTCTAGATGTTCGTCGGCGCTGCGATCTCAGGCACGGTCTCCGACGGCGGCAGGCCGGTCTGCTTGAGCGCCTGGTTGTAGACCGCTTCGAGGTTGGCCGGGCTGATGTTGTAATCGGTCTGTAACGGGTTCGGAACAGAAGCGACATTGCCGAGTGCGCCGAAGTTGCCGGTCTCGAACGCCTGCTGCGCCGCGGCTGAAGCCGTCGAGTACCGGTCGAGTTCCTGTTGGGCCGCGATCTGCTTGAGGTTGATGTGCTGCACCTGGGCGAAGGGGATGTTCAGCGACTCGAAGATGAGCTTGGTGAACGCTGCGGGGTTGGATCGTTGCAGGTCGCGGTACTGCGCGCTGAGCCCGAACGCGGCGTCCACCGTCGTCAGCTCGGGGACGAACTGCTCCGCTGCGGTCAAGATGTTGCCGCCCGCCGAGGCCTCCTTGGTCCCGTAGAGCTGGCTGTAGCTGACCGTCGGGTACAGCGTGTTGGAGCCGAAGACGATCTGGGGGTCGACCGCGGCGAAGGGGGCCGAGATCACCGGGTTGAGGGCGGAGATGAAACCGCCCAGCGTGGCGTAGTTGGCCACGTCACGCAGCGGGTTGAGGGCGCGCACGTCGACGGCACTGACGTTGCCGTTCTGGTCCGGGGTCCCCAAGAAGAAGAGGTTTTGGATGCGCGTGTAGTAGCCCAGCGCCACGTTGTCGGAGTTCTGGTTGGCCAGGTTCGCCAGGAACATGGCGCGGTAGGGGTGGTCAACCGGGTACTCGGCCACGTAGGTGAGCACGTGCTTGGTCCACCCGTAGAACGGCATGATCGTCGTCAGCGTGTTGCGCTCGAAGGGCGACATGGCGGACAGGTTGCCCATCGTCCGGTTGGCGGCGCGCATCCCTTCCTCCTGCGCTCGTGCGTCGGTCATCTCCAAGCGTTCGCCCGTCTCGGGGTCGACGTAGAAGCCGCGCCCCTCCGCTTTCGCCGCGCCGTCGAGGTAGACGAGAGTGCGCTGCATGTCGGTCATCAGGTTGGTCAATTTGAAGACCATTTGGGGGATGACCTGGAGGTAGCTGGTCATCTTGGAAGGGTCCAAGCCCAGCTCTTCGATCTTCTGCTGCATCCAGTGGTACGCCATCGTCTTGCCGGCGGCGTCGTGGAAGGCGATGGCGCCCATCGACTCGGGCTTGTCGAAGCCGATCTGCGTCGACGTGGTGTGGATCGACGCCCGGAAGTCGGGGTCGCGCATCATCCGGATGGCGTCGGGGATGAAGCGGAAGCTGGTCGGGTGGCGCAGCGCCAAGAGGAACGTGCCACCGAAGCCGATGTGGGCGATGAAGCGCGGCGAGTAGCCCAGCACCGCGGTGCGGAACACCTGGGTCGCCTTGGACAGGCCGCCGCTCGGGTCCATCTGGTTGCGGTCCACGATCTGCTGGAGCCCGTCGACCATTTCCTTAGGCATCCACAGCGTCTCACCGCCTTTGATGTGCTTGGACGAGATCCCGAAGCGCGCGTCGGGGTCGAACTTGACCAGTCCCCATTCCGATTCGAGGACGCGGGCGAGCGATGCCTCGTCGCTGGCCAGCGCGCGCATGTCGGGGTGCATCTTGGCGAGGATGGCTTCGAGGTCGGCCTGCTTGTAGGCGTGGCCGGGGATCACGATGTCGTCGATGAACTCCGCGTTGGCGTCTCGGCTGACCTGTTGCCACATGGCCTTGGAGAAGCCGGCGTGGATGTCGTAGACGGTGTTGCGCATGTCGAGCATCCGACTGGTGGCCGAGTCGACGCTCTGGTGGGTCAGCGGTTGGATGCGGATGTGGTACTCGCCGTAGCCGCCCTCGGCCTCCTTGGAGGTGACGTTGGGGACCCAGTGCGGCACGAAGCCCTGGGCGCGCAGCGACTCGATCTCGCTCTTGGCGTCCTCCATCGCCCGGTTGATCTCACCGGGGCTGAGCATCCCGGCGAAGACGCTCGTCGCGCTGGCCTTGGTGTGCGCCATGATGATCCCGATCATCCGCGTCGGGTCCTCTCGGAACTCCTTCTCGGCCTCTGCGGTTATGGCGCCGTCGTTCTTCATCTGCGCCACCGCCTTGGCGACCGCGACCTTGCCCTCTTCTGACTTGGCGAGGTTCTGCACCTGGAGGCGGATGGCGAGCGGCTGCCAGTTGGCGGCTGGGTTGTCGCGGAAGTCCTTGTCGAACTGCTTGGTCGCCTTGGCGTAGGCGTCGATCTTCTTGTGCAGGCCTCCCTTGGTGATCGCCTTGCTCAACGCGTCCTCGTCGCGCTTGCGGCTCCTGGCGTACTTGTAGAGGTTGTCGGCCAGGTCGCGCGAGGTGGCGAAGAGAGGACTGACGCGGACCGGGGCCTGGAGACCGGTGTTCAGCGGATCAGGCGCGAGCAGGTCGCCCGAGATCGACTTGTTCTTGAACTTCTTGGACAGCTTGAGGGTCAGCGTTCGCATGGCGTCGAAGTCCTTGGACTCATACGACGCCATGACCTGGTCGATCAACCCACCTTCACCGTAGATCTCGTTGACCAGCCGGAGCTGCGTGGCGTTGGGTACAGGGCGGCCGATGAGCTGGGCGATTTGCGCGGGGTCGTCGGTCGCCCCGCGGACCTGTTGGTTGAACTGGCTGAGCTTGTCGAAGGCCGGTTGGGCGACGGTGTCGTTGGCTTCGATGTTGTCGGCCAGGCGGTCCGAGACCTTGGACGCCTTGTCCACCGCGTCGATGCTCGCAGCCAGGCGGTCCTTGGACCGGACTACCTTGTCGTCGACGCCTTGGGCCACGCGGAACTCGGTCGTGCCGTCGGGCATCTCGACCATCGCTCCTTCACCAGACGCCAGCATCTTCTCCTGCACGAAGTCCATGACCTTGAACGTCTGCTTGAAGAACTGCTTCATCTCGGGAGCCAACGCGTCGTTGTTGATGAGCGTCTGGCGGTCGTTGCCTCCGAGCGCCTTGTCCAGCCCGGTCCAGATGTCGTAGGCCTGGCGCGCCTGGTCGGGACTGAGCTTGGCGTAGGCCTCGTCCCAGGCCTGTGACATCGACGCGAGGTCGTGGCTGGCGGCTGAGGTGATCTTGACCATCGACCCGGCCAGATGCGCCTGGTCGCTCCCGGCCATGTGCGTGTTGGCGTAGTGCTTGAGGCGCGTCGAGACCGTGAGGTTGCCGTACTCGGGTAGGCCGTCGGCGTTTCGGAACAGGCCCTTGGTGCGCGTCGGAAGATTGCCGACTACCTTGCGGGCCAGCGTCAGCGCCCCCACGCCGTTCTGCGCGTCTTGTCCCAACAGCCGAGAACGGCCCAAGAGGGCTTCGGGGATGCCAGCTCGTTCCGCTATCCCGGCTCCGAGACCGGCCTTGGCCAACAAGCCGACTCCGGTGTCGGCAAGAGGAAGAACGTCGAGGAAACTGATGAGGGGATGACTGGCGACATTGGACCAGCCGCCTTGCATGTACTCGCCGATAGCAGCGACTCCGGGTATCCACTGGGCCAATGTGTTCTTCTCGGGGTTCAAGATCCAGTTCGGGTGCTCGACCGTGTTCACCACGCCGTCGACGATGGAGGGGATCAGCTTGGTCGGCTGCAGGCCCGTGAAGATGTTCGCCGCGTCATGCTCCACGTTGGAGAAGAAGTGCCCGACCGCGCTGAGCCCTGAACCAGTCGACGGCGTGTCGGTCGGCAGCGGCGTGACGTTGTTCGGGTTGTCCGCGGCCAAAATGGCGCGCGTGCGCTCGGCCTCTGACATCGGGTAGGTGCCCGAGAGAAGCCGCTTGGAGTCGAGCTGATAGACGGGATAGATGGCGGACTGCGGGATGCCCTGGGACTTGGCCCAGTTGACCGTCTTATTCCAGGAGGTCTGGAACTCTTGAACGTTCGACTTGTAGGCCACTACGCATTGCTACCTGTCGGGGTAGCCGAAGTCGAGGGCGTCGTGCCGACTCCACCCGCGGCGACGGTCGGTGACACCAGGCCTCCGCCGACGGCCTGGCCGGTGACGCTCGCGATGAGCTGTTGCAGCCACGCCGGGTCGCCCGTCGAAGACGGCGCTTCGCCACCGTAGATGGTCTCGTACTGCTGGTGGCTGAGCAGCGCGGCCAAGAGGCTCGCATACGGGCTGGCCGTCTCGGACTCCTTGGCCGCGGGGCCGAGTTGGCCGAGCGCGCTCATGATCGAGGGCAGACCGGCGACGGAGTTGTTCAGGTTCCCTGTCCCCGCGACGATGTTCTGGAGGCTATTGACGTAGCCCTGCGTCTCGGGGTTGGCGCTCATCTGCTGCGTCGAGCCCATCTGGCCCAACAGGTTGTTCACCTGTGCCTCGGCGTTGGAGAAGTCGTAGGGCTGGGTGACCTGGGTCTGCTGGCCTTGGAGGTTCTCGGCCAACGCCGGCAGGCCGCTCAAGGCTTTGACGAAGGGGTCTTCGACCTTGGAGAGATCCTGCTGGAGGCTCGGGTAGTCCTTGTCTTGGAACTTGCCTTTGACGAGGATCTGCTGGGCCAGCTTGTTGCCGCCGTGGGCCAGCTGGGTCAGCTTGTCGTACTCGTGCGGGCTGAGGTCCTGGGCGTTCTGTGTGCCGCCGAGCAACAACTCGAGTTGGCGCGACATCTCGTTCTTCGGCTGGACACCGGCGACCGGGCCTTCGGCCTCGGCCTGGCCGACTCCGGTAATCGTCGCGTTGGGGTCGGCCGCCGAGTAGTCCTGCACATCGCCGTAGGGGTTGGAGGTGACCGCGGTGAAGCGGTAGTCCTTGCCGCTCCAGTCCCCGGTATCCGCGGTGTCCGCGTCGCTGCTCCCCGTGGCGTCGGGGCGGTCCGCCGTGGTCGGCGCGTAGGGGAGTGAGGTGGCCTTCTTCTTCTTGGTCTTGGGTTGTGGGCCGACTCCTGCCAGATAGCGGTACTGCTCGGTGTAAGAGGGACCCGATTCTGTGTCGTCTGTGCTGTCGTCGTCAGCCATTGGATGCTCCCGGTCGAATCCCTGGGATCAATGCTGCCAGAGCCTGCTGGTACTGGGCTGCGCTCGGGACGCTCGTCTGCTGCGCCTGGCTCGGGGTCTGGTCAGGGTTCCCTGGGGCGTTGGACGTGTTGGCCGCGAGGGTCTGGGCGCTGGCGGGGTCCGAGAGGCCGGCCAGGGCGCTCTGGAGGCTCGAGTTGGACATGGAGGTCCCCAAGGTGGGAATGGACAGGCCAGCGCCCGTAGAGGTCGACGCAGCCTGGTCGGTCAGGGCTTGGGAGGCACCGCTGTCGACGAGTCCCTGGAGGCCGCTGTCGTAGCCCGAAGAGGCCGAGCCGCCGGGGAAGTTCGTGGTCGGCTGGCCGGCGTCTTGGAGGAAGCTGGTCGCGTAGGCGGCGTTGGCCGCGGGGTTGGACCCCTCGTACGAGGAGGCTGCAAGTCCAGTTGCGTACTGATTGGGCGTGGCCGTGCCGCTGAGCAAAGCGTTGTAGATGCTCTTCATGTTGGGCTGATCGAGCGTCTGCGCCTCCGCCTGTGCCCCTTCGGCGAGCGTCGGGTACTCCTGCACGCCTGCCGAGTTGACGGTGCTCGAACCGGCTTCGGGCTCGGAAGTGGCGAGAGGGTTGTCTTCTGAGCCGGGCATCCCTTCGACCGTCATCTGGTCCTCGAGCAGCTTCTCGTTGCTGGCGGTGTCGGGCAGGCCGGCTTCGGTCAACACGTCGGCCGCGTACTGGGAGGGGTCGGTCGGGTTCGCGGTGACCCCTGTGCCCGCGTTCGCACCCTTGGTCGCTTGCGAATACCCCGCTGACGGCGCTGCAGCGGGATGGGAGGGCGCGTACTTCTGCGTCAGTGCCTTCACCTTGGACTCGGGGATGCCCGCCTTGAGCAGCTGCTGGGCGTCGGGGTGAGAGAGCCCGGTGAGGGCGCCCTCTTCGGCCTGGTCCGCGGTGACCTGCTTGATGAGGCCCTTGAGCTGGCTCGGAGATGCCTTGCCCTCTTCGCCGATGTCGCGGTGCATCTGGTTGAAGATGGCGTTCTCCTGGGGGGTCAGGCTGTCCGCCGAAGCTTTCGATTTGGGCTTTGCCTTGGGCTTGGCCGCGGGCTTCGCTTTGGCCTTGGGCTTGGCCTTCGACGGCGGGGAGACGCCGACGGCTCCGAGAACCTTGGCCAGGTTGCCGTCGTCAGCCAATGGGACTCACCCCCGGCGAGAACAGGTTGAGGCCGGCCGCGTTACCGACACCCGAGACCTGGGACGGGCTGAGCGAGGTCCCGCCGAGCAAGCCGACCTCGCCGGCCGCGCCCTCTGCGGTCCCGAGCTCGCCCGAGTAGATGGTCGACAGGCTGTTGAGAAGCTGGGGAAGGGCCTGCTGGTAGTCGAGCCCGGCCTGGGAGAGGCCGTAGCCGAGCTGCTGGGCGACCTCCTGCTGGTTCAAGCCGTTGGACTGGGCGACCAGGGCCAGGTTCTGCTGCTGGTTGGCGATGTCGGCGGCCGAGTACTGCTGCTGGGCCGTCGTCCCTTGCTGTTGGAGCTGGCTGAGCTGCTGGGCCCGGTTGATGTCGGCCTGCTGGTACTGATAGTCCTTCGACAAGAGGTTCTGCTGGGTCTTGGCTCCGGTGGTGTTCGTGGCTCCCTGGGCGGCCAGGTTGCCGGTCAGGCTCTGCTTGTTGGCCCCGTAGTTGAGGGCGGCTTCGGCCAGCTGCTCGGGGTACTGCTGCTGCTGGATGCCGTATTCCTGCTGCTCGAGGCCCGTCGTCGTGCCGAGAAGTTGCGCCTGTTGCTGCAATCCGAGCCCCTGGAGACCGAGCTGCTGGCCCGAGATGCCGAGCTGGGCCTCCTGGTTGGCCGCCTGCTGCTCGAGGTTCGTCCCCGTCAGCCCGTACTGGGCGCCGGCCAGGTTGAACTGGTTCCCCGCCAGAGCCGCCTGGAGGCTGCTCAGAGCCTGCTGGGGGGCGGTGGCGTCCTCGAGCTGCCCCAGGATGTTCTGGAGCGTGTTGGGGGAGCCTGAGAAGTTCGAGATGTCGGTCTGGAACTCAGAGACCGGGTTGTTCGCACCGCCGTAGGCGGCGTCGTTGGTCATGCTCATCGGATCGGCCTGCCGGGACGGGGCTTGGGGAAGGTGCCGATGGGTCTCGGGTCAGGACGACAGGGGCCGGCCGGCTGCACTACCAGCTCCCGTTGACGAGCCACGCGGGGACGTTCGACGTGCCGGTGGAGAAGAAGTTGGCCTGGTCGGTGAAGGTGCGGCTGAGCGAGATGAGCGAGTCCAGGTTGTTCTGGTACAGGGTGAACTGGTCCTGCCAGCGGGGGTCGGCGTCCTGGCGCAAGGCGCGATAGACGGCGTAGTCGTAGATCACCGACTCGTATCCGGGCAGGCAGTCGAGCGTGTCGGTCATCAAGGACACCGTGACCGGTTGGCGGTAGTAGAAGCACTGGAAGATACCGTTCTGCGACGGCACCGGGTACGCCACGATCTGGAGTGACGGCGGCTGGGACCACAGCGTGTAGAGGCTCGGGAAGGCCCCGGTGTACTGCTGGTAGATGCCCCACACCGCGTCCATCTCGTTGTAGCCCCGGAACTCGAGGCCGTAGGTCTGCATCGAGCCGGTCGGGATGTATTCGAGGCGGTAGATGCGCAAGATGTCAGAAGGCGCCACGTACTTCTGCGTGTTGGCAATGACTGGCAGAGTGACCAGTTGGCGCAGTGCCTCAGACTTGCGCTGCACGTCCGCCTGACCCAAGTTGATGTACGCCGTGAGCTGGGCGTCGGTCCACTGCTGAGGCGTCGGCTCGTCGAGGAAGCTGCGCACGTCGCTCAGCGCATCGGACAGGGAGGTCCCCGAGTTTCCCACGATCCGATCCTAGGCCCTCATAGCACCGAGATGTAGGAGAAGGCCCAGGTGGACCCCGCCGCCAGCTCGGTGCCGCTCGGGGTGTAGAGGGCCACGGTCATCGACGTGGCGCTGAGTGCGGTGATCTGGGCCTGCGAGGCGTCCGAGCCGTCGAAGACGCCGAACGCGACCCCCGTGGGGGTGTCGGGGAACGGGTTGGCGAAGTCGACCACCACACCCCCCGTCGTGTAGTTGGCGCTGCCCGAGGCGATGGCGTAGTTCCACGGGTAGAAGCTGTTGGCCCAGTTCTGGATCTGGTAGAGCGCCGTCTGCACCGTCTTGTCCTGCACGTTTTGGAGACCCGAGAGGAGCAGGCTCGGGATGCCCGTGAGGTTGGTCTGGGTGCCCAGATAGTTCTGTGTCACGCCAGTGCCGTGTGCTCGCGGGGCCGGTAGCCGATGGAGAGGCCGTGGATGACCGGCGCACCGCTGGTGGGGCCGTTGGCGACCAGGGCGATGGCCAGCGTGGTGGTCTGGGCCAGCCGGGCGTTCACCCGGATCTCCTGGACGGTGTCGGTGTCGGGCTCGAGGTTCCACACGTCGAGCGCCACCGTGTTGCCCATGTCATCGATGAGCGTGACCGCGACATTCGGCGCGGGGTCGTTGTAGGGATTGGAGGCCCGGATCACCACCTCGCGTGTCGTCGAGGTCCTGTCCTCGGCCGGCATCTTGATCGGCAGGCTCTGCCAGTTGTAGCTCTTCGCCGGCACGGTCCGGTCGAAGACGGCCAGGAACGGCTCGGACTCCTCGGTCACCGAGGCCAGGGCGCCGTACATGATGTTGTCCTGGTAGCCGGGCACGAACCAGAAGAAGCTGAACACGTTGGGGTCGCTGAGGCGCCACCACGCTCCGGTGTTGGGGTTGTGGACATAGTTGTTCGAGAAGAGCATCCAATCGGCCCAGCGCTGGCAGTACCACCCGTAGTAGTCCGAGGGGTTCCGCGGATTGGGGATGAAGAAGTTGTCGTCGAGTTGTGCACTGATCTTCTGGCTGGTGTTGCCGCCGTTCCATACCCAGGCGCCTTCCGCGTAGGTGCAGTAGAAGAGGCCCAGCTGGTTGGAGTCGGTGCGCCCGTAGAGCGGTCCGGTCGAGCGCACGCCGGGCAGGCTGGTGACGGTGGGGTTGTTGAGGTCGCCCTGGATCAGGCCTGCTCCGCCACGAGCCTTGACGGCGAACAGCTCGCCGGCTGAGACCGAGCCCACGACGCCGTAGCCGTGCGGGAACTCAGGTACGAACTCCTCGTTGGAGAGCACCAGGGTCTCGGTCTCGGGGGGGTCGGTGAAGGAGATCGGCTCGTTGATCCTCGGGGTGTTGGGCACCGGCCAGCCGGGTGGGCTGATGAGACGGAACACGACCACGCGCCCCTGGTGACCGACGGTAGTGCCTCCCTGGTGCGAGCCCTCACCGGCCAGGATCTCGTCGACGGCGAAGAAGTTGGGGTTGTTGACCTGGGGGTAGACCCAGATGTTGCCGTTGTTGGGGCCGTCGGGGCTGGTCACGGGCAAGATGACGACCGGCTGGGGGACTGACTCGGCGTTCTCCATGATCGTCGTGAAGGGGTAGGCGACAAAGTTGTGGTTCCCACTGTAGGTGTAGGACTCCGATTGGATGGAGTTGAGCGCTGCGGTCTGGACCACGAAGGACCAGAACTGGGTGTCCTGGGCGCTGCCGCTGATGACCGTGGTCCCGATGACCAGCTCGTCGGCCGGCGTGACCTGGGAGTTGATGAGGCACGACACGTCTCTGGCCCCTCCGCCGATCCCGATCGTGCCCATCGAGTACTGACCCGTGATCGCCGGCATGGGTCCGAGGCCGCCGTTGGGCATCGACATGCAGGCCCAGGTGTTGTTGCCGTCCGCTGCTCCCGGAGGCGCGGGGAAGATGCCGGGCGCGGCCAGGGGCCCGGTGGTGGCGATCGTGTTGCCGGCCGAGTAGATGCCCGGCGAGAAGTCGGTGATCTCGAGGAAGTTGAGACCTCGGCTGTCGGGCTTGCCCTTCTCAGCCATCCATCGCCCTCAGCATGTCGCGCTCGACCAGCATGGCGGCGATGTTGCCTTCCAGGCGGATCTCGTCCTCTTTGATCGACTGGGCCGCGATCTCAGCCGAGCGTTCCCGGCCCGACACCGAGGTCTCGTGGCTCCGCTGGTAGCCCTCGTTGTAGAGCCAGAGGTACTGGACCTTGACCTCGGCCAGCTCCCGGTAGGCGGCGGCTAGGCGCTCAGAGACCGCCTCGAAGGTGAGATCCACATCAACGTTGCGGAGGGCCGTCGACCTCCACGTCGGCGCCGTCGTTGACCACCCCGCGCTTCTCCTGCGCCTTGGCCTGCTGTTCGAGCAGCTTGATCTGCTCGCGCATCTTGGAGAGCTGGGTGGCCACGTCGTGGACCTCGGCACTCTCGTGCGCGTAGCCGTAGATGTGCTTGCCGTCGGGGTCGCTCGCCGGACAGATGACCTCAGTGTCGTCGGCTGTCGTGATGGTGACGTTGGGCACGGCCCGGTCCAACCACTCGATGTGGGTGTCGTAGAGGCCGTAGAGGACGGCCAGGCGGCGCAGCTCCTGCTCGCGGGGAGGGATGTCCCCGATGACGCCCTTCTTGGACTCCGTGCGTCCGAAGGTCCCAGAGACGCTGCGCGGGTCACCGAAGTAGACCCGGACCACGTCGAAGGGGACCAGCTTGGCTTCGCCCTCTTCGAGACCGCCGAGGTAGTCGGTGCCGTCCCAGAGGAAGCGGCCCGTAGGCAACGGTCCCTGGACCTCTTCGAGGTCGATCCTGCCGCCACCGGCCACATCCTTGTCGGGGACGAAGATCGTCTTGGTGTAGGTGCCGTGGTAGACAAGCTTGAAGTTGTCCTCGGCGGCGATGGTCGGGACGCTCGGTTGCAGTACGGTCATGGGACCGAAGCCTACAACTTCGCTTGTGGGCCGATCAGGTCTTCTCGAACCAGATGTTGACCAGGCTGGTGCCCGAAGAGATCGTGATGGCTTCGAGGACCACGCCGTAGTCGAGACCCGCGGCGGCGGTCGTGCCGCCCGAGTCGGTCAGCGAACCGGCTGTCGTCGTCCCGAGAATGGCGTAGTGCCCGGCCACCGTCGGTGAGGTCGTCGCGTCGAAGAGCGCCCTGGTGTGGCCGTGGATCACGGCCTGACCGGTCGCCAGCGCAGCCTGGGTACCGCCGACACCGCCCGTGATCGAGACGCCGATGTTCAGCGGAGCCTGCGTAGTGGTCGTCGTGGCTGCCTTGACCGCGAAGATCGTGGTGGTCGTGGTCGTGATCGGCGTGATGAGCTGGATGAGCGTGCCGAAGGGGATGGCGGTCGACGTGGACGAGTTGTAGGTGTCCTGGACCTGGGGTCCCGAGGAGAAGCCCTCGCCATCCGCGCCGGCGACGTTCGTGAGTTGTGCGACTGGCATGTCTCTCCTAGCCGGTGAGGGCCGTGAACCGGCCTTGACGTGAGATGTTCCCGCAGACGAGGTTGCCGGCCCACAGCAAAAGGGCGGTCATGGCGTCCTGGTTGACCGGGGTCTGGAAGTCCTGCAGCTTGAAGTTGGCCATCTCCGAGACGATCAGCTCGAAGTAGTCCTCGTTCAAGAAGAACGGTCCACCCAGCGCGGCGGTCGAGCCGACGTGGGAGTCGGTGACCCACGGCACGCCGTTGAAGAGCAGGTTCTCGAAACCGCTCTGGGCGAGCTGGATGTCCTTGCCGCCCGGCTGGACCGGGAACTGCTGCGGCGTGAGGTTCAGGTTCCAGTAGCGGCTGTAGTTGGTGTTGTTGGACACGATGATCGTCGGGCTGCGGCCACCGCTGGTGCAGTTCATGAACAGCGTGTTGAGGGCCACGAGGCTCATGGTCGTCGTCGACGAGTCGATCTGGCTGTTCCACCACGAGTTGGCCGAGTGGCTGATCGTGGCGTAGGTGGCTTCGACCGTGCCGTTGTCGACGACCTCGATCAGGCCGTCGATCTGGAGCGGCAGGGCGATACCGTCACCGAAGAGCCCTGTGCCCAGCGTGTCGAACAGGTCCATCTCGGCCTGCTTGAACTGGGTGGCGATGTAGTCCACGATCGAGTCGGCGCCGTCAGTACGGAGCAGCGTCAACCCGTCGACCGTGACGGCACTGTAGGCCTGCTTCCAGGCCAGAGCGCCGTTCTGGATCGAGTCCGTCGGCTGGACGTTGAGGAGTTGGTAGCCCGAGTACCAGCCGCCGGCCGCCATCTTGGTGTACATGAGCGGGAACTCGATCTGGGTCCCGCCCTTGATGACGATCTTGTTCATCTTGTTCCACCGGGCGAACAAGACGTTGGAGCCGTAGATGTTGTCCACGATCCTCGGGACGATGTAACGCCTGGCAATCGCCGTGACTGTGTTCGTCCCGATCGCGGTGACTGCCATTTCCTACGCTCCTAGCTCGGATGGACGTGCTGCGGAAAAGTGTGTCCCACCACTCTTCGGCTTTGCAAGGGCTATGCCGACACCTCTTGCTGCGTGCCCACGACGAATGTTCTCCTGCCTCGTGACCGCTTCAAGATGGTCTGGGTTGACACACCCGCGGTTTCGACAAAGGTGGTCCAGATCGAGTCCGTCGGGGATAGGACCGACATAGATCTCGTAGGAAGCCCGGTGCGCTTGGCGGCAGCGACCGCCGTTCTCGATGCGTCCCCCAGCCCAGAACCGGCCGTATCCACCGCGCTGCAAGGAAGCTTGCCACTCCCAGCACCCAGCGTCACCGCCTCGGAGATACTGGGATTCAAACCGTCTCTCGTCCTGGGCGTTCACAGAATATTTTGGTCCTTGAGCCACGCGGCCGCGGCGGCCTTGGCCGCGTGATCCGTGCTGAGATCAGGCTTCGGCTCCTGTCTCGGAGCCGATCCTGACGATCCGCTGAGCGCGTTCAGCTTGCCCTTGCGTTCCTGTGCCTTGGCCTTCTTCTCGTCAGCCGGTGAAGGAGTGGCTACCGCCCTGGCTCGGAACTCTGGGTGGTCCCAGTACGCAATATCCAGGGCTTTGAGGATGGCCTCGGGACCGCTGCGCGTGCGGGCCAGGCCGTCGATGATGTCGAGGCTGACCGCGTGCAGGCGGAGCTTGGAGATGTCGTCCTCGGTCAACTCGGGATGTGACGTGCGGAAGGTGGAGATGCCCAGTTCGGCGTCGTTGGTGGCGCGGGCGACGGCCTGCTGTTGAGCGATCTGCTGCTGGTTGCCGGCGATCGCCGCCACCTGCTTCTCGAGTTCCTGTTGGCGCGTCCACATCGCCATCTGGGCCGGGTCGTCCTGGTCCAACCATTCGGGCGGCTTGGGTGGTTCGGGTGGCGGGGCGGCTGCCTTCTCGCGTTCGAGAAGCGTCTTGACCGCCTCTTCAACAGGGACCTCGCGCCCATCGATGACGACGACACCACGGGAAGAGGGCGGGGCCTGGGCCACTGCTGGAGCAGGCTCCGCAGGCGTAGGGTCCGGCTCTGGCTCTACCTCGGGCTCTTCGTCGACGACCTCTTCGGGCTCGTCGGAGGTTGGTGCTTGGAGGCCGAACTGCTCTTGAAGGCGCGCCACCATCGCTTCGGCTTCGGCTTGCTCTTCGGGTGAGAGTTCGATTCCAAGGTCGAGTTCAGCGGCCAGGGCTTCTGGGTCAGGCTCATCGGCCTCGGGTTCGTCGCCGGTCGGGCGGGTGTCAGCCACTGGCGGTCGCTCCTTGGATCATGCGGCGGATCTCGTCGCCGCTGTTCTGGGGGGAAAGGCCCATGCTAGGCCCACCGCCCGGTCCAGGGCCCATTGTCGGAGCGCCTTGTGTCGGCATACCAGGATTGGCCGGGCTGGCCCCAGGTGGTCCCCCGGCCATTCCCTGAGGTCCGATACCCGGCCCGGGAGCGCCTGGAGGCGGAGCGCCCGGTGCCCCAGTGGGCTTCTGGGGACCTGCGGGCATCCTGGCCTTGGCCACGACAGCCTGCGCCACCTTCATGCAGAAGATGGGATCGGCGTCGGGCAGCGTCGCCAGCCGCATGGCGTCGGACGCGAGCTGCTGGAGGCCGTCCGTGAAGGACTGCGGGCCGGATGCCACGAAGAACTAGGGGCGAACGTCTTGGGGCGGGTGAGGCTCGCGGCGCATGATGTCCACGTCCGAGCCGTAGGCGCCAGAGTCGGTCTGGCCCTGCATTTGCACGTTCGTCTTGCCGCCCTTGCCCATGTAATTGGACGCCGCGCGGTTGACGGGGGTGGTTGCCATTGGATTCCTTTGATCGAAGAAGTTGGGCGGGGCAGGGCGGCGTGTCGGCTACCGCCCCACCCCGTTAGCGCTCACAAGCTACTTGCGCTTGTGGCGGCCTCCGTGACGCTTTCCACGAGCCATTTTATCACCACCCCCCTTCCTGAAATGAGATGGGACTAGGACGACACGCCGTCGTCAGCGAGGGGCGCTGGGGGCGTGTCGGTCGGGATGACGGGGCCGGTGACCGCGATGGTCTCGTCGGTCTTGGGCGCCGGCTGGGCCGGGGTCGGGGCGGGCGTGACGACCGGCTGGCCGCCCACGGTGTGCACCGGCTCTTCGATCGGCTGGGTCGGCAGCTCGGTCTGGCCGGCGTCGGTCGTCAGGGTCGCACCGGTCAGCTTGTGGCCGATGGCTTCGAGGTCGTCGACCAGCTTGAGGATGACTTCCTCGAGGTCGGTCTCGAGCGCCTGGCCCGTGAGGTGAAGATTCCACGCCATGTTCTACCTGCGCTTTCCTGAGCGACGGTTGCCGAATCGCCTCGCGCCCGATGACTTGCCGGGGGTCTTGAAGACGAGGGACTTGAAGGGCATCAGCGGCGGCCCATCTTGCGCTGCGTCTGGCGCGGCACGCGGGCATTGGAACTCAGCCGGTGACCGCCGTGCGGCGTGCCCTTGTTGTGCGTCTTGATCTGGCCTCGCGAGCCGCTACGTGCCATCGGCATTCCTCTCTGGTCTCTCAGCGGCGAAGTCGTCGCGGAATGGTCTGATGCGTGACATGTGCCCCGTGTTCTCCTGGTCGCACAGGTCGAAGTCGCGCCCGTCGGGGTAGCGCGGCATGGCGCGATGGCCGTCGGCGATGCGGATCATGACCGCGTTGGCGTCGCTCTTGGCGTCGCCGTTGGGGTAGGTGGCGTTGGCCCGGTCAGCGATGTCCCTGGTCGAGCGCGGCGAACGGGAAGGCATGGACCGATGATGGCAGCATCACTCGGCGTGGCGCAAGGTCTTGGAGATGTGACGGTCGGACGTACTGGTCCTTGATCCGCCGCCGCTCGCGCTGGGTCGTCCCGCCCCAGACTCCTACCTCGTCGTGCGCGATGGCGTAGTCCATGCACTGGGCCATGACGGGGCAGGTGGCGCAGATGGCTTTGGCCCGCCCAGACGCGAGCCGGTCGTTCTCCGGGAAGAAGATGCTCTGGTCCTCACCGCGGCACAGAGCGAGTTCTCGCCACTCCATCGACCCCGATTATGACTTCTGGGTGCCTCAGGCGGGTGGACCCGCCACTCTGTCCCGGCGCACGAACGGGCCGACGGCCCACGCCCAGCCGGTCAAGAGGTCGACGAAGAAGCTCAAGAGCGCGGCGCAGAGCCAGGTGTACCAGGTGACCCCGAAGAGCTGGCCCGGCGAGGAGCCCGTCGTGATCGCCGTGGCGATGATGGCGAAGACGATGAGGACGATGGCCCCGATGATGAAGATCCTCATGCCACCGTGATGACGGCGGTGGTGGCCTGGTTCGTCGTCGACGCGGTCACGGTCTCGGAGACCGGCGCCGGCTGGATGAAGGCGGTCACGCCATCGTCGTCTTCGAGGGCCGCACCGCTCTGGTTGAGCACCGTGGCCCCCAGGTTGTAGGAGCCTGCCGCTACACCGGTCACCGTGGCCGAGTAGTTGCCGTTGCCGGCCGAGTCGGTGCCCGCGATGGCGGTGCCAACCGTGGCGACGGTCGGGGTGTCGGAAGTGAAGGTGACAGCGAGGCCCGAGCCGTCACCGGTCGGGGGTGCGGCGGCTGTGCCGACGGCGACGTCAACGAAGCCCAGAGTGGCGGTTGTGGTCCCACCTACGGTCAGTGGCATGTCTGCTCCTTCGAGGGTAATGGCCGCGGAGACGGCCTGGTGGTCAAGAACTCCCCAGATCTTACGCAGAAGACGCTCAATCTCGCGGAGCAGTTTTACCTCTTCGCGGTCGAGCCAGGGCACACCACAACCTTACATGCGGAACCCCCGGCCAAGAAGTACCGGGGGTTCCGCACACGTGGCCGCTCTTAAGGAGCCAACAGCAGCGGGGGAGGGTCTGCGTCTCGCCCGTCTACCGTTGACAAACTTAACACGGCGGCGCGACAGTTGGCACTTAGCAGCGTGGAGCAGGAGTAGCTCGCCAGGCTCATAACCTGGAGGTCGCGTGGTGCAAATCCCGCCGCTGCCACCACGGATAGGGTCTGCGGTCTGCACTCCCGCGCGTGACACGAACGGCGGAGACGCCACGGACCTCACGCGCCGGTTGAGCGCCGGCATCAGCGGAGAAGATGCTGCCCTCCTTGCCACAGTCCACAGCTTGTACAGCTGCCTGTGGATAACTCAGGGCGAGGGTTTCGGTAAGGCTGTCTGCGCGCGTTTGGGTTGAAGAGTCAGAGGCCAGTCAAGGGCGGCTATTGGGTTATTTGCGCTTCCGCCACGCCCGCTTGGAGTCGATGGCGACGATGTACCAGATGACCGCCACCGCCCACACGATGGCGAAGATCAGGCCACCGCTCACCACATCATCTCGTCCAGCGGGGTGTCGCAGTGCAGGCAGACGCCACCGACCACGATCCGGTGCTGGCACCTCGCCCTGCGTATCGACTTGCGCCACACGGCCATCAGCCACTTCATGCAAGCTATCTTGCGCTCTGCAAGTTCCCTTGTCAATGTGGGTGCCCCGTACCCGGCCCCTTCGGCTGCGCGTTGCCCCCTCCTTGCGCCTTTCCTGCTGCTTGTGCCTGAGCCATCGCGGCGGCTTCGGCCTTCATCCGCTCGACCACCTGTTGCCAGTTCGGCCAGGCGTGGGCCTGGAGCACAGCCTGGGCGTCGATCGCCTTCATGGCAAAGAGGGCGTCGGCTTCGGCAATGCGGGCCTGGCGAGACGTGGGTGCGGAGCTGCCGGCCTTGACGATCAAGGAGAACTTGAGTGGCTCGGCCGCCACCTTCCCGTCGATCATCTTGGGCATGTAGAAGTGCTGGGCCGCAAGCCTTATTGCGGTATCGACCCCGTCGTCTCCGACGATGGCGACGACTCGGGGGGCGTCGTAGTTCTGGACGATGAGGTTAGCAACGAGGTTTCCGAGTCCACCCAGGCATCGCTCAAGATTGCGCAGAGCGCTGCGGATGCGTACAAACCCCGCTTCCTGAGTCGCCTGGACAGTTTGCTGAGCAGGACGCCCAGACGACGGCTGACCCTTCTGGGGACCACTGAGCCCACTGATGTTCTCCATTCTCGATATCCAGAACTGCACGGTGTTCATGACGAACTGGGGCAGCTCGGGCGGGGTCATCCAGTGCGGGCCCGGCCCGGCGTTCGCCGCCTGCTGGGTCGTCTCGACGCGCATCCCGGGCCGGTTCATCATCTGGGTGCGGCTCAAGCCCGAGCCGGCCACGTCCATGAAGACGGGATTGCCGATCAGCTCAGCGTTTCCTTGGACCGAGCTCAGCAACCTGTCTATGGCGATTTGGCAGGGGGCGAGGTGGCTGACGATGGGGGTAGGCCAGAACTCACCCAGTTCCTCATCCACAAACCTCTCGTACGGGTGACGGTCATGCTCCCAGAGGTTGACAGCGAGCTCGTCCAACAAGACGGTATGGCCTGTGTAGACGACGACTCTCCACTGGTCATAGACGATCTCCTCGTTCTCTCCGTGCGTCTGGTCGGTGGCCTGGCGGACTTCGCGGACGTTCTCCCTGATCCAACACTCCTTGACGTTCACCCCGTTCTGCAGCATCTGGTCCGACGCCGTCCGGCGGCTCTGACCAGGGAGTCCGTAGACGGTGGAGTTGGACCCAGGCAGGTTGCCGGGATTCGCCATCGGGTAGTCGGACTGCGGGGCGTAGTCGGGCCGCGTCATGCCCGGGTCCTGCCCGTCGCCGCCCTGTAGCGCCTCCTCTATCAGCGTCTTGGAAGTGGAGGGGAAGCGCCGCTCGATCTCGGCGTAGCTCATGCGCTTGATCTCGAAGCAGTACTGCATGTCCGCAATCGAAGTTGCGTTGGGGTCGGGGTAGAACTTCCACACGTCGACCCGCTTCATCGCCGCGTTCCCCAGCCCCGAGTCGATGCCCGAGTCCCAGATGGCTTTCAAGATCCCCGCCCCGAACAGGGCCGAGTCCCAGATGGAGAGCAGCACCTCGGCGTCCCAGGCCTGCACCTGCCAGTTGGTGTCGAGGATCTGCTCGAGGTGGGTGCCGAGCGTCTGCATGTGGTCCGCGTAAGCCGAGCCTGGCGTGGCCGAAGGCGCCACGTCGAAGGCCAGCTTCTGGTCCGTGATCCAAGCAATGCGCGACGAGATGATCGGGAAGATCTCCGAGTCGGTCACGTTCGCTGACCAGGGCTGGGTGCCGCTGGCCTGGTTCTGCCGGCTGGTGAGCAAGAGGTAGTTGCGACGCCAGGTCGACTGGTACATCTGCTTCTTGTCCTTGGCCAGCTGGTAGAGCTGGTCCAAGTCGTTAGTCAGCTCGAACTCGTCGAGGGTCGGGGCGTCTTCGACCTGGGTGAGCGTCATCGATCGTGCGGGTGGTTGACCGTCACGAACTTCTGCTTCACGTCGTCGGGGAACTTGCCGCCGTTGACCCAGCGTTCAGCGGTCTTGTAGTCGTCGATGGAGCCCAGGTGAGTGCCGAAGTACTCCCCGTCAGAGAGGGTGTCGAGGCGGAACAGGGCGATCCCCTCGGGCTTGACCGCGGCGGCTCGGCGCAGGTCCTCGCGGATCAGGTAGTCGGTCACGCCACTCCCAGCACCCAGCGCCACGTGTCCTGCCACTCCTCGTTGACCTCGCAGCTCGACAGCATGACGATGCGCCCGTGATTGTCGGTGTGGTACGTGTACGTGGCAGGGTGATCGTCCTCGAGAACACCGCACTGGAGGCACCGCGGCTCCCCGTCCACTTCGTCGATGAACCCGCTCACAACGCCAAATCCCGCTGCCGGCGCCTGGTCTCCTCCAGGGAGTCCTCAGAGACGCCGTGTGCCGATGGGTCACGCATGTCGGCCGGATCTACCCGGACGAACTCATGGTCGACCCCTGTGCGCACTGAGGCGGCCTCTGACTGGCGCTTGAGGGCGTCGTCCATCTCTTGGCGGTTCGAGACGTACTGGCCCACCGCGGTGTTCCAGTGTTCTTTCATTGAGCCGGACACGTTGAAAGTAAACTTGCGTGTGGCGGAGCCTAGACAGAGGGGGCATGTGGTTGCATCCGCTCTTGTCTCGGTGCTGAAAAGCCGCTTGCACTGGTTGCAACGGTACTGGTAGAGACTCACCCCAGCTCGTCCTCTTCTTCATCGAAGACCTCAATCGGGTCCATGTACTTCCACCACCGTAGGCCACAATCAGGACACCGGGTATCCCAACTCCTGAACTCTTTGCGTGTTGGCCGTCGTTCGGAGTGCCACGGAATCACGTCATAAAACTCCTCGTCAGTGCCATCACTCTTCTTGACCTGATGGTGTTTTCGATTCCTCAAAGGCGCGTGAGTTGGCTGGTTACCAGGGCAATACACCAAGACTTGCCATCCGCGATTGTCGTCAGCCGAAGGCTTCCCAAGGTGGCTTATCGAAGAGGTCATTCGTTGTCACCTCACTTGGACCGTAAGGCAGGGCGGGCTCGGTCATCGTACTCCCAATCGCAATCATGAGGGCGGTCACCGAATCGTCGTTGCCCTTGGGGCTCGACGGTCCCATGTCGTAGGGGCCGAGGTGTACGAAGTTGCACATCTCGTGGTAGGTCATCTCGTCGTGGATCTTGATGGCCTTCTGGGCCAAGAGGTCGATCACGCACCCCCGGGCCCAGTGCTTGCGCTGCGAGGACATCTGCCAGCCCCAGGTGATAGCCAACTTGCCGGGCGACTTGTCCGCCCAGCGGTGGCGCCAGATGTTGGGGTAGTCGAGTTGCAACAGGGCACCGATGGTGGCGTAGCCGGGACCGTTGATCTCTACGTTGAGGAGCGCCTGGTTGTAGTAGTAGGCGAGTCGGATCAGTTCATGGGCGAAGGCAACAGGGTCCATATGCCCATGCCAAACGGCAACCTGCTCGAAGGTTCTTCGGTTAAAAACCTGGATGCAAGCTCCGTCGCCATACGTGGTCCGAGAAGGATCTCCGGCCACGACGTACTGCCCCCAATCTCTGTCACTCGAGGGCCATGTGTAGATGGTGAGGGGTCCGGTCGCATCGGGCTCGAACTTGATGGCGCCGTTGTGGTCGTAGACGATGCCTCGTTGTCCGTTCTTGGGCT
>Ga0209624_10000435_pt1 | contig 36880 bp, 27 predicted proteins | sample JacPinW_OM2H0_O1_FD_188565 | JGI IMG/M metagenome (GOLD analysis project Ga0209624, IMG submission 188565) | Forest soil microbial communities from Algoma, Ontario, Canada - Jack Pine, Ontario site 1_JW_OM2H0_O1 (SPAdes) (version 2) | ecosystem: Environmental > Terrestrial > Soil > Boreal...
GCGTGGCGCTACCTGTCTCTGTCCTGGCGCGCGCCGATGGAGCCGGAGGAGGAGAAGGTGTCTATCGGCATCCCCCTCCCGGACATGACGATGGACCAGTTTATGGACCTCGAAGACAGCTGGTCGGCGCGGCGGGACAGGGTTTAGCGACCTCCGCAATGAGGGACGGAGTGTGGGACCGAACCTCACTCTTAGTCATAAAGAGAAATAATAACAATTAGATAGTGGAAGTGTTTGGACCGTGGATCGGCACCTCACCGCATTCAGAAGCGGTCTTGGCCTTCGCAGCATACGGAGCCGGAGGGCTTGCAGTGAAAATCCGGCAGTCGACCGTTGCCCAGCGACGGCCGGAGTCGACGTAAGGACTAAACCGCTCGCGCGGTAGCCGCGGCGATGGACGGCAGGAGGTTCTGAAGGGTGACGGCGAGAGCGAAGGCTCGAACCTGTCTCAAGATCGTGGGGTTCATCGTTGAGCCAGCTTATGCATGGTTACGTCAGCCAGCGCGAGCCAGCGCGGGGATGGTCGAGGCGTGCTGTATCACCACAGCGGAGGGTCATCTAGCAAGCGCACCTGATGTGTTCGCTACGCGTTCACTGCTGAATGTTTCAGTCGTCCAGTGACTGAATGTTTCAGCACCTAGCGCCCACCCGGCACTGCCACTGCCACTGCCACTGCCACTAGACCAGGGTCATGCGTCAGGCCACCGAAGGCCACCTCAGGGGCCTGACAAAAGACTTTCAAGCGACTCTATTGACATACTGCCGCAGCTTCACGAGGTTCATTGGCAGATTGGAACGCAGGAGGCTACGCCGGAGGCTACGATGCTGATCGGATACGCGCGCACGTCCACCATCGACCAAGAGGCCGGTCTGGAGGCACAGGAACGTGACCTCAAGGCCATCGGGGTGGAGAAGCTGTTCAGCGAGCAAGTCTCCTCAGTGGCCGAGCGTGCCCAGCTAGAGGCCGCTCTGGACTTCTGTAGGGCTCGCGATGCCTTGGTCGTAACCCGCTTGGATAGGCTCGCACGCTCTATCCGTGACCTATGCTCCATCGTCGATAGGCTGGAGGCCAAGGGTGTCTCGCTGCGCATCCTAGGCATGGGCCTGGACACTGCCACGGCCAACGGGCGGTTGATGCTGAACGTGCTGGGCTCGGTGGCTCAATTCGAGCGCGAGGTCATGCTTGAGCGGCAGCGCGAAGGCATCGCCAAGGCCAAGGCTGAGGGCAAGTTCAAGGGCCGTGCGCCAACAGCGAGGAGGAAGGCTGAGGAGGTCAGGGCGATGGCTACCGCGGGGATGACCCGTCAGGTGATCGCGGGCAAGCTGGGGATGAGTGAGCGGAGCGTCTACAGGGTCCTCGCGGACTAGGGCTGAAGTACGAGAGATTGTTTGCCGCTCGACCGCAAGCGGTAGATAATCCCTTTGCCGCACGGAATAGGATGCCGGCGGGAGACGCTCATGGAAAGAAAGCCCACCCAGCGCAGGCTTGCGGCCGTTCTGGCTGCGGATGTCGTCGGTTACAGCCGGTTGATGAGCGTCGATGAAATGAGCACGTTGACAACCCTTAAAGCCCATCGCCGCGAGCTGATCGACCCCGCGATCGCAGGACATCATGGGCGTATCGTCAAGACGACCGGCGACGGCGCGCTAGTCGAGTTTGGCAGCGTTGTCGATGCGGTGCAGTGCGCGGTTGCCATTCAGCGCGGCATGCTCAGTCGCAACGCAGGCATTTGCGAGGACAAGCGCATCGTTTTTCGCATCGGCGTCAATGTAGGCGATATCATCATCGACGACGGCGACATTTTCGGCGATGGCGTCAACATTGCCGCCCGCCTGCAGACTCTCTGCGAGCCGGGGGGCCTATGCATCTCACGCGCGGCGAATGATCAGATCAGAGACAAGCTCGCGGTCGCCTTCGCTGATCTCGGCGAGCAGACGGTTAAGAATATCTCCCGCGCGATCGGCGTCTTTGGGCTCGCCCCGACGGACATCGAGGCGCTGCCGGAACCTCAGGCGTTGCAACTCGAGGAGTATGAGGCGATTGGCCGAGGCGGCCGGCTTGCGCATGGTTACCAACAGGAGGTTCAATTCTGCATGACCCGCGACGGCGTGCAGCTGGCCTATTCTCGCGTGGGGAGCGGGCCGCCACTGGTGAAGACCGGAAACTGGCTGACGCATCTCGAGTTCGATTTCGAAAGTCCGATCTGGCGGCACCTCTATCGCGAGCTGTCGCGCGATCACTCGCTGATCCGCTATGACGCGCGCAACAACGGTCTCTCGGACCGCGACGTCGATGAGGTTTCGTTCGAGACGTTCGTCAGCGACCTCGAAGCCATCGTGGACGCTTCCGGCCTCGAACGCTTCGCGCTGCTCGGCATCTCGCAGGGATGCGCAGTGTCGATCGCCTATGCGGTGCGCCATCCCGAACGGGTCACGCATCTGGCTCTATATGGGGGGTTTGCTGTTGGCTCTGCCAAGCGCGCCCGGTCCGCGGCGGAGAAGGAACAGAAAGCGGCGGAGCTGACCCTTATGCGTCTCGGCTGGGGCCAGGAGAATGTGGCTTTTCGCCAACTCTTCACTTCGCAATTTATTCCCGGCGGCACCAAGGAGCAGGAAGATTGGTTCAACGAATTGCAACGGATATCCGCCTCGCCGGAAGACGCTGTGCGCAACTTGATCGCCGCCAGCAATATCGATGTCAGCGCACTCCTGGGCCAGGTGACCGTCCCGACGCTGGTCATGCATGCTCACGATGACGCTCGCGTTCCCTTCGAGCTCGGCAGGCGACTCGCCGCGAGCATCCCGGGCGCCCGCTTCGTATCGTTGCCGAGCCGCAATCACCTGATCCTCGAAGACGAGCCCGCCTTTCCGCGATTCCTGCAGGAGTTGAGAATGTTTCTAGCGTCCACCAACACTTGAAGGCGCGTGCCCGCAAATCGCATCCAGCACGCTGTCCTCCGTGCCCGCCTCGCTGGCAATTTCGTTGGCAAGCGCGACGGCGACGAGCCTGAAGTGCTTTCTTGTCGATTAGCGTCTTCGCCCACGTCCGCAGCGGGTCGGTATAGGTTTACGGCTTCACATAGGCCGGAGGCGTCACTAAGCGCAGAACGCGTATGACCGCTCAACGTCGACACGAGACGTCGCCTCAAACGTCTCAAATGCGCAAATAGCGGTCATTCAACGAAGGCTGGGCGAACGGGCCAGGTCGACCCTTTGCTGCCCTACAAGATCGGCCCTATGAACGGGCGAGAAGGGCGAGGAAGCGGACTTCGGCTACGTGCCGTGGACGAAGCCGTGAGGGCTTGTCCGAGAGAAGGCGTCGATTTCGCGGGAGCCGCCGTTGTCCGGTCCCCCGCGGACCAGTCCAAATCGACTAGCGCCGCCGCTGGCCGCATCGCGCGGAAGTTTCACGCTCACCGCAAGTCCGCCAGTAGCGAACGGGCTTCCGCAAGATCGGGCGTTTCCAACCCCTCGCTGAACCAACCATAGATCGGCTCCAAGATGTCATGCGCTTGCTGCCTCTCGCGGCGCGCTGCCAGGAGTCCGGCGCGCGCGATAGTCGCGCGACGCTCGGCCAGTTTCGCTGCCTGGGCTGCCGCAATTTCAATTGCAGCCTGGAAGTCGCATTCGGCCTCAATCGCAGCGTCATGACCGGCGGCCAGCAACATCAGCTCGCCGCGCTCTCTGTGAAGCTCGGCACTGCACCAACTCTCATTGTTTGCTTTCGCGATACTTAGGGCTTCGTCAATGAGCCGAAGCCCGGCCAAAGCTCTTCCGGCCTTGCCATGGAGCGTAGCCAGCAGTCCAAGATGGTGCGAAATCCGAAGGCCCGCGCCGGTCCGCCGGAACTCCTCGAGGGCTGCATCGTAGGCGGCTAGACCTTCATCGAGCTTGCCGGATTCGGCAATCGCCCAAGCGCGAACGAGGCCGCTCCAGGCGCCATAATAATCGAAGCGATAGTCGGCGCAGATTTCGCCTGCCTCCATTGCCATTTTCAGCGCGGCGCTCGGCTCTCGCCGAAATTGATGTAGCAAGGCCAGATAGTTTAGCGCGAGTGCGATGCTGAATGGATGTGAGTTCTCGCGCGCGAGAGTGAGCCCCTCCTCGGCGACCTTCAGGCTGCGAACAGGATAGCCCAGATGCCAGTCACAATGGCTAATGTAGGCGCGGCAGAATACCCCCATGTTGATTCCGTAAACCTCAGAATGATAGCGGCCGCGGTATTCGCCTCCTTCCGCGATTTTCTCGAGCCGGTCGCGGGAGGATTGAAATTGGCCGAAGTGGAAAGAGACCTGACCTACCAAATGATCAGCTTCGGCTAGAAGTTCGAGTTTGGCGCTTCGCTTCGCCAGCGCAACCACCTCATCGACAAGGCTTGTGTGCCGGTGGAAGTGGCCGCGCACCTGATAGACGTAACAGAGGCCTCTTACCGCAGCGAAGAGATCGACCTCGTTTTGGAGCTCACGGCTGAGCTCTTCCGCGCGCCGGAAAGCAGCTTCTGCCTCGTTGGAAGCGAATCCCCTGGTTGCGATGAGCGGGCCGCCGAGCGCAAGCTGCAGCGAAAGCTCGAAGCGTGAGCGAGAGTCTCCGGGCACAAGCGCTTGGGCGCAATCGAGCCCCGATCGCAAATGGGCTATCGCCTCCAGATTCGCCGCCCGGCCGGCTGCAAGGCGACCGGCCCTCAGCCAGTACGGAATGGCCTTATCCGCCAATCCCGCCTCGCCGAAGTGACGGGCGACGAGCTCCGGCTGCGCTTCGACAAGCTGCGGAAACCGAGCTTCGATTGATGCGGCGATCCGCGCGTGCAGCTCCTGGCGGCGCCGCTTGAGCAGGCTCTCATAGGCGGCGTCGCGCACGAGGGCGTGCTTAAATATGTAAACGGCCGCGGGCCGGAGGCCTCGCTGGAAAACGAGCTCTGCGGCGACCAAGCGATCGAGCGCCGCGGCGAGTTCCCCCTCCGGCATCGACACGACCGCTGCAAGCAGCTCGTGGTCGAACTCGCGACCGATACAGGCTCCGATCTGCGCAACCTCCTTCACCGGAGCAAGACGGTCGAGCCGGGCCATCAGCGAATCGCGCAGTGTCGTCGGGATCGCCAGAGAAGGGAGCGGTCCGGCAAGCACATAACGGTCGCCGCCGTTGCGGAGAATCCCAGATTCAAGCACCGCTTTCGTGAGCTCCTCGGTGAAAAGCGGCACCCCCTCCGTCCGCGCCAGTATCTGGCCGAGGACCTCTCGGGGGAGCCCTTTCCCGTCGGTTATCCGGTCAATGAGGGCGACCACCTGCGCCTGTGGCAGGCGGCCCAATGTACGCAGCGTGACATGTGGAAAACCGATCCATGGCGGTGAGAGCTCGGGACGGAAGGTGGCGACGAGCAGCACAGGCAGGCGTTGAAGGCGCTCGACGATCTGGTCGAAGAGCTCGCGCGAGGTCGGATCGAGCCAGTGCGCGTCTTCAAGCACCATCAGGACAGGGCCGCGCGCGGCAAGTTGATCGACCCGGGCCAGGAACGTCCGGAAGAGAAGCGCCTTCCTTTGCTGCGGAGACATGTCGGGAAGGGCGCGAGGAGTCCCGCTCTGTATTCCAAGCAAATCAGCAACGAGCGAGATGGCATCATCAGACAGCCTCTCGCCGCTATCACAAAAGAGCAATTCGAGACGCTGGAGCCGTTCTTCCGGGGCATCGTCAACTGCGAACCGCGCCTCTCGCTCGAGCTGCGAGACGAAGGGAAAAAGTGGGCTGTTCGAGTGTTGCGGCGAACAGGCGTAGCTGACCAGCGTGACCGGCTCGGACTGCAGCCGTTCGCGCAATGCGAGCACCAGTCGTGATTTTCCGATTCCTGGCTCGCCGAAAATCAGAAGGATCTGCCCGGCCCGTTCCTCCGCGAGCCGCCAGCGTGACAGCATGAGATCGAGTTCCTCGCCGCGCCCTACGAGCGGCGCGACATTGGCTCCGTGCAACGCCGCGAACCTGCTCTCTGCCCTTCCTTCGCCTTTAACCCACCACGCCGGGACCAGCTTCGTGAAGCCTTTGAGCTCGAGAGCGCCGAGCTCAATTAGCTCGAACAGGTCGCCGATCAGACGGCGCGTGCTGTCCGCGACGACGACGGCGCCGGGCTCGGCGACTTGCTGCAGGCGGGCCGCGAGATTGGGCGTCTCCCCGGCGACCGCCTCCTCCTTTGCGGCGCCCTCGCCGAGCAGATCGCCCACCACTACAATACCGGTTGCGATCCCGATGCGCGCCACCAGCCGAGCTCCTCCTGCGCCGGCCGACATGCGGCCGACGGCCGTGGCGACTGCGAGTCCCGCCCGGACCGCTCTCTCCGCTGCGTCTTCGCTCGCTTGCGGCCAGCCGAAATAGGCCAGCACGCCGTCGCCCATGAATTTCGCGACATGGCCTTCCAGCCGCGCAATCTCTCCTGACACCGCGTTCTGGTAGGCGCGCATGATCTCACGCAGCTCCTCAGGATCGACCCGGCGGGCGAGATCGGTCGACCCGACAAGATCAACGAACATGATTGTGAGCTGACGGCGCTCGGCCGATACTCGAGTCCGGGCTGCCGCCCGGTCCATCGGCAGGGTGCCAATTGCTTCGAGAATCTTCCGCCGGTGGCCAACGGCCTGGACGCCGATCTCTTTGAGATCGTCAACCGTCAGGTAGCGCAGGACGTCGAGGTCGATGCCGTTCTCTCGGAACGCCCGCTCATAGGACTGCAAACCGAGGCCGCGGAGCCACTCCCTGATGTCTAACATCGCCTACCGTCTGACCGGCCCTCCTGTTCCTTCGACGTAGCGTCAGCCGCTAGGCCGCTGGCGGAACGTTCTGGTTCAACCGGAACAGGTTGCCGGGATCATACCTAGCCTTTAGCGCCGCAAGTCTCCGGTAGTTCGCGCCATATGCGCCTGGCACGCGGTCGGTCTCGTCCTCCGGCATGAAGTTGACGTAGACACCGCCGGTGGCGGGCGTTTCCTCCGTTGATTCCTTCTTGCGCGTGTCACCCCGATGCCGTCCCTAATCAGGCTGGTCGAGGACGCGCTAACCGCACCCGATTGCGCGCCCATGATGATGCGCGCCAAAAGGGCGTAGAGGACACCTCCCACCCGTCAAGACCGCCCCTTGGCACCCAAATCCCACAATCTGCAATCAATTCGAACCTACAAACAATGAACCTACAAACAATAGGTAGTTCTACGTGAATCGAACGCCTGTTTTCTAGGCTAGACTGAACTTTGCGTTTCGATTTGCTGAAACTTGAATCCGTTAGGTCGCCTAACGCTCATAGGCGTCGTCGAGTCAATTCTTGATCGCCCCGCGCGTCGGCTCTCCGCGGGTTACAGTCTTCCGTTTTGCGTCGAGGGCGGTCGGACGGTCGACAAGCAGGAGCCTCCGTTTAGGGCGGGGAAGGTTCGTGCTCGCAATGGAATGGCGGCATTGGCACGCACTCCGGTCCTTCCCGAGGCTGCCCTTGTAGGCGCGGTTCCCGCCCAATTGAGGCGTCCAAGGACGCAGTCTGCTACGTCCGCTTGACGTCGATTCGCGACATCGCCTCGACGTCTCAAATGCGCAAATAGCGGTCACTCCTCAACGGCTGGCGAGCGGGTCAGATCGACCCACTCCGGCCATTCAGCGGCACTGCCATGGCGGCTTCTTGCCGAACAGCGGATGTCCATGCAGAGAATGTTTGCAGGCTCGCGGCAAAAATTGGCACCCTGCAGGCCCAAAGGTGACATCACGCCGAGACGTTACCGCGGTATCGCCTCGAGAATGAAGTTGGGGGAACGGGTTGCGAGCACGCGCGACATTGCGAGTCCCGCCGACTCGAAGAGGACAGAGAATTGTCTTTCCGTCCGGCACGCTCCACCTTGGACAACAAGCATGCTCATATCTACGAGCCAATTTGGATGAGGCGAATTGTCATCGGGGAGCATCGGGTCAACGACGATAACCCTGCCTTGGGGCCTCATTGCCGCTCGGCAATTTTTTAGCACCGTGCCCGCCTCATGATCGTTCCGATCCATTAGGACACGTTTGGTGAGATACGCATCTCCGCCGTCCGGAACGGACTCGAGCATGTTTCCTCCGGTGAACTGACACCGCTCCGCCAGTTCCGCGGGTCCCACTTCAGCTGTGGCAATGACCTCCGGACGATCAAACACCACACCTTTCATCGTCGGATAGTGGGCGAGGATTGCGCCGACCGTAGCGCCATGACCACCGCCGACATCGACCAAAGCGTGTATTTTAGAGAAATCGTATGCCTCAATGATAGCAGCATTGTGCAAATTCGATTGCGCGCTCATGAAGCGATTGAATACGGCCTCCAAATCTCCGTGTTCAGCAAGAAACTCATACATTGTTGAGCCGTGGAGCTGCGGAAACGAAGGCGCTCCGCTCCGGATGGTCTCGACAAGCGAGCCCCACGCTGACCATATCGGTTGTGAAGCCATGAAAATCGCCATGTCTCGAACGGAATCAGGCGCATTGCTTCTCAAGGTCGCACCGAGGGGCGTGAGGGAAAATCGATTATCGGGGCCTTCAGCAAAAACTCCCATACTGGCAAGCGTGCGCAAAAGGCGGCGGGCGGAGTGGGGATCGCATTTGGCGGTTGACGCCAGCTCTTCCACAGACTTGCTGCCCTCCTCGTGAATAATGTCCGCTAATCCTAATGTTGCGGCCGCGTGCAAGCACTGAGCGGAAAAATGTCCCAGGAGCATCCTCTGCATCAGTTCGTAGGATGAAGCTAGGATTCCTTTCCATTTCTTGCCCTCCCAATTGGTGGCTCTTATGGCTGTATCGTACCAAAGGTCCGGCGGCCCGGACTCCTTAAGTCGCCAAGGCCGGACGGCCCGTCGTTTCCGCCACGACGCGCTCAAACCCTATCCGCCCAACTGCGACGTCCAGGGCCGCGATCCGCACTGTCCGGTTCACGTCGACTCCGGCCGGCCGGATTGCGCAAACAGCGGTCGTTCCCGGACGGCGTGGTGAATGGGTCAAATCGACCCAAGCCAGCATCCACCCGTCGGCTTGGCTGGCTTCCTTCGGCCCGCTCGTTTTCGATGGTAGACGCGCGGCCCAGGCCTTTCCTGTGTTATTCTGCATGACGCGTGAGGGCGCGCCATGGCCGAGACCCGTAAACTCGCGGCGATTCTGGTGTCCGACGTCGCCGGCTATAGCCGGCTCGCAGGGGCGGACGAAGACCGCACGCTGGCGCGGCTCCGGACGCTCCGCAGCGACCTGATCGATCCGATGATCTCCGTGCACCACGGACGCGTCGTCAAGCGTACCGGCGACGGCTCGATCATCGAGTTCCGCAGCGTGGTCGACGCGGTGCGATGCGCGGTCGAGGTGCAGACCGGCATGGTCGAGCGCAACGCCGGATTGCCGCCAGAGCGACGCATCGAGTTCCGCGTCGGCATTCATTTGGGCGACGTTGTCGAGGAGGCCGACGGCGATCTGATGGGCGACGGCGTCAATATCGCCGCGCGGCTGGAAGGCATCGCAAAGCCCGGCGCGATCTGCCTGTCGGAGGACGCCTATCGTCAGGTAAAGGGACGACTCGATCTCGCGGTCAGCGATCTCGGCCTGACCCAACTCAAGAACATCGCCGAGCCGATCCGGGTCTATTCGCTTGAAATCGGCGCGCCGGCCCAGGCGAAGCCCGCGCCGGCCCTAGCGCCCGAAAAATCGACCCCCCCGCGCCTTTCGATCGTGGTTCTTCCCTTCGCCAATCTCGGGGGCGATTCCGGGCAGGACTATTTTGTCGACGGCGTCACCGAGAGCCTGACGACCGACCTCTCTCAAATGAGCGGCATGCTTGTGATCGGGCGAAACACCGCGTTCAGCTACAAGGGCAAGCCAGTCGATCTCAAACAGGTCGGGCGCGAGCTCAACGTGCGCTACGTGCTCGAAGGAAGCGTCCAGCGTTCGGCCAATCGCATGCGAATGAACGTGCAGCTTATCGACGCCGAGAGCGGCAATCATCTCTGGGCCGAGCGGTTCGACAAGCCCGTCGCGGACCTTTTCGACATGCAAGACGAAATCGTCGCGCGCCTCGCCAACGCGCTCAACGCCCAGCTCATCATTGCCGAGGCAAGGCGCGCCGAGCGGGCGCTGAATCCGGATTCGATGGACCTCTATTTTCAGGGGATGAGCTGGTACAATAAAGGATTTAGCCCGGAGAATCTCTCAGAGGCGCGGAAGCTTTTCGAGCGCGCCCTCGGGGTCGATCCTGGCAACGTCGGCGCGATCGTCGGCATTGCGCTGACGAGCGTCCAGGTCGCCGGAGCGCACTCGAGTGACGACCGCGCCGCCCGCTTGGCGGCGGCCGAGGCGCTTGCGATCAAGGCGCTGTCGATCGCGCCGGAAATGGCGCTGGCGCATCTATGCCTGGGCGGCGTTCAGATCTACGCCAACCGGGCTGCGCAGGGCATTTCCGAATGCGAACGAGCGCTCGCGATCGACCGAAATCTCGCCGACGCTCACGCGTATATCGGGATGGCGAAGTATTTTGTCGGCCGCGGCGAAGCGACTGAAGCCCATATTCAAAATGCCCTCCGGCTCAGCCCGCGCGACACTTCGGTCTATCGTTGGCAGGCCATCGCGGGCGCCGCCAAAGTCTTCCTGGCCAAGGACGAAGAAGCGGTACCGCAGTTGCGCCATGCAATCGAGGTCAACCGGAACTACCAGCCCGCGCATTTCTACCTCGCGATAGCCCTGGCGGGGCTCGGCCGGCTCGACGAGGCGCGCATCCCGGCGAAGGAAGCGCTTGCCATCGATCCCACCTTCACGATTCGCCGCTATCGCGCGGGCGCGCCGAGCGACAATCCCGTTTTCCTCGCTGGCCGACAGCGCATCTACGAACTGATGCGAAAGGTTGGTTTCCCGGAAGGATAAGTTTCGCGACCGTGCATATAACCGGCTCGCCGGCTTGCGTTTCATCGTAGACCAAGCCCACCCCGGGCGGCGTTTATTCCGGGTGAGGAAGGTGGAAAACCTTCGCTGCGATCCGCAATGACCGGTGTACGTCGATTCGAGACGTTGCTCAAACCTCTCAGGTGCGCAAATGGCGGTCATTCCGCGCCTCCGTTTTGGGCTGCAAGATCATCTGAAGCGGCCCCTACCGAGCCCCCAAAAAAGCGAACTGCCGCCCGGCCAAGAGGCACTGGCTCACGCCGCTGATAGCCGCGGGCGGCGACATCGGAGGGGCCGTTCGAATGCCCGGTCAGCCAAGCACTTGCCGCCCATTCGTGCCGCCGTGCAAAGCAACTTCACCGTTCAGCGCCATCTCACATTCCGCTGCACACTCAGTGTCCTCAGAGACGAGGCGTTTAAGACGCGGCACCCGAATTGGGGTTCAACATTTCGCGTAGTGAACTACGTTTCGCGTTTCAACGCCCGTCGGTTTCCGACTTGGATCAAATCGGCGGCGCGGCGAACATAGTTGCTAGGTCGGCGATGGCCCTTGATGCGACCCGCGGGGCGGGCGATCAAACGCGGCAGCGGGAGATTGACATGGCGCGCATCGAGCGGATCGAGTTGCGGTTGATCGACATCCTACCAAAAGTCAAACGCACCGACGCAATCCAAAGCTTCGCGTCGCAGGAAACGCCGATCGTGACCGTGACCGACAGCGACGGCGCCGCTGGGACTGGCTACAGCTACACTATAGGTACCGGCGGCTCGTCGGTCATGCGCCTGCTGTCGGATCATCTTGCGCCAAGGCTAATCGGCAAGGAGGCTGAGCGGGTCGAGGCGATCTGGCGCGAACTCGAGTTTGCGACCCATGCGACCACTGTCGGTGCGATCTGGTCTCTTGCGCTGGGGGCGCTCGATACCGCGCTTTGGGACCTGCGCGCCAAGAGGCGGCAATTGCCGCTCTGGATCGTTGCCGGTGGCGCCGCAGACCGGCGCCCGCTCTATACAACCGAGGGTGGCTGGCTGCACATCGACGAGAGCGCCCTGGTCGAGGACGCGCTCGCCGCCCGCGAGAAGGGATTCACCGGCTCGAAGATCAAGATCGGTCGTCCGCATGTCTCAGAGGACTATCAGCGGCTTGCCGCCGTGCGCGCGGCCCTCGGACCCAGCTACGAGATCATGACGGACGCCAATCAGAGTTTTGCGCTCGACGAGGCGATCCGGCGCGCCGGCCGCTTCGCCGACCTCGATCTCGCCTGGATCGAGGAGCCGTTGCCGGCGGACGACCTTGACGGCCATCGCCGGCTGACGCGCTCGACCACGACGCCGATCGCGGTCGGCGAATCGATCTATTCGATCCGGCATTTCCGCGAATATATGGCCAAGGGCGCCTGCTCGATCGTCCAGGTCGACGTAGCGCGCATCGGCGGCGTCACGCCGTGGCTCAAGGTCGCGCATATGGCCGAGGCGTTCGGCATGCCCGTGTGCCCGCACTTTCTGATGGAGCTTCATGTCAGCCTCGCCTGCGCGGTTCCGAACGGAAAATATGTCGAGTACATCCCGCAGCTCGATGAGTTGACCACCTCGTCCATGCGGATCGAGAACGGCATGGCGGTCGCGCCGATGACGCCGGGCATCGGCGTCGAATGGGACCTTGACGCCATTAAGGCCAAGAGCCTTCCGGAGTTCAGCCTTGCATTCGGAAAGGGAGGAACGGCATGAAGCGTATGGGCATGGTGATCGGCATCAAGCCTGAGCACATCGCCGAATATAAGCGAACCCACGCCGCCGTCTGGCCGGGAGTCCTGGCCAGGATTTCCGACAGCAACATCCGCAATTACACGATCTTCCTGCGCGAGCCGGAAAATCTGTTGTTCGCCTATTACGAATATCACGGCGAAGACTGGGCAGCCGACGCCAAGAAGATGGCGGCCGACGCGCGCACCCAGGAATGGTGGGCGATCCACGATCCAATGCAGGCGCCGCTCGCGACTCGCAAGGCGGGCGAATGGTGGGCGATGGCGGACGAAGTGTTTCATCACGACTGAGGCGAGCGCGCGATTGGCCGCCCGCCCGTCGGCCTCCGGCAATTTACGCGAACGCTCCACGCTGCAATTCACTCTTCAATCTCTCGCGCTCCCGACCTGGATCAAGAAGGGCGGCCGCAACGACTCGGGCAACGAGCCGATGCGCTTCAACCGCTCGATGTTGGGTTCCAGCGATCGGCTTATGTGGGCTTTGAGCGCCGCCATTGCCGCCCGCCTGTCGCGCGCGAGCAAAAAATCGTAGATCGCGAGATGCTCGGCGAGCATCGTCTCGATCTCCACGTCCTCCTGGATCAGGGCGAAAGTCGAGTGTGTCGCGAAGAGCGGCAGCGCGTTGCGGCGGATGGCGTCGCGGAGCTGCTGATTCGCGCATGAGAGTACCACTTCCCCGTGCAAATCGACCTCGAGCCGCTCGAGCCGGGCGGGAGTATTGTGATGGTGCTGCGCCTTCTCCACGCGCGCGCGCTTCGCGCGGAGTTCGGCCGGCGACAGGCTCTCCATGGCCTGCCCGAGCGCGGCGGGCTCGAGCAGCCAGCGCATTTCGAAATGCTCGCGCAGCCGGTCGACTGTGAGCGGGCCGGCGTACCAGCGTTGGTTCGTGTCCTTTTCGATCAGCCCGGTGCGCTCGAGTCGAGTGAGCACCTCATGGGCGACAGTCCTGCTGACGACGAAATGCTCTGCGAGCGCGCTTTCGTTGACTAGGAGCCGGCCGTACGACAGCAAGGCTGCGACGGCATGCTCGACAAGCGGATAGATGCGCGCCTGGTGATTGAGCGTCTTGAGGCTACCCGACACCGTCTCGGGCAAGCGCAGGCCCGCATCCACAAGCTCTCGGCGCACGATCATTCGCGGATCAGCGTCGACGGCAAGATAACCCCGCCCTTCGAACCTCTTGATCAGCCCTTCGTCGCTCAGCCTCTGGAGCGCGGCGGCCGCCGGGATGCGGCTCGATTTGAAGGCGCGGGCGACGCCCGCCTCGCCCAGCACCAGTCCGGCCGGGAAGCTGCCGTCGAGCAGATGTCCACGCAGGACAGCGTAGATGATCTCGTAGAGCGGCCGAGAGTCGGTCCGTAGGGGCGTGACAGGCATCACGCGCCGGCGGTGGCGGGCTCGACCGCGTGGATGAAGCTCATGACCGCGGCGCTGGTCCCCTCGTAGCGATGATCGCTCGCGACCTCGCCGACGATTCTGAAGTCGTGCAGCACGAGAATCCGATCGGCGAGGGTAACCATCTCGGCCATATCGGACGTTATCAGCAGCACCGAGACGCCGTCGCGCGCGATGCCGGCGATCAGCTCGTGAATCTCGACCTTGGTCTTAACGTCGATACCGACGGTGGGTTCGTCGACGATGAGGATGTCGGTTTGCGCCGCGAGCCACTTCGCGATTGAGACTTTCTGCTGATTTCCGCCCGACAGGGTCGAAACCGCCGCGTCGATCGACGGCGCGCGGATCGCAAGCCGTCCAACGAACGGGCCGGCGGCCTTCGCCTCAGCCCCGGGGGTGATGAGGCCAAGGATTCCGGAGATGCGGCGCCAGATGGTAATCGCGATATTGTCCCTTACTGGATAGGCGAGCAGCAGACCTTCACCCTTGCGGTCCTCGCTCACATAGCCGATGCGATAGTTCTCGAGCGCCTCGTTCATCGAACGGATGTGCGCCGGCTGCCCGTTGACGCGGATCTCGCCGGCGGTAATGCGGCCGTAGCCAAGGATGCTGCGGGCGAGCTCGGTGCGGCCGGCGCCCACAAGGCCGTAGAGTCCGAGGATTTCGCCTTTGTGAAGGCTGAGGTCGACGTCGCGGTGTCCGAACGAAGTCGACACCGCCTTGAGCTCGAGAACGGTCTGACTTGTGTCGGGGTTACGCACCCCCATGTCGGCGACCCGCTCGTCGCGGCCGATCATCAGCGATACCAGCCGGCCCCGGCTGACACTGGCTGTGGGCTCGTCGGCGGCGGCGATCTTGCCGTCGCGCAATACCGTCACGCGGTCGCACAGCGAGAGCACTTCCTCGAGCTTGTGACTGACGAAGACAATGGCGACGCCCTGCGCCCTGAGCCGGCGCAGCACATCGAACAGCGCGGCCGCTTCATGGCCGCTGATCGAGGCGGTCGGCTCGTCCAGCAGCAGGAGCTTGGCCTTGAGCGAGAGCGCCCTGGCGAGTTCGACGAGCTGCATCTGGGCTACCGAGAGCGTCGCCACCTCGGCCCGCGTATCGAGGGCTCGGTCGAGCAGCTCGAGGAATGCGCGCGCCTGACGGTGCACTTCCGCATAGTCGACCATGCCTTTTCTGATCGGCAAGTGCTCGAGCACGATGTTCTCGCCGACCGAAAAACGCGGGATGAGATTGCGCTCCTGATGGACGGCGCCGATCGCGGCGGCGAGCGCGTCTCGCGGGGATGCGAATTCCACCGGCTGGCCGTCAAGCAAGAGACGCCCGGAATCGGGCTTGTAGACGCCGGTCACGATCTTGATGAGCGTCGACTTTCCGGCGCCGTTCTCGCCCATGAGCGCATGAATCTCGCCGGCCCTGACGCGGAACGTCACATCGTCGAGCGCCCGGACACTCGGGAAGTCCTTGGTGACGTGGTCGATGGAGAGATCCATGCCCCCGCTACCCCAATCGTATCGGGCGCGCGCGCCAGCGGTTGAGGGAGATGGTCGCGACGATCAGAGCGCCAAGCAGGAATTGCACCCAATAGGGATCGACCTTCGCGAGCACCAGCCCGTTCTGGATGAGCGCGATCACGAGCACTGCGAGGATGGCCCCGATGATCGAGACATAGCCGCCAGCAAGCGCCGTACCGCCGATGATCGGGGCGGCGAAGGAGAGCAGCAACCAGTCGCTGCCGATAAGCGGTTGCGCCGAGCCGAGTTGGGCGACGGCGAGCACCGCTCCAATCGCGGCCAGAAGCCCGGAGAGGCAGTGCGCGAGGACGATGGCTTTGCCAGGCGAAATACCCGAGAGCGCCGCCGCCTGGCTATTGCCGCCGACAGCCAGAAGCCTCCGACCGATCGGCAGGCGAAACAGAAACAGAGCCAGCAGCGGGGAAACGACGAGTGGCGCGATCAGCAGGAACGGGAGCGCGCCAATCCGGCCATTGCCGAAGTCCTGCAGTGCAACCGGCATCCTATAGAACGGCACGGATTTGGTGAGGCCCAGGTTGACACCCGTGAAGGCGGAGGCCGTCGCCAGGGTAACAATAAAGCCGTTGATGCCGGTCCGCGCCGCCAGGAGACCGTTGACGAGTCCGCCCAAAACGCCGATCCCGATCGCGATCGGGACAGCGAGCCACAGCGGCACGCCAAAGACCTCCATCATGCCGCCGAACAGGATGGCGGTCATGCCGCCGAGCGCACCGACAGACAGGTTCATCTGCCCGACCGCGAGCGTCACCATCTGCGCGAAGGCAACGATGATGCTGACGCAGACGCTGCGCAGCAGCACGTAGAAATTGAATTCCGACAGGAAATTCGGCGAGACGACGGCAAGGACGATCGCGCCGACCACGATCGCCGCCAGCAGGCCCGCCCACTCGGCATTGAGGATGCGGCGCAAAGCTCAGACCCTCGGCATCCGGGAGCGCGGCGACAAAGCGCCGCGATAGCGCTGGAGCAGCACCGCCGCCAGAAGGAACAGCCCGAGAAACAGGTCGAGCCAGAAATTGCCGATGCCCATTACGAGTAGGCCGCTGCGGATCGTCGTGACGAGGGCCGCGCCCAGCATTGTCCCGCCGACCGAAACGAAGCCGCCGGCAAGCGCCGCGCCGCCGAGCACCGGCCCCAAGAAGGACGGCAGCAGCCAGTCCTGGCCGCCGACCGCCGGCATCGCCGCGCCGACGCGCGCGACCGTCAGAAGTCCGGCGACCCCCGCAAGCACGCCCGAGAGCGCGTGCGCGGCGATGACCCGGCGTCCGACCGGCACGCCGGACATCTCGGCCGCGCGCTGATTTGCGCCAGTCGCGAGCGACTGCCGTCCGATGACCGAGTAGCGGTAGAAGATGATGAGAGCGACGCCGATCGCCATGGCCATGGCCAGCATCGGCGACACCCAGCCGCCGCCGATCCGCATCTGGCCGAATGCGGCCACTGATCGCGGCAGCGCATTGAGCGGCGTCGCCTTGGTGAGGATCAACATGGCGCCCGAGAACAGGTTTGCGCTCGCCAGCGTGACGATGAAACTGTTGACGCCGCTCCGGGCGATGGTGAAGCCGTTGAGCCAGCCGAGCGCGCCGCCCAGGACCAACGCCAGCGCGCAGGCGATGGGGACCGACAGGCCCACGACTTGCATCAGGTAGCCCCCCATCATGACGACACAGACGCCGATCGAGCCCACCGACAGGTTCATGCCGCCCGTCGCCAGCACCACCATTTGCGAGAAGCCGATGACAATATCGATGGCCAGAGATCGGCCGAGCACGAACAGATTGAAGCTCGACAAGAACCCGGGCGACTTCGAAGTGAACAGTGCTCCGAGCAGAACGAGGATTACGACCAGGCCTGCCTGTTGGCCTAGCACAATGGGTTGGCGGCGCGGCAGATCAAGGACGCGATCGGTCATGGCGGATGTTACCTCGAGGCCGCAGCGACGTGAGGCCCCATGAAGACCTCTACGACGTCACTGATCATGCCCGAATCTCACGACTGTCTCCGGGCGCAATCAGAGTCTCGCACCGCGCGCCGGCGCTGCCGATCATCCGGCCGAGGCCCCTCCCCCGAGGAGGGCTACTTGCAGTCCATGTAGGTGGCCTTGAACTTGCTCTGGATGTCGGTCGTGAGCTTCTTGACGTCGTCCTTGTACGTGTCGAGCTTGTCGGGCGTCACCTCGAGCACGCCAGAATCGATGAAGTGCGCGGTTTGCGGAGTCTTGATCCAGGGCGCATCGGCTTTCATCTTGCACGCGCCGCTGGCGATGAGGTCGAGCGCGAACGCGCCGATATAGGCCTGCCCATAGGGGTTCTGGACGAAGGTCGCCAGCGCGAACCCGTCCTTGACCGCCGCCAAAACGGCCGGGCTGTCGTCGAAAGCGATGTATTTGATGCGCTTGTCCCCTGTGGCACGCAGCGCCTTGGCCGCGACCTCCGAGGTGATGTGGGCAGTTCCGATGATGCCGTCGATCTGGTCCTTTTGCGCCGCGAGAAGGGCGTTGATCTTCTGGTCTCCGGCCTCCTCGGCGTCGGTATCGGCCACCGTCTGGAGCAGCTTCACGGCGCCCTTGGTCTCGTCGACCGCCTTCTGCACTGCCTGCTCGCGCAATGTGGTGTTGGTGTCGATCAATAGACCGGTCAGGTGGACGATGTTGCCCTTGCCGCCCATGGCCTCGATCAAAGCCTTGGTCATCGTGTAGGTGGTCTTGTAGGGGTCGGTCGCGAAGCAGAACACCGCATCGGTCGGATCAACGGTGCAGCCGCCGAGCGCGGCGACCGGAATGCCCGCGCCCTTAAGCTCAGTGATTGTCGAGTTCACGCCCACCGGGTCGCCGGGGAAGATGCCGAAACCCTTGAACCCCTGGGAGGCCAGGCTTTCCAAAAGTTCGGTCTGCAGCTCGAGCTTCCAGTCGGTCGGCACTTTGTATTCGACCACGGCGATCCCGAAATCCTTCTTGGCGTCGGCCGCCGCCTGCTCCCATGGCGCGAAATAGGGGTGCGGGCCGCCCGGCGCGACCGCGATCTTGTTGTCTGAAGCGCGCGCCGCGCCGCCCAGCAGCGACAGCGATAAAGCGGCGAGCGCCGCGCTCCGTCTGGCGTTGGAAAGCAAATGCATCCAAGTCCTCCCTCACACCCGTCGCCCTTGCGCCCGCCGATCGAGCTAGCGTATCGAGCGCGGCCATGTTACGCTAACCGCATATCGCATGCAATACACATAGGGCGGTTTTGGGGCAAGTTCGATGAGGATCACCGACATTCGATGCTATTTGGTCGAGGGCGAGCACCCGCCCGTGCCCTTCCGCTGGCGCAAGGGTCTGCCGGGATCGGGAGACGGCACGCCGATCGACCAGAGGCCGAAGCTGGCCATCCTCCGCGTGGACACCGACGAAGGGATCACGGGCGCGACCAGGATCGCAGACGGAGAGGCGGTCGCGAGTTTGACGGGGCGGCGGTTGAAAAGCTTCATCGGCGACGATGTGCTGCTGACCGAGCGCCTGTGGACCAAAATGTGGGAGATCGACCGAATCGAGGAGACCAATATGGCTCATTTCGGCCTGATTGATCTCCTCGCCTGGGACCTCAAATCGAAAAAGGCAGGCCTGCCCGCCTACAAGCTCTTGGGAGGCAACGATCCGAAAATCCCTGCTTACGCCTCGACCGTAACCTGGGACAAAATGGGAGAATACGAACGACACATCAAGGAGTGCGTCGACGAGGGATTTGTCGCCTTCAAACTCCACGCCTGGGGCGACTGGAGGGAAGACGCAAAACTCCGCCGAAATCTTCGCAAGTGGACTGGCGACAATGCGACCCTGATGTTCGACGGCTCGGCCGGTTGGGACCTAACGACCTCTCTCAAATTCGGTCGCGTGCTCGAGGAGTACAGGTTCTATTGGTATGAGGAGCCGATGCGCGAGTTCGATCTCACTTCCTACAGGAAGTTGGCAGATAGCCTCGTATCCCCGTTCTGGCGGCCGAAACCTCAGACGGTGTCCACTGGAACGCCGCAACCTGGATCGACATGCGGCGCTCGACATGGTCCGAACGTCGAGCTTCTACAAAGGCGGTCTCACCGGCGCGCTGAAGATCGCTCACCTCGCCGAGGCGCATGGGATGAAGGCCGAGGTGCACGGCATGGGAGTCGCCAACGCGCATCTCGGCGCCGCGATTCCCAACAACGACTTTTACGAGCAACTGGTGTTTTCGACCGAGCACATCAAGGGGCTCAGAAAGCAGAACGAGCTGCCCATCATTGACGGCTTTATCACTGCGCCGGAGACTCCTGGACTGGGCCTCGATGTCGATTGGGCCGCGCTCGAAAAGACCGCACTTGGCGTCGTCTGACGCGCGCTGTCCCGATTGCACGCCGCTCTGCCCGTTCGCGACGGGCGCCCTAAGTGCCGGCGCGCGTGCTGAAACACCTTATATTACCCAACCTAACTTTGGCGCAAGCGCCGCTTGCGCTTGGCCGAATCCGCTGCCCATCGGCACGGGCTTGAAGATGCGCTTTCGGAATCGCAGCGGACTGCGAAGAGAGCGGTCGTGCATATCGACGCTGCCGACGGATCTGAGGATGTCGCCGAAGCCATCCGCGCCACGGCAGCCGACACTGAAGACGCCGTCCGCGACACGCAGAAGGATGAGGCCATGACCCGCCAAGCTCTCGACCTGCTCAACTCGCGCCGCAACGACCGCTACGAGGCCGCGGTACGGGCGCTACGCGAGGACACGCAACAATGGTGGGCCGACACGCTAGCCCGCGACCCCGCGGAGCTGGAAGAGGACGAGGAACCGTTCACCGCCGACGCCGAGGGACTGCGTCGCTTTCTGGAGGTCGAGGTGCTGCCGTGGTTCGAGGCGCGCAAGAAGGAACTGGCCAACCGGTCGCTCATCCGGGAGCAGGCGTTCGGTGAGTCGCTCGACCCCGACAAGCTGGAGCGGCTCGGCCGCTACGAGGTCCATCTCGACCGAAAGCTCGAACGGACGCTGGCCATGTTGCTGCGTCTCAAGGACCTGCGGCATGGGGCGATCGCGGGCTGATCCGTTTCGTAAAACCAATGGCGGTGGCCACGCGCAGGCGCGGGGAGGACTTCTCTCCTTTGATCGCCGGGTCATCGCTTCGCTCGGGCTCGAGACCATGCCATTAGCTACGCCTTCGGCAAAATCCTCTATGGCTCTTCCGTCACGGCTGCCTTTTCCGCTTCCACCACGGCGCTCTCGGCGACTTCGGCTTTGTCGCGCCAGGACGTGTCTTCAGGATTCTTGACGTAGTTGAAGACCGCGATCTTCATCGCCACGCGGTGGGCGGTTTGCGCGTCTGGCCAATCCTTCTTGTCGTCGAACTGGCGGGCAAAGGCTGAAACGCGATCGAATTGATCGGCAGCCAAGTTTGCCGCCCTCGGATCGTCGATCATCCGGCCATAGATTCGCATGGCCGAGCGATAGGCGTCGATTTGAGTGAGCCCGGTCGAGTGGTCGCCGAGCAGCTTCGCCGCTTCAGCGAATTCCTTCTGCGCTTTGGGGCGTCCTGGCCCTTGCACCCGGAAGGAGAGCATCCTCCTCGCGTCGAAAAGCTTCAGATAATAGACCAGCGCGTCCTGGGGCCGGTTCAGCTGTTCCAGGATTTCGGCGATAGAAAGGTAATTCGGCGTGACATAGTCTTGCCATTGCAGATTGCCTGGCTCGCTCTCGATCAGCTGCTCATCCAGAGCGACTCCTCGCTGAAGCTTCGTCAGCGCGAGGTTCAAGGCTTTCGCCTTTTTTTCCAAAAGTCCCCAGTGCGTGTAACTCGCGGCCAAGTTTGATTTCAAGGTCGGATCGAGCACTTGCGGCGAAGCAAGCGCCTCCTGTGCGTTGCGCGCGACAAGAGCCTCCTGGACCTCGGACGCCTTGCGATAGAAGGCTCTGGAGTCATCGAACGCCTCTTCCATCCGCTTGAGCTCCGCGACGCGGAAGAGCGCCTTCCCCTTGCTACGGAGAAGATCGAAGTTGTCCGGGTGCTTGGCGAGCGCCGCCTCGCAGCTCGCGAGGCCGAATTGATATTCCGCCAGAGCCTGCCGATGTTGCTCGACGTCGCCGTCCTTATAGATGTCGCCGATCTTCATGTGCGCGTCGATCACGTCGCTTTCGCTCTTTTCGTCGTCGCTCATGGAAACGATCTTTTCGGCGATCCCGGCAGCTGCGTTGTATTCCTTGAGCGCGTCTTCCTTGAGCGTGTTGTCGTTCTGCGCTCTTTCCAAACCCGAGAGCGCGTTGCCGACACGGATGGCGGCGTCGTACAGGAGCTGCGACGGTTCTCGCTCGTTCGGCGTGGATCGGATCACGGACCGTGCGGCCTCTTTCGCCATCCGGGCGAGCGCGAGCGCCTCCGTATTGCGCCCTAGGGTCATCTTGAGGTCGGCCTCGTCGTTGAGCGCTTCCCCCCAGAGGAGATCGGCAGCCGAGGTCTTGGTCGAGGCGCGAACATTGTCCAGGAACTGCCCCGAGACGGTCGCAAGGGTGTCAGCGCCAGCGAAATCGAGGCTCTTATCCTTGTACGCTTTCCGGACATCCTCGAGCAGCCTCTTCGCCGATGTCATCGCTCTCCTATCGATGTCCTCCCTCCGCCCTTTTTCCAAAACGATGAACCACGCTCCGGCAGCGATGAGCCCCACGACGCTGAGCGCGGCGGCCAGCAGCCGATTGCGCCTTGATCGCCGCTTTGCCTCGAACGCTATGGCCGCCGCTATGGCCGCGTCGCGCTCGCGTCGCCAATGCTCTTGGCTGGCCTCGATCAGCGCGACGACCTTACGCCATCCTCCGCCGTATCGCTGCGACCAGGCTTCGTTCCGCTCGGCGAGCCAAGAAGCGCGGGTCTCGGTCGCCGTTTCTGAAAGAAAGAAGGACTTATCTTCCGCGAAATTCTCGGCCTGGAATAGCAGGGTCCGCCATACGACGCCGTCGCGGAATTCCTTTAGAAGCCACGCATTTGCGCCAGGACCGATTTCGCGCCAGCAGCGGATGAGGGCCTCGTGGCTAACGTCGATCGGTGTTTTCGCGTCGATCGGTTCCGGGGCGTAGGGCGTGAGGAACGAAACGCCGGGGGCGCGAAAAGCGTCGAGGATCGGCTGCACCTCTTTCGGCGCCGCGCCGGCGACCGCACATAGATTGCCAAACCCGCACGGGCGCCGAAGCGCGGCGCCTTCGCTAGTGACGTCAGTCAATGAGCGAAAGACGGCCTCGACGATACGCTTGCTCCGCTCGTCCGGCGCCACCGATGCCATGATCTGATCGGCATGCTGGGACAGGAGGCTAGCGAAGCCGCCCGCCTCGTCGACAATGGACCCTTCCATTTTCACAAGCCCGTTCGAACCCGCCCGCCGAAGAGCGTCGTCCCACATGATCGCCAGTCCGTGCTGCAGCAGCGGCAGTTCGTCTTCTCGCCCGCGGACCGAGGCTATGAGCCGCTCGGCGAGGGCTACATTGAAGATTCCCCCGTATGTCTGCGCTGGTCCTCGCGCGGCGCGCATGATTCCAGCGTCATCCATCCGCGGGACGAGGTATTGCGTGCGGTTGATCGTCTCGGCGAACCCGGCGAAGCGGGCGCATTCGCCCAAAAATTCCGAGCGCATTGTGACGATCACATGCAGGTCGACGCCGGGGGCGCCTTCGCTCTGGTCTGCCGCCTGCGCCCGCGCAATGAGATTGACGAACAGCTCCGCCTCGTCTCGTCCCATCTCCTTTTCGAAGCGAAAGAGCTCCTCAAACTGATCGACGAGCACGCAGACGCTTTTGCCCTGGACCCCTTTTAGCGAGGCGGCGACGGAGGCGAGCGTCGCCGAACGCGCATTGAACTGGCCAGCGATGTCCCCAATCCGCTCGGCCTCGCCGGCTCGCCCCTCCAGTCGCGCAAATTCACTGGCAAGGTTCCAAAGCGGCCCGCCCGACGGCCGCATGGCGCAGGTGAGCCAGGGCGCACCATGGCGCTCGTATTGGAGGGCAAGCTTGGGAAGGACGCCTGCGCGCACCAGGGAGGACTTACCGGAACCGGAAACGCCGTGGATGAGGATGAGACGGTTTTGCGCAAGACGGTCGATGACCTCGTCGATCATCCGCTCGCGCCCAAAGAAGATTGACCATTCTTCTTGCTCGAAGGGACGTAGTCCGGGATATGGCCACGCAGGTCGGGTGACGGCGATCGGCGTTGCGGCGTTCAAAGCGCAGCCTGCCCGGCCGGCTGCGCTCGCGAAGCATCGAGCCACTGACGGAATTCGCCGCGCCACCCAGTCCGGTTGACGTCGAAGCATTCGATACCGAAGGGCGCAACGTCGATCGGCAAGCCCCCGCCGGCCTTGTCGAGCACTGCGCAGGGCATCGGCGAGCCTCGCGCTGTGGCGATGCGCTCGCGCTCGCTGACGCCGATATCCAGAAGATCGCCAATAAAGCGCTCTCCGACCTCAACCCGCAACAGCGCCATCGCCTCGCATCGCTTGGCCGCCTCCATACGGATGCCTCTGGCCTCGCATTGCCAATCCGCCAGGCTTCTACCCGCGCTAGCCGGTGCCGTGAGTGGCACGATGCCGTCCATCTTCAGCGCCGCGTTCACGTCAGCGCGCGCCGACTCACTTTCGGGAGGCGCATGGAGAAAAATAAGCCTCGGGCCTGCGGGCCGTGCGGGAACGTTAGCGGCGGCTTCGTTGCGCGAATGTTTGGCTGCGTTCTCACGCAATTCTCGTAAGCGTTTGACCAACCAAGTCTGGAGGCGACCCAATGCCTTAAAATAGTCGTCATTAGGCTCCCGAAGTTCAAAGCTCAGAGGGGCTCCGTCATCGGGGTCGTGAAACGTGAATCCCGGCATTGCGTGGCCGCGCTCATCGCGCAGGAAATCTGGCCAGCGGTTGACGTCCGTCTCTTGAGCGCGGATCACGAACACGCGGCCAACGTTGCCTGCGCGACCCTCAAACTGCTTTTGGAACCAGTCGCGTTCGTCTCCGCACCAGCTCGACTTGAGGTAGCGCTTGGACATCACGATCATCAGCACGCCGCACGCGCTGGCCTTCAACCTGAGTTCTGGGGTTAGATAGGCCGTTGGATCGATTTCGGGGTCCATCCATATGTCGAGACCATCGAACTCCGTCTCGAGCGCGTGAAGTCGATCGTTCAACCTGCGGACAAGTGCTCGCGTCCAATCCCGCAAAGGAGCCCGACCCCCGAGGGGATCGCCGTGCGAGTAGCTGACAAACACGTCGGGATCGAAATGAGGCGCTAGAAAAGGCATCGGCGGATTGGCCAAAGCAAATACAAGAATCTTTGTAGGCATCGTACACGGGACGCAGGTTTTGTCGAGCGGAACCTGCAGTAAGTTGCCTAGGTTCATTCGATCAAGCGATTTGCGAGGGAAGGTCTTCTTTCTCGTCCGTCGCAACGATCCTGAGCGCGTCGTCTGGCAATGGCCAATGCACGGCCAGCGCCTCGGCGGTACGCGCAGAGCCAGCAATCAAACTCTTCCGGATTGATCAAGGTAACGGGCGTGGCCTTAGAATGGACCGGTCCGACGATACTGTTGGCTTCCGTCGCCAGAAAGCCATAAGAGCAGACCGTCCTCTGTCAGCGCGAACCAAGTTTGCGCCTTGTGCGGCTTAGAGTCGGCGTGTTCGCAAACGACGTCGCTGGCACAACGCATCGGCTCTTCGGCACACACCCTCCGCGCCAATCCCGGCCACCCACGTTCCAGATGTTCATCACCAGCTGTCTCCGCCGCATTTCGGAGCCGCCCACGCCGCTAGCACGCCCTCGGCCCATGCTGGATCGTCCTTAAGGCGATAGATTGCCTGCCGCGAGAGGCCAGTCGTCTTGGCGATCATGGTGATTGACGTCCCGGTTGTCAGCATGTCGCGGACCTGATCCAATTGCTGGAGCGTGAAGGACGGTTTCCTGCCGCGGTAGGCGTCATCTCGGGCTTTGGCATGCTCGATACCGGCGCGCTGCGCCTCTTTGGTCGCCTCGGCTTGCGCCTGCGAGAGGGCCGCCATGAACGAGATCACCGCATCGCGGACCGCCATCTGCATCGGTTCTTTGGTTGCGCCGTCGAAGACAAGGCCGTTGATCACGGTCCGAACGACGATGCCGCGCTTCATGAACTGGCGGATGACTTCGGTCACGTCTGCATAGTTTCGCCCGAGCCCGTCGATCCAGCGGACAACGAGCACGTCGCCACGGCGGAGCAGATCGAACAACCGCTTGCCTTGATCGCGCTCGGCGAGGCGGGTCGATACGCCGGAAACACCATTGTCGGAGACAACCTCGTCGATCGCGAACCCCGCGGCGCGCGCCTGGATGACTTGATGCTGTAGGGTCTGGTCGCTCGTGCTGACGCGGCAGTACAGGATCGTTTTCATAACGGCTCGTCCGTTGATATGGCGTCCGTATAGACGCATGTCCGTAAGCTGACGTCAACCCTTACGGACGCAATCTCCGCAAAGGTCTATTGTGTTCGCTGCGGTATGCCCTTGCGGACAGTGCTATCGGTTTGCAGATCGCCTCGCATGGTTGTCACATCGCCCGTCTCGCCGGGTGCTGTCCGCGACTGTGAAACGTCCAGTCCCGGACCGATCGAGTCGCCTCTCACGCGACCTCAGGCGTGCGAGCGTGGTCAAAAGAGAAAGGAGCGACGCCCGAAGGAGGGAGCAAAAGACGGCGCCGATTTCTGTTGCACGCAGTCAGCACCCAACTGATCCCATCAAGTGCCAAACAAGCACGAAGAAAACGCAGGCAGGAGAGGTCTGTGGACGTCGCGACGATCGGCGCTTGTTGTTGTACCGGGTGGTGATTAATGCCCGTTTAGTGCCCGAATGGGCGCGCCAAAATCTTCATTCTGCACCAGTAGGAACCGATGACTTTAGCTTCGGCGCTCGCCCACGAGAGGCAGACAGCTTAAGCGCGCGTGGTGGCCTCCGTATTCAACCTTTTGTGCATTCACGGAACTTGATCCTGATCGACCTGCGTGGCGAATGCGCGTCTTAGGTCGGCGCTGACGACGCTCAATCCGACCGCATTCGACAACTCGTCGATCGTCTTCACAATCAGGATCGGGGCCCAAAGGAAGCCGTCGGCATTCCGGTCCTCGAGCGAGTCGAGCACCCCTCCCGGGAATGCAAATAAGGCGAGACCAAGAACACTATAGATGACCACCGCCCAATCCCGGGAATTGTCAACCTTTCGCTGTTTCATCGACGGATTGTCAAAATTGGAAATAGATGAATGGCGCCGACCGCGAGGGTGCCATGACTAGGAGCCCGTAAAGCAGAACGAAGTTGATTCCTATCCGAACTACGCGGCCGTACCCGTCCAACGCCTGGCCAGTCGCCGCCCGCGCGTCGGCAGGCAGGACCTGAGTCAACGCTCCACAAGCTAGGAGCGGGAACACAATCCAGGGCGCTCCCCTGATGGTCCCGTTGTCACTCCACACTCCCCATAAGAACTGACCCGCCACCTCGATCGACGGGGCACGGAAGAAAATCCACGCGAAGCAAACGAAATGAAAGGTTACGGCCCAACCCACCACGTGAGCGAGCGGATAACGCGCGAGACAAGCGACTTCGCGCTTTTCCACTGGGCTCCACCAATCGAATAATGCCCATCGTCAATATCGTTGGATCGTCGCCAGAAACCTTTGTCCAGCAAATTGGCAATCGATTTCCTATCTCTGCTAGCACCGGAACCCGTGGGGTGGTTCTGCCCGTGGAGCAAACCAATGGCTGATGAGACCGCCGCGCAGCAAGGTCAGGCTCAAGTTCTTAGAGTGAGGGATCAGCAGTATAGAGAGTTTTATGCGAATAATACAGTTATTGGAATGGGGCCGTTTGATATTTCTCTCACCTTTCAGAAAACAAGCGAGATCTCACCCGGACAATTGACTCTAGTGGATCAGGCAGCAGTGACTGTTTCGCCGCAGCATTTTAAAGCGTTTGTTCGTTCAGCTAATGAAGCATTGGCGGCTTACGAACAGGCTTTTGGTATATTGACGATTTCTGAGCAGGATACTGCACCGACGAGAAATGCAGCACAAATCACGCAGATGATTCGCGCCGCACAAGAGGCGGCAAGGCCTAATCCTTCTTCCACCGAGCTGCTGCCGCCTTCGAAGCGATCTCGCGGCGAGAAGCCGCGCTAGCTTTGCCACCCTTCGAGCCGCCCTTGCGATAAATCTCTCTTGCTGGATCGCGCCCCGGTTTCTTTTTTTTGTCGTCGTCTTTCGACTTCCCACTCGTCGAGCTTTATTTCTCGCACGAAGACGTCAACCGTACCTCAGGCCCTCGACGATCGTCGTCTCGCGCCGCTCATAATCGCCGATCGGGCGAACCCACGGCGCATGGGCCGCCGCGGACGGAAGCTGGAGAGGCTTGGGTTCCGGCGTCGCCTCTAGCTCGGCGACGCTACCGTAGGGCGCGGCTCGTCTTCCGGCTCCTCCGCCTTCAGCTTCCAACGACCGTCTGGGCCCTTCTCGATCAGCTCCTGCGCGCCCATGCGCCTCGAAGCCCTGCGTGCGCCAAGAGATCGATCGCCGCATGGCGCTGCACTAAGGACGCGCCATTGCCGATCGACTTCTCCGACGAAGAAAAGAACCTGTTGCTCGAGCTGGCGCGGCCGATCGATCAGCGCCAGCGAACGCAATTTCTGACCGAGGTCGCGGCGGAGATCGAAGCGCAAAAACGAGCCGGCGAGGTCGGGTTGGCGCAAGACGAGGTTGGCCGGTATCCACGGTCAGTCGTCGCCCGCGCAGAGGTCCGTTGGTCAGTTCAGCCGGCAGGCGTCGGGGGCGGTCGCGATCAGTTTGGCGACGCTGAGCGGTGGCGGCAGCTCGCCGCACCAGTTGCCCGCCGTACGTCAGCCAACTTTGGTCGGCACGCGAAGACGCGTCTTATTCACCTCACGATGGAGCAGCTGCCACCGTCGCCCTTCACTCGTGAGCAAAGCGTCGCAGCTTCATCTCTCGACAGGCCGACGACCTGCAGTCGGTAGATGGTCTCGCCATTAACGAGAACCTTGCGAAGGCCGACGGTCGATCCCCTGAGCGCGGACCCATATTTGGTAGGAGGTCCTCAGCCGGGGCGAGGCTACAACCCAAGTTGGTGCTGGTGGGTTCCAAATGGCCACCTCAGAGGCACGCTAGGTGCGTCAGAGGAACGTGAAGCGGTCGGCTAGGGGCGCGACAGTCGAGGAAAGGGAGTAACCCTGCCGCGCCCCAGGCCCAAGCCAGGGGGCCCGCCCAGCCGGAGCGAAACTACAACAAGGCCGGCGCTGCGGGGTTCCAATGGCCACTTCAGTCCCCCTCAGGGGCGCGTCGGGTCCACGTCAGGTGTTCGTCAAGGGCTCGAAGGTGCTCACTTCCTCCCATCAGCTTCTCCCAAACGGATTTAAGGTCACCCTCCACGTTCTGATAACCACCGCCTTCCCCGTCATCCATGACCAGCGTGACCTGAGCCGAACCGCTTTGGCGAACGGTGCGAACGTGGGCGGGGTTGATGAGTATGGGCTCAGGCTCGGTGGTGCCAGCCGTCCTGAACAGCACAAACTTGGTTGACATTGGGCGCTCCTTCCTTGCAATGGGCCAGTCCACGATGCGAGACGACGCCGTGTCAACGCAGCCTTAGCGCAGTGCTCAATCCCCCGCGCGCTGGGTGAAGGGTGAGTAAGTGGTGGGCTCAGGGGCGCGTTAGGGGCACTGTGAACGGACGTTGAGGGCGACCAACTCCAGAGGTCGGGACGCTCCTTTCCGATCAGTTCTCGTAATATCTTCGCCTCAGCAGGCTTCAAGTCAGTTCTGCCAAGCTCCTGTCGGAGAGCGCAGCCATTCACCATGTCATGCAGCTTCTCCTGGTAAAATCCCGGTTGGCCTCTAGTTGCTGCGTACCGGTGGGGGGAACGGCAAGGCTCACTTCTCTTTGGGAGGTAAGTGACGCTGGGTTGGTATCCCCATCTTGTCCTCGATCTTAATCAACTCATCTCGCTGCGCGCCTACGGCGTCAAAAAGTTTGGGAAGCGCGTCCTTAATTTCTTGAATGCTCGCGATTTGAGCGTCTTGTTTCTCCACAAGCGCGCCCTGCTTGTCCACTATGCCGGTCAGCCGGTTGGAAAGCTGATCGCTTCGGTCCGCCGCCGCAGTGATCTTGTCTGTCGCCGACCGCAAATCGCCCTTGATAGACCCGATGTCGCTCTCTTGTTGCAGGAGGGTCGAATAGGTCTGGTCAATCCGACTATTTGTGGCCCTGACATCGGCCCCGAGTTCAGAGACCTGGAAAATCGCGGCCGCCAGCACGAGCGAGAGAGCTCCGAACACAGCGGTGGCGATCACCCCCGCTTTCGTCCATGGCCCTTCCGACGAGGGCTGCTGCTTCGCGCTTTTTCCCGGTGTGCTCGCCATTCAGTGTCCAGTCGTGACAGGCTACCAGTGGTAGTGCGATTTATAAGGCCGAGTCGTCAACGTGTCTGACTGCCGCGTCGAGATGCGTGTCAGGGGGCGCACTAGCCCTCGAAACCTCGCCCAATATTCGAGTCCCACGCGCGCATGACGCACCGCGTGCTTTGACCACGCCGTCTCGCCCAAATCGTATGCCTGATGGGCTCAAAGCCTTTGCGCCTCGCGCGCGCGTCAGACCGGCGTGAGCTTGCGTCGGCGCAGGTGAGCCAGCCAGCCAAGCCCAGCGAAGCCTGTGAGCATCATCGCCCAGGTCGAGGGCTCGGGGACGGCGCCGCCGACGGCGAAGTCGAAGCCAAAGCCGCCGGACCCGTCAGCGACAAGATTGTAAGCGAAGGTCAAATCGATGTCGGGCCCTAGATTTGAGCCCAGATTGATGACGCTATCGTCGAAGAAACTCTCGGCGACCGCTAGGCTTTTAAAGGTCAAATCGAAAATTTCGACGCCGCGGGAGAGGATAGTGAGTTCCATCGACTGAAAGCCGAGCCCGCCGGAGAAGCCGGCATGCTGATCGTCGATCAGGCCAAGCATCAGGTCGCCGCCGTAGCCGAAATCGAACGTCGAGCTACCGCTATAAGTATGGCTCGCGCCGCCGCCGTCGGAGGCGTAATTCGCCCCCAGAATTGCGGTCCCAAACACCACGTCGCGCGGCCCCAACAGGGCGCCGGCGACATTGCTCGCGCCATCGATCAGGGTTGCCGAATAGGTGTCGGGAAGGGCGGTTGAGAAGGCGTATGCCGTCTGGCCCGGATTGACGAAGGCTTGACCCGAACCTCCGCCCTGCGCGATGGCGTTGGTCGTGGCAGTGCTGCCGGTCGGAGCCACGGCAGTTGACTGAACACTTAGACCGGCAATGCTGGTCTTCGCGGTGGACTGGGCCGCTCCGCCGCTCGATCCGACGGCGGTCGACTGCGCTTGCGCCAATGCGCCTTTTGCTGTCTCGGCGGTCGAGGTTGCATTCGCGACGCCCGTAGCTCCGGAGGGACTGCCTGCTCCGCCAGCGGCGCCCGTCGCGGCCGCCTTGGCCATCGCGGTCCCACCGCCCGCCGCCGACGCGTTGGCCAAAGCCGTCGCGTTGCCCCCGTCGCCGCCGGGCCCGGCGGAGGACCCGAAAAAAAAGCCGAAGCCCCCGCCCGCGCCGCCAGTTGCGGTTGCGGACGATGAAGCACTGCCCGCGCCGCTCGACGAAGCTGTGCTCTCAGCATTTGCGGTACCCCCGGAGCCGCCGGCAATGTTGTCCGGAACAAACTCGCTTTCGCCACCCACCCCGCCGATTGCGCTTGCGGACGATGTTGCCCCCCCGGAGCCACCGGACTTCGCCGTGCTGACGGCGCTCGCGAAGCCGCCTGCACCCCCGCCCCCAGGAACCCCTGTGCCCCCGCCGGAGCCGCCAAATCCTCCGGTAACGTTCGCGGATGATACCGCGCCGCCGAATCGGCTTTCCGCGGTGCTGTCGGCATCGGCCTCACCGCCCGCACCACCGGCGCCGAAACCGAACTCGTCCCCGAACCCTCCTGTGCCCCCGTTGGCGCTAGCGGTTGACATTGCGCTGCCTGAGCCACCAGCGCTTGCCGTGCTGCTCGCGCTCGCGTCGCCGCCATCGACCCCGAAGACACCACCACCCTGATTACCCACGTCGCCGCCGCCGCCGCCAACCGCGCCCGCGCTCGATTTAGCCGCCCCCGCGCCGCCCGCCGTGGTCGCGAGGCTACTCGCAACCGCGCCGCCGCCAGCGCCGCCCTGTCCCGCCGCCTCCGCCAGAACCGCCGGCCGCTACTGCCGCCGAAACCACGCCGCCGAAACCGGACGTGGCCACGCTGGAGGCGCTCGCGTCGCCGCCGACGCCGCCGAACTGCGCGTCTCCGGCCCCGTCGCCAGCGCCTCCGCCTGCCCCCGCGATCGCGGTTGCAGACGATGACGCAATGGCCGACCCAGTTTTGGCCGTGCTGCTCGCGGTCGCGCTACCGCCGGCGCCGCTAATAGTGGAAATATTGTTACCGAAGTTGGTGGTGTCGCCGCCGGAGCCGCCTGTCGCCGTCGCTGACGAAGTCACATTGCCCGAAACGGATGTGGCTGTGCTGCTCGCGGTCGCGCTGCCTCCCGCGTCGCCATTAAAGCCGGAGCCGCCGTCGCCGCCTGTCGCGATCACTGACGAAATCACATTGCCCGACCCGGATGTGGCAGTGCTGATCGCGGTCGCGCTGCCTCCGGCGACGCCATTACCGCCGACGCCGCTGTCACCTCCCGCGCCGGCGGTCGCCGACGCCGAAACGGCGATGTTGCCGCTTCCCGAACTGCCCGTCGCCGCTGCCGCGGCCGATCCGCCGGCGCCACCGTCGCCTAGGACGTCGCCGTCGTGGAAGCCTCCGTTGCCGCCGGCGACGCCCGCGGACGATGTCACATTCCCGACGCCGCTCGACGTCGCGGCGCTGTTAGCCTTCGCGTCACCGCCCGCGCCTGCATTGGCGAAATTGAAGGGCCCTGCCCCCGCGTCACCTCCTGTCCCACCTTCCGCGAGCGCGTTACTGACGATCGAACCGCCGTCTAAGTTCGTAGCAGCGCTCGTCGCGGTGCTCACAGCGGCTGCGGCGCCGCCCGGACCGCCGTTGCCGTTATTGCCGAATGAGCTTACGCCGCCCAATCCGCCGTTGCCGCCGAAGGAAGCTGCGCCCGCTTCCGCCGAGCCTGAGATGATGGTCGTCGCCGCCGTCGCACTCGCAGCGCCGCCGTTTCCGCCGTTGCCGCCGTCGCCATTACCCGCGCTGTTTCCGCCTATGCCGCCGTTTCCGCCGGTCGCCGTTGATTTGTTGAGTGGGGCGGTGATCGGGAGCACGCTGCCTGCGTCGGCTGCCACCGGCTCTCCGTCGCCGCCGGGCTGACCGGGATCGCCCGCTGCGCCGTCATCGCCTTGAACAATCACGGTCTCCGCGCGAACCCCTGCGGTGCCCATCATCGTGAAGGCCAGCGATGCCACGCCGGTCATCAGCGACCGCGCCAAAATTGAACGATAAATTGAGTTCATCGCCGCCCCTCCCCGTCGCATCGCGCGCGCGAAGCGGCTTGCTCGAAATTAAAGTTAGCATCCGCTTCGCAGATGAACATAGCAAGACCGAAGTTACCGGCCGGGGTCACATCCGCGTGTGGCAGTCATCGAAAAATGCGGCTGATCGGGCAGGCGTGACCGACGAGACAACCTGACACGCCTCAACGCTAACCGGTTGAAGGTTCAAAACGCCTAGTAGGCTGATGCTTATTTGCCCGTGACTGGCCGCCCGGCGTGTCGTGCGCCTTCGGCCCCTTTATTTTTTCAGTCTATCGAGCTCCCGCGAGACTTCCCGCCGAACCTGATTGGCCGGTTTATCTTCTCTCAGCCCGACGTAAACCGTGTGACGCAAGAGGCCGTCCGCAGTCCAGGTCAAATAGGTGATCTCAGCCACAAGCGTCGGCTCGACCCAGTGCACGCGGGACAGAACGAGAGGCGATCCGAAGCGCGTGCTGCGCGGCGGCGGTACGCTCAAAGGAGATGTCTTGCGGGCTAATGGGTCCAGGCGGCGCCGAAGATCGGCGAGGACCTTGACGGGCATTCCCGTGCCCACACGGCCGGCGTAAATGAGCTTGCCGTCATCGGTGTAGTAGCCCAGCAGCAGCGCCCCGAGATACGGCCGCGTGCCTTCCGGGTCGCTCCAGCCGACGATGACGAACTCTTGGCGGTTCAGCCATTTGGCCTTGCGCCACAAGCCGCGATTTCCCGGTGCGTAAGGAGCGCCGATCGTCTTGGAGACCACGCCCTCAAAACCGAGCTTGCCGGCGTGCCGCAGGATGAGTTCGCCGTCGCCCGTCTCATGGCTGTTGAACTGAAGACCGGGCTTGTCTGCGATCAGCGGCTCAAGCAGAGCCTTGCGCTCGATGAGGGGGAACGCGGAGACATCCTGGCCGTCGAGATGCAGGAGATCGAAAGCGTAATAGACGAGCCGCAGATCGCGCTCGCCGTCTGTCGCGGCCTGGGTGTTGGCGAAGCTCGGCAGGCCAGACTCATCAACGCCGCAGAGTTCGCCGTCGAGATAGGCGGTCTTTGCTTGCACGTTGGCGAGAGCCGCGCTGGCGCTCGGATATTTGCCGGTCCACTCGAGCCCGGTCCGGGTCAGGAGTTGCGCGCGGCCATGATCGATGCGCGCGGCGATGCGAAAGCCGTCGAGCTTGATTTCATGCAGCCACTGAGGCCCCGATGGTGGCTTCTCAACCGGCTGGGAAAGCTGGGGAGGAATGAATGGCGGAAGGGGGACGCCGCGGCGCGAAAGTCCGGACTTGACGGCCCGCGAGGCGGAACGCTTGACGACACCCGACATGCTGCGAACCCTGAACTTGGAGGGACTGTCCCCTCAACGCGGGTTCGCCGCAAGAGGCCGCCCTGGCCCGCGACCGGCCATCGGGCAACTCAGCGGCTGTGTTGTCGCGGGAGATGACCTCTCTCTCATGGCGCGATAATTGACAATTAGGCTTTGTGGAGCGATTGTCACAACCGGCGCGTTGTAGTGCCCCTCAGAGCGCGCCGTCTTGCCCCACGCCCGACCGCATCGAGCGCGGGGATTTTCACTCAAGGGAGCGGCCCGCCCTTTTTGCTGCGAGGGCTGTGATGCGGGTCACGGCGCTACGCGGGGAGTTGTGCTCAGACAAATACAGAGGTTGGGGACCGGGAGTTTCCAAGATGTCTTATCACCAACGACCACATGAACTGCGGCTCGCGATTTCCTCCGAAACGGAAGCGCTCATTTCCGATTTTGGCGGTGAGGCCTACGCTGAAGCTTGCCGCCGCGCTAGGGAGGCAAGCAGCGATTCCCTAGCGAGAGATTGGAGCGTTGTCGCGGCGACGATCGCTCGCAGGTCGGGCAGGCGCTCATCCGTGCTCGACGCCCTATTCGGTTGAACAGGCTGACGAAGCCGCGTTGCAATGCACGCCCGATCGGCACCGCGGGCGCCGCGGCCTATCGTGAAGCGTCCTTTGCGGACGAGACCCCGTACGCCAGGCGCTGGCGAGATTGGGCGAGTCGTCAAGATCCACGGATAGCGACCGCTCGGGGCTAGACGATGCATCGTTGCGCGCTATCGAACCCCGCCAGCCTGGCATCGAACCTGATGCCCTGCTGAAGGTCGCCGACGCGGGGCAGGATCGGCGAATCACCGATCCTGCCCGACTCCGCGCGCCGACACTCGCCATCGTATGCGAGGCGTGGCTCATCGCGGGCGTTATCGAGTCGAAAGGCTCATGGCCGAGCAGCCGCGAGGGTCTAGTCTTAACGGTTTTCTAGGCATGCAGGCTTAAGAGCGACGTAAGGGGGCGCACCGACTTACGCAGGTGAGAACATGCCTAGGAGCGCAACGGAGCACCCGGGGAAATCCCGAGGGACTAACCTACTTCAAGCGTTTGAGGATTCTCTTCCAGACTTCAAAAACCTAGATGAAGAACAACACCTGAGGTTTGTTAAGGCAATTCGCCTGCTTTGACGTCATTTCGACATATCGGAGGGCCGACTCCAAAAGGATCATTTCTCTAAACTCAGGTCAACGATCGCTCGCCTTATACCAAAGGTCATAGCGGCTGACCGACGTGCGCCCAGTCTCGCCTTCCGATTGATGTGATGGTTTCGGGTTTCGCGATGAGGTTTCGCCAAGCGGCGCATGCGGCGTCGACGATCGCGTCGTAGTTTTCAAACACGGTGTTTGAGAGCCAGTTCTGGCGGAGGTATTGCCAGACGTTCTCGACCGGGTTCAGCTCCGGGGCGCGGGAAGGCAGGAAGATCGGCGTGATGTTGTCGGGCACGTCGAGCTTGCCTGTTGCGTGCCATCCGGCCCGGTCGAGGAGCAGAACAGCGTGGGCGCCGTCGGCGACGTTGCGCGAGATTTCGTCGAGGTGGAGCTGCATCATGTCGGTGTCGGCATAGGGCAACGCCAACGCCGCCCCGACGCCGCGGGCCGGGCAGATGGCGCCGAACAGATAGGCGTTGTCATAGCGCTGGTCGGCGGGCTGCCTGGGCCGCGTTCCGCGCCTGGCCCACTGCCGAACCTGGCCATTTTTCTGGCCGATGCGGGCTTCGTCCTCAAACCAGATTTCGACCGGCGTCGTCTCTGGCAGACCGTCGAGATGGGCCTTCAGCGCGCGCGGAAAGTTTTTTTGAACGCCTCGACGATCCGCTCGTCCTGAGCCGGATGGCGCGGCCTGGGGCTCATGTGGGAGAAGCCGAGCTTCTTCAGAAGCTTCCCGACATAGCGCTGGTGGAACTCGACGCCGAACCTCTCGGCGATGACGCGCCTGAGATCGATCCGTCGCCAGCGCACGACGCCGTCCTTTTCACGATCCGGCCCGGCCTCGACGATCTGCGCAAACTGCGCCAGTTGCTCCGCCGAAAGACGAGGCTTGGGACCCGCCGTCCAATTGTCGATGAGGCCCCCCGGCCCGGCGGCGTTGAAGCGATGCACCCAGTCGCGCAGCGTCTGGCGGTCCATGCCGCCGATCTTAGCTGCTCCTCCTCGGTCCATCCCCTCCCGGACCGCAGCCAGCGACAGAAGCCGCCGGCTCTGGTTGACGTCCTTCGACCGACGGGCCAACGCCCGAAGCTCCTTCGCCGAATAATCCTCTCGCAATCTGACCGCTGATGGCATGGCGCGAATCTCCCCGCGCCAACTTGAATCAGCCACGCCGCGATTCGGGAATCTGGAGGGTTATGTGAGGTCGCGGGCGCATGGGTTGGGCGTCGCGGAAGGCGACCTCACATAAGCCGGATTGAACGAAGGCGCGGGCCGGTTAGCCGCTATGGGGAAAGC
>Ga0209624_10000436_pt1 | contig 36873 bp, 43 predicted proteins | sample JacPinW_OM2H0_O1_FD_188565 | JGI IMG/M metagenome (GOLD analysis project Ga0209624, IMG submission 188565) | Forest soil microbial communities from Algoma, Ontario, Canada - Jack Pine, Ontario site 1_JW_OM2H0_O1 (SPAdes) (version 2) | ecosystem: Environmental > Terrestrial > Soil > Boreal...
GATCATGAGCTCTTCCTTTTTTTTGACTAAAAAATAAGAGCTCATTTTTCTTAAAATGTCAAATCTGATCAGATCTTTCGGTTATTGCGGAACTACTGTGATTATTTCATTTGCTCGAATGGAGAACTGGGGGTGCATATAGGACCTAGTAATTATAATTTTAACTCAGATGCAGATCATCGCACGTATGTAGAAACAAAATTTGCTGATTTGCTAGCACAGAGCTTTCTCTTGCAGCGATAATAATTTAATGTTTCTTGAATGTTTTCATTTAAAAGCTATTAGATTATTAAATTGTTCAACAATGTGTTGATGATGTGTTGCATCAGATTCAAAGTCATAGTCTGATGCCAGCTGGAATCCAGATTTTTGTGGACCATTGTTGATGGTATATTTGTCAGGAATTGAAGATGGATTCCTTTCTTTATAAAAAAAATCGCTTTTTTCATCATATTTACAACCCGTTATTTTGAATGTCTCTATTAATTCATTGTCCTCTTTGTCTTCCTCGGTTTCATAGTGGGTTACTTCTAACTTTGCTTGTTTCCCATTTATCGTGCTGTAGGATTTATCGGTCGGAATGTTAATAAGGATGCGGGCAAGATCTTTGGGAGTGATATAAATAGGTGAATATTTGAGTTTTATTTTTTGTAATCGTAATTTTGTTAGAAGTGATTGAAAATAACTTTCTCTATCTTCTTGGCTGCTGCTTGCTTGTACACAAAGTTGTTGGAAAAGAGCGCGCGGTACTCTTGCAACTTTTTTTGCATCTTCCTGGTAGGGATCTAGTTGGCAGATTTCCAGAAAGTAACTGTTGATCTGCTCTTGTTTCATAGCATATACGATATTCGTAAGTGCTAAAAGAAGCACAAGCATTATGATGTTTCTTTCCATTGTTACTTTCCTTAGGATAGTATTACTCAGTATTTTTTTTAAAATTATAGGTGGTTAGAATCTCTCCTGGCTCTTGGCTGGGTTCTTCAGTTATGGTAAGGGAATGTGTATTACCGTTTATTACCGTCTTGTTATTATCAACGAGCTCATCAGAGCTTTTGAGGTTATGGTTACGAAATTTGCTTTCGTGAAAGTAATATATATCATTCTTTTCTTTTGTCTTACGCAGAAGAATAGCGTAACAATTTTGCATTACATCACATTGAGTCACTTTATATTCTGGAGCTCGTTGGATTATTCTCTTATTCATAGCTTTCTTTTTTGTTATTTTTCTTCTATTCATTGCTGGTGAAAAAATTGTGAGTAGAGAAACCAATAATAATATCTTTTTATTCATTACTCTCTCTTTTGGATATAAGCAAAAGTACCTTGTAAATGCGAACCTTAATTTCGAATTTACAAGGTACTTTTATTTGTTGCAACAATTTTTATGTATTGATTTTCTCTTTGATTAAAGCAGCAAACTCGGTAAGAGTAGTTTCGCTGTTGAGCACCACCAGATCTTCTGAATAAAGTTCATAAATATTAGAGTGGCGTTCACACAGAAGCATGCTGGTAAAAAATGGCTGGGTATCTGCATTTTTTGGTTTCAAATCTACTTTTTCCCATTGTGCCGGAAATGAAAATGCTTTTTCATCGAGAATGGTATCATTGCCTTGGCTATTGCTTGATGACGTTGCAGATTCTTTTTTTTCCAATTTTTCCCAGGCGCGATCAGTTTGCGCTTTATCGATAACTGCTGCCATGTATTCATAGCCAGATGGCAGCTGCGTTTCTCTAATTGCTATGTGCATTGGTATATTGTTAATTGGTATGCTGTATTCAGGTTTGCTAGCTATTTTTTCGTTAATGTGCTTAATGGAAGAATCGAGTAACAAACGGCGATGAATATCGGCAGCAGTAGTAAAAATATAGTCAGTATTAGTATTAATGTTATTGCCTTTGATTCGATTACATAACTGTTCGAATGGTTCCTTGTTGGCACGTTGGGACGCTTTTACCATTAAAGCTGCAAAAAGGTTTTTATGGACAAAAAATTTAGGAACAGTGTCTTCGCATCGAGCAAGCGCAGGCTCATCACTTTTTATAGTTTGTAACATTGCATTACTATAAAAAGCGATCAGTAAAAAACAAAGTAAGTATGCATTTTTCTTCATATTATTTTATGTGAAGCTATATGGTTATTGAATTGAGTTTATCGAATGCAGCTACAATACTTGCATGATGTATGGGGTCGGATTCAAAATTATAACTGGACGTGAGCCGTAAGCCAGATCTTTTTAAGTCGTTTATTCTAATGACTGGCTCGCGAGGTTCCCAACTGCTCTCTTCATCAAAAAAGTAATAGTGCTGATTGTTCTTATTCTCCAATTTCGTTTGTGCCAGCCGTTTGAGAAGCTCATTTTCTTGTTTGTCTTGTTCTGTCTGGTAGTGGGATAGATCGAGCTTTGTGCGTTTACCATTTACTAAACTGTAGCCTGCCGTATTTGTTGGGACGGCTGTTAAGAGGCGTAACATTAAATCTTTTGGAGTTATGTACACTACATTAGATTCGATTTTTATCGAGCTAAGGCGCAATTTAGTTGCTAACTGTTTTACATAGATCGATCGCTCTCCTGTTGTTACTTGCTGTGCCTGTACGCATAGATGTTTAAATAATGATAAGGGAATTTGAGCGATCGCTTGTTGGTCTAGGTGTTGTTTAGATTTTTCTTGATCTAAATCATGGAAATATGAAGTAAATTGGTTATCGCCTGTGTTTACTGATGTAGGATAATCTGTCCCTGTAGTAACCAGATTCTTATTCTCTTCTATTTGTTCCATTGCAAAGGCAATAGGTGCTATTAAAACCATGGCCAAAGATAAAATATTTCTTTTCATTATTTCCCTTTATTTTGTTTATTCAAATTTATGCATTATGGTGCCAAAGAAATGCTTCTCAAGTATTTTGAGTGCAGGTTAACTATTCATTGGCAAGAAGTATAGCGTAATTGATATGCAAATTAAAGATCTTTAGTGGGAAATGGGAAAGGGTCTTCGATGAAGAAATATTCTTGGTTACCGTTGCCTAATTGGCGAATAGTAACCAAGTAACGATTGCTTTTTATGTACGTCATATATGGGGTCCAAATTTCATTGTCGTCTATTATTTTTTTGTAATCCTTTTTAACGGCTGCACGTAAATTGTTAGTTGGTTTTGGCTCAATAGGTACTATTTTCTTGAAGGCAATCTTAGTGGGTTCTCGTTTAGTTTTTTTGTGAGAAGACCGACTAACCTTTGATAGAGCATTATGTTCCATAGTGCGTGCAGTTAAGACAGATATAAGCAAGAGCGACGTTATTTTTCTGTACATTTTTATATTCATATATTCTATGCCATTATGAGCTTACTTACATACACTATAGCTTTTTATTGGGAGTAAAGTCAAAAAAGCCTTATAAAACGGCATTTTTTAGCCTGCTGTCTATTGTAAATTTGACTTGCCCATATAAACATAGTAGTTTTGCTGCAGTTTTCCCACTATTGATAAGGAGACAGTGGCAATGATAAAAAAATATCTATTTATTACGTTATTACCATGTTTATTTGCGCTGTTACACGCGCAAGAGAAGGTATGTTGTGCTAGCGAGGTTATACCTTCCCAAGCAGATACAGATACAAAAGCATTGCCCGGAATAGAAGAAAAAGATGGATTGGGCAGAACGCCATTGCATTATGCAGCCTACTATGGCAGCGAAAAAATGGTTGACGTACTTTTAGCATATGGCGCACCGATTAATGCGCAAGATGAAGAAGGGGTTACTCCATTGAGTTTCTTATGTACCAAAAAAGATTTTAGCAATCTTTCATTGATTTTGATGTTAGTAAAAAATGGTGCTGATATTGAACACGAAGATAACGACGGTTGGCGGCCGCTGCACAAAGCAGTGTTGCATTCAAATGCTGGCGTGGTTGAAACACTGATCAAGTGTGGCGCATCGCTTACGGCACCAATCGAAGAAAGTAACAATATTACCGTGTTACATCTGGCAGCACAAAATAATGCCGATCCTTCCATTGTTGAAGTATTGCTTAAAGCGTACGGCGCTGCAGCAAAATAGGATCCTATTTACGCTGTAATGAGAGTAAATATGCTGTATTTTGTAGATAAATATGAGCGCTTGTATATGCTCGAATTCGTTCTTTTTGCAAAGCAAAGGCATGTCTTTTTCTGGTTGCTGCAAGAAGTGCAGAAAATTCTTGGCGTGCTTGGTTATAATCTTTATCATCACCAAAATTATAATTGCATGTAATTTCTTGCTCAGAAAAGATCATTTTTTGTAAATCGATGCCGGTATAACTTCTGCCTTCGCTATAATCTGGAAACGCAATTTCTTGCGGTCTTTCTTGCTCTGCTTGTTTGCGTGGCTCATTTATCTTTTTATCTTGATAAGTTTCATATGACATAAAACCGAGTCGTATTTTTTTTCCACGCACAAGGCATTGATTTCCATTATAGGGAATGCAACTCAGAATCCGATTCCGTATATCTTTTTCTGTTAGATGAATGGGTGAGTTGCTAATGTTTATGTTGTTATTTTCTATCTTATCAAGTAGCTGTTCAAAAGCTTCGGCCTGATCTCCGGTAGTTTGAGCAGCTTGCAAGCAACAGTTCACCAATAATGGGAATGCGATTTTATAATTTTTTTTGCTGTCATTGCATGAAGCAGTTATTTTTACATCGCAATAAAAGTGATCGAATGGGCGGTTTTCTTCTTCTTGCTCACTATAGTCAGAACCAAGGTGGTCATCAAAAAAATTCTCCAAAAAACCCATCGCTACCATTGAATTTGTTACTAGTAAGAGCGTAATAAAAAAGATAAAACTTTTATTCATAAAAATTACCTTATTTTTTCTCAGTGATGATGCAATGTTCAATAACGGTACCATCCGGCTTTTGTTGGTACACAATGTGCGTTTCTTGTGCGCGCAGCGGCCTGCTTGCAGCTTGCAGGAGTGCCAGATCCTCTGGAGTAAATTCGGTGTGAAGTGGGGGCACTTTAGCAGGATCTTCTTTTGTTGTTGTGTTATTGTTTTTTTGCATGGCATAAACCGATGATGCGAAAAATAAAAATATGAGTAGCTTTGTTGTATGCATTGCGACCTCTTTTTAATGGTTGTGAAAAGTATACTCAATAAAGCCATCTTTTGTTTTTACTGCTGATTATCCTCTAAGGGTGTTAACCCTTTGCACTGGAGGCTTTTTCCTATTGCAGAACAGGGCTTATAAACTGCTCAAATTAACTATCATAATTGCTCCAAGAGTAACTATGTTTGTAGCTCTCATTTTCATATAATCCTTTTGTAGCTATAATAAAGTAAAAAGCACGAAAATAGGTATTAATTTTTTTACAACTTCATTATAGCTCTTAACTATTTTTGATATAAAGGTTTATGTATGAATAAAATAAGTTTGAAATTGTTAATAATTGGTCTGTTTGCTGTATCGAGTTCGTTGCATGCAGGGATACAAGGAAGAGTAATATATGATACCATTGGTATTCATAACGATACGCAGGCTAATATTTTGATAGATGGAGAACATATTTATAAGCCAGGAGAGCAATTTAATATAGCAAATAAGTTGGATGATAAAACTCCGGATTACCAACAAAAAAAGTTAATAACTATCTATGCGGTAAAAGCGCAGCAAACGGTGAACTATCCTTATCTCACCTATGGTCTTAAAGATGGGATGGTTTTAGAAGTGTATAACAGTATTACCTGGAAAGTTTCCGAGCTTTTAGAGCAACATAAAAAATCTCAAACATTGATTGCAAAATTGTATCGCTTTGCCGAGCGGTTTACCGGGGCGAGAATAAACTAACTAAAAGGGTATCATTTTGCAAAAAAAACGGTTGTGCGATTTGGTAATTGATTCACGTTATATAAATGCCCGTTTTCTGCTAATCTATAAATAGACTTTAGGATTAGCAGAAACAGACCAAAAATGTCGTTCTATTCACGAGATTTAGAAGATACGCTTAAAAAATACGCCAAATTTCCGGCTATTGCTCTTTTGGGACCGCGGCAGTCGGGTAGAATCACGTTAACTCAGTATGCTTTTAAAAATCATGTTTTTTTAAATCTAGATGATCTTGAGCTCTTACATCGAAATTGATTTTATGAGCAAAAACTTAGCACAGATCATGCAATGCTATCTTTTTTTACGCAAGATGAAACTTTGTCCTTCCATTTGACTTGCTTGCATAAAAATAGTAATTTTGCTGCAGTTTTTCCAAAGTTAGTGTGAAGAAGCGTCGATTCAATCTGTTGTCTTATAGAGATTTGAAAGGGTTACATATGAAGAAAGTATTATTATTTATAAGTTCAGTATCAATGATATATCAATGCATCCCAGCGATGAAAATTCCAGTGCCATTTCCATTTTTATCAACGTATAATAAATTTTTATCGGCAAGTCCTTATGTAAGGGATGTTTTTCGTGAGGGGAACAAAGGGGCTTATGTAAATACCGAATATTCATTATTTGTACATCTTGCGGTGCAGGCATCAAAGGCTAATTTTAAAAAGAAATTATCCCTGAGTGAGCTCGTAGACGATATGGATAGACACAAGGATTATGAGGAAATTATAGGATTTAGTAAGCTCAAAGCATTTTATACCATGCTTGCTCGAGTGCCTTGGAGTAGAGAAACCAAAACAGGTGCATTACCGATATGGGTTAATGGTTTTGAAATACCATTAAAAATAGGGAGATATGAAGCAAAGGGAAACTACCCTGATGGGATACTGGTTTCTTGTTTTAAGAAGAATTTTTGCCCGGAAGCAGAATATAAAAAAATTCACGAAGAATACAAAGCGCTTATTGATAGGAATAGACAGGATACGCGTACGAATTAAAAAAAGGGCTTCATCATTAAAATGAAGCCCTTATACTTTTAAAGTTAATCTTTAATTTGACTCAGCTTTTTTGACTTTTGGTTGCTTGCTCAAATACTTTTGGAGAAAATTGAATTTGAACTTTTTGTGCTCCAGCTATGAGTAATCTAATTATTTTACTCTTTTCAAATTAAATAGATTTTTAGTAAGGTTCTATTTGAACACAATCCAAGCTGCCTTTTTCCATAAGAGCGTAGAGTGCTTTAACTTCTTTTTCATCTAAATCGAATAAAGAAGATGCTGCTTTTTTAAGAAGGGCTACTACATCTGGATTGGTGCTAAATTCAAGGCGTGCTCCTACTCTCAGGTTGTCGATTCCTGTACTTGCAAGGCTGCACAGAATGGTTTGCATAATAATTACCATATCTTTTGAAAAGCCTCTGTTTTCAAGTATCTTTTGTGTTTCTTGCGAGTTTATTATTGCCATTATTTCTGCGCGTATCTCTGTGCAATAAACACCGATCCACATGCTGTCTGCATAGTTAATTGCTTTTATGGGATACATGCTCAGCAAACTTACGGCAATAAGCCCATTTAAAAATAGTTTCTTTAACATAATTATCCTCTATTTATTGTTGATTAAAGGGATTTTGCGTCTATTTCTTAAAATAGACTAAATAGTGTTTGTGTCAAATATAGAGGGCGGCTTAAAGTTGTTTGCTGTATAGAAGCAATGCCTTACGGGCTAATAATTTCTATTAGAAATGTTTTAATGGGGCTCTCGGCTTGACTTTTCTCTATTTTTTTATATATTCAAATATGAAATGGTAAAGTTTTATTATGTATCTGAATGGAAGGTTTAACCTATGAAGTTTACTAATCGCACTAGTACTGCTGTAATGCTGGCTGCAGCTTTATGCTGCTCGGGCCACTCTTTGCAGGGTATGGGCTATTTTAAGAAGATGTATGATAACGCGACTACATGGTGGTATAGCGGCAACCCGGTACGGAACTTTGCAACTTTGATGGGAAGTGAAGCTGGGTTAAAGCTATTGCTCTTTCATACAACAATTTATGGAAAAAGCTATCAGGAAGAAGCATTTGATAAAGCGTTTGCTATGCAAGGAGTACAGCATTTTCAAACTCTAATCAAAACTGAATCGGGATTAAACTTAATACGAGAGCTTATTTCTCAGCGTTATAATAAATGGGGCCAGCTTTTTGTTGAGCCATGTATAAAAAACATCCAAATACTCGTTCAATCTGAGATAGGCAAAGGTATACTCAAAAATTTAGCTAGTAATGGGAATAGCCAAGTTTCTGACTTATTTCATGAACATTACATAGAAAACTTCTCAACGTTTGTTCAATCTGAAGCTTGCTTGAATATATTCTTTGATTTTGCAATTCATTACCGGATGAGCTACATAGATCGATTGGCTAAACAATGTGCAGATCATTTTAAAACCCTTATGCAATCTACCGTTGGATTAGAAATACTTCACAACATAGTAGCGTTCTCTTTTAGCGGTAATCAAGTTGAATCGCTGTTTAAGCCATGTATAGAGCATTTTCAAATGCTGATAAAATCAGAGAAGGGGTTGGATATACTGGAGAATATTGTATATAGAAAACATAGCGCTGAGCTTACCCAATTATTAAGTAAAGCATGCATAGAAAACTTTGATACTCTTATTAAGTCTAATAGAGGATTGAATATATTTTCTATACTAGCCCGTAAATATCATGATACAACTGGTGGCATATTGGCAAAGTTTTGTGTGCAAAATTTTCAAACTCTTATGCATGACTCGCAGGGATCAAAGATACTTGAGGCATTAGCTAATTATACTAAGACGGCTCAATTATTGGCTGCGCCCTGTATAACGCATTTTGAAACTTTGATGAAATCTGAGCAAGGTTTAAACTTGTTAAATAACATGCTGCTAGTGTGGTGTGAGGAAAGCAATAACGCAGAGGTTGACCATTTAGCACAGCTTTGTGCAAGCCATTTTGAAACTCTGATGGGCAAGGGTCTAATAGTGGATAGTTTAGCCAAATATCAAAAGTGGGCAGGATTAATAGTTAAGCCTTACCTGAAAAATTTTCCAAGGCTTATACAATCTGAACATGGATTAAGAATATTGCATTATTTAACGAGTCATAGTGATATTGCTCAATTATTAGTTAAACCATGCATAGAAAACTTTCAAACTCTTATGCCCTCTTGTATATTGCGTAACGTAGCCAAGAATGCTAATGCAGCTCAATTGCTGGTTAAGCCATGCATAGAAAACTTTCAAAGATTGATTTCGCATGATATTGGCTTGCTTAAGGCATTAACGCAGAATAGCACTGCTGCCAAATCATTGGTTAAACCATGTCTAGAAAACTTTCAAAAATTGATGTGGTCTAATGATGGGCTCTGTGTGCTCCAGGGATTAGCGAGCCATAGCGATACCGCTGCTTTATTGGTTAAACCGTGTCTAGAAAACTTTGATCGCCTTATGTGTACAAGAATGGAGGGCATAAGGCTTATAACAACCGTAATGAGAAATAATGAGCAGATGAATAGCGAGGTAACGCAATGGATGAAAAAGTACTATGATATAGACATTATGGATAACAATATACCAACGCTGGTGCATTTTTTTAGTAATTTTCCCTTGGAAGATCTTAAGAAATTTTCTGATAATAATGAACTTAAAGGTCTCCTTAAAACAGTTTTGGCCAAAGAACAGCAGTTTAAAGATGACTATTATACGTTTGTGCATGGTCAACGCAGAGAGCTTTATCTGCCAGAAAAACTATATACATTTTTATGGCAACTCAAAAAGAAACGCACCTTGCAAGATTTTTTATTTGCACATGTTAAAGAGTTGGTAGAAGGCCCTGAAGATATAACGTATGACAAAATTCAAAAAAACTTTATCTTAAGCCATGGAAATTACGATTCTAAAGACAAGGTTGATGCGCGTCTCAAGCTTTTATTTATGAACTATGCATTATTTGCTAATTCTACCTATCGGGGAAGTTGTACTGCTGATTATGTTTTAGATAATGCAAATAGTCTTGCCGGCAGTAAAATAAATATTTCTCCTTCAGAGCCATTTAGAATGTTTGGTTATCAAGCGATATGCGATGATGCATTGAAAAAGAAAATTGAAGCATTGGCACAAGAATACAAAAATGCTAGCAAATATGGCAACCTTCTCTGTATTGCCGTGCCTAAAGATAAAATTCATAAATATGTTTATCTTGCTAAAACTGGTGGCGCAAAGATAGACATTGAAATTGATGGCATAGGAGAAACTTCCGATATTCGTATTATTATGGATACGCTTCTCAATGCGCCGCACAAGATAAAAAATACAGATCAGCTTGAATTTTGTTTGATCATGATGCAAAAGAAGGGTGGCTTAGATCCTAATACGGGCATTAAAATTATGCCAATTCTTTTGGGTGATCCTAAAAAGCTTGAAGAGCTTAAGAAAAAAGAAGATGTGCTCTTGGCTGAGATTAAACAAAAAGTGGAACAGTTTGAGATGCGAGAAAAAGCAGTAACTCGTGCAGCAATTCTTACCAATCAGGTGAATGCGCGAGAGTATACTGCACAAAGCAGCTTCGATGAGCAGCGCATGACGCAAGCCTATGAGCGGGCTACAGCAATTCTTAATCATTTGCGGTAAAGATAAAAAAGAGTAGCGCACTTGATTTGATAAAAATAATTACACTGTTAATGCCATAATTTGCATACTCAGTAAAATATGTTGGCCGGTATTCATAGTACCGGCCATCTTACTTCTGTTAACAAACAACCTTATTTTCTGTGATTGCTTTCTTATGTTTTCTGCCAAGATATAAAGCGATGAAGAACCATGCCAAGATCAAGGTAAAACTTAAATAGCTTGAATAGAGCGCATGGCGAGCGCGGCCGGCAACGGCACCGAGCTGTTTTTGCAACGGCTTAAGACCGAGATTAAATATGGAGCCGGCTTGCTTTGAACCACGGGATCCAAATGATTCAATCCATGCTTGTGATTTAAGGCGAACATCGGGTGTGGTTGGAATATAAAGCTGTTTAATTGCCGGACCGTTTAAAGCATAGTTAATTGCTTTGGAACTGACCATGAGCATGAATAAGAAATTAAGACTATCGAGTGATATAAATCCTAAAACAGCCAATCCATAAATTACGGGCATTAAGAATAAAGAGACGCCGACACCAAAGATACGATTAATATTACCAACACCGCAGAGTAAAAAGAGCAGTGCAACGATATTGACCGATGATCCATAAAGGCCAAGATAATGTGCCAGTGCGGTACCACTATATTGTTGCGATGCGAGTGTATCAAAATGTAAATCAATAATGGTTGTTATAATTTCAGGAAATGCAATGATTGCAAAGATGGCAAGCAAATATTTATGTTTCAGTAAAAGCCGCAATCCTTCAAAAAAGCCGGCTTCATGTTTTGATTCTTCTTTTACTTCGTTATTGCCATGAAAGGATGAAAGATATTCGCTTGGCGTCTTGGTGAAAAATCTGCGCAGAAAGAACATGGAAAGGCCAATCGTAAGAGCACAAATAAACAGTGATAATGCGCTTGTAGCCAGCCCAAGCCGGTGAGGCAATCCTGCAATCGCATAAGGCCCAACAATGCCCCCCAGTTGCCCCAGTGCAACCACAAATGAAAATCCTTTCTTTGCCGATTCGGGTTTGGTTGTATCCGTTGCTATTGCCCAAAAAAGAGCCGGAATCATGGAGCCATAACTTTCAACAAAAAAGTAAAATGCATAACCGATAATAACTCCGCCATACGTTCCCCAAATGTTTGATCCCAATGCGCAAACATTTTCAGGGGTGGGTGTAAAAGCAATAAGGCCAGTGAAGATGACTGCTAAACAGCCATAAAGCCCTGAAATAATATAGAATGTTTTTTCACGGCCATAGATATCAAGCAGCTTGGTATAGAGCATGATAATGGGGACAATTAACAGCAGTGATCCTGTTTTTGCCCATGGCGTATCAGCAGCGCCAACAAGAGTGCAAAAAAGTGCTTTTTTAAGTGGACGCAATGTCCAATAAGAACCGATAATGAAAGCAAAAACGGCCCCCATGCGCAAGAACTTTTTAAGCTCTTCGGGGGTAAATTCACCAAAAATGGGTCTGATTATTTTTTGAAAGAAAGAAAGTGTCATAAATATTGTCCTTTACTAAGAAAACGGTTTAAAAAGATTGTAGTTGTGCTATCCAACCAGAAGCCAAGGCACGATTACCATAGTAATTTAAGTGGCTTGATTTCAAGGGTTGGAGCTGAGAAAACCGGTTTCCTTATGCAAGGCGCCAATCTTTGAATATAAAGATATGTGTTGAAAAAGCAATAGAAAACGTTTGTTTTTGGCAGCTAGAGCAAGTATTGAGGAATTCGGTTAATATAAGAAGTGGGTATGAAGGTTCATAAAAAGTATAGGTATACAAAAGTCCAGCAGCCTGCTGGACAATTAGAAGAACTACCAATATATGGAATTCATATTCGCTTCATTGCTACTAGCGTTTGGAGAGAAGTATACACATTGTTTTTATTTTGATTAATTAAAAAACGTTGCAAACGCTCTTCGTTTATTTTGTGTATGTACTCTTGTGCAAACCAGGTAACGAAATCAGCATATTTATACCCTTGGATTGCAAGATCATATGGTGTATCAAAATCTTTATCTTTAACAAATAGGTTAGCATTGTGCTTAATTAAAAGTTGGCATATTGGCATGTTGGGATAACATGCTGCTAAATGCAGTGGGGTAAGGCCATCGTTATCTGGTATATTAGGGTTAGCATTATGTTCTAGAAGTAATTTTGAACATATAAAGCCTCCGCTAAAGACTGCAAAATACAAAGGAGTTTCACCTTTGTATTTTTGTACATTTGGATTGGCATTATATTTGAGTAATAGTTTTATTGCTTGACTGTTACGGTGAGCAGCGGCAGTATGAAGAGCGGTGGTTTTCTCTTGATTGTATATCGCATCAGGAGATATCCCCTGATCTAAATATGATTTTGCTTTTTCAAGATCACCCATCTCAATATAACGGGATAACAGTAGAGCGTTTACGGGAGACACTATCATAGCAGGCGCTGATGAGATGAAAAATGCGTGTAAAAATAGTATGGAATATTTCATGGGTTATCTTTTTTGTGTGCAAGCGTTGTATTGAGTAAATCTAAAATTGATACACTCTTTTTATGATACTATATCATGTTGTTACGTTATCAAACCTTTTAATGATTGAAAGTATGCTGATTGTGTTAATTGGTGAGTACTGTAGCCGTTTCTGAACAAAAAGTCAAAAGAATCTGCTGATTATTACCTTATTACTTTATAGCGTGTGGCGGGGCCTTCTCCTAAGCGTTGCAATCTTTTCATAGCAAGAAGTTTTTTTATTATCGACTCTACTGTGCGCTCAGGAAAATTTAAAGCTTCAACGGCATCTTTTCTACTAAATTCTAATGATTTATTGTGAAGAGCCCATTGCCATAAAGATAATTGTTTTGGAGAAAGTAAATGCTCAATGTTACCACCTTCTAATAGCGTGAATGCTTGAGTTGCTTGCAATTTAACGATATGCAAGAAAAAAAGCATCCAGGGAGTAATGTTTTCTTTTGCAGTTTTCCAGCTACTTTGGGTTCTGTTAAGCGCTAAGTAATAATCTGCTTTATTTTTTTCAATCATCTTTTCATGGGAAACAATGGTCGTAAAATGATATCCTTGCTGCAAGAGCATCAGATTAGTAAGTAATCTACTTACTCTGCCATTACCATCCTGAAAAGGATGTATTGCTAAAAATTCAAAAATAAAGTTAGCAATAAGTATGAGAGGATGTTTAATTTTATTGTTTATAGCCCAATTATACCAATCAATTAATTCAAGCATTTCTTTTTTTACGAGATACGGCGGTGTGGGCTCAAAAATTACGCCAACAACAGCGCCATGTTCATCTTTTGCTTCTACGCGATTTGATCCAACTTTATAACGCCCTTTATGGCCAGAGTCTTTTTCACTGTAGTCTAATATTTTTTTATGTATTTGAAGAATGTAAGACTCGGAAATGGGAATATGCGGATATTCTTTAAAGATAAACTCAAGAACTTGTAAATAGCCTGCGATTTCTTGTTGGTCTCTATTTTTTAATTTTTGTACGTTTAAATTCTTATATAAAGCTTCTACTTCTTCATCAGTTAATCGATTGCCTTCAATACGATTAGAAGCACCGGTAGAAGTGATTATCACTGATTGAGTTAATTGTTCAATAATTTGTGGAGATAACCGTTTGGCAAGGTACCAACTATTTTTCACCGCATCAATTTCTGCAATTAAAGTGTAGAATTTCTCAATATCAATAGATTTTAACGTATTAAGCCGTGTATTGATTCTAAAGTCTTTCCAGTCCATTGAGGTATCTCCTATAGGGTATATGTGAGATTATGTGAGATAATGTGAGATTAGTCAATAAAAAGTGAAATAAACTTATTTGATAACATAAATACCCTTAAGAACTTATTCCTATTATTAGCAGACTTGTATGCCAACGAGGTGATTTGCCGGTGCTCAAAAGACGGATTAATTTTGTTTCTCTCTAAGAAGAGCTTTTCCGAAAGATTCAAATTGTAATTAATTTATAGGCGATTGATTGCTTGGTTGAGGCTCTTGATTGACGTATTTTTTCAATTAGTCTAAAATTATACTAATAAGTATTTAAACTATTTTTTAATGGAGTTTTCATTATGAAACCAACTATAACATCAAAGAATCTCATTGTATTATCGTGCATAGGTTTTTCCCTTCTTCTGCTGGCAGGATGTGCTGGCTATAAAGCAAGACCGTTAAAGCGCTTGCTTAATCTTTCTAATTCAGAATCAAAAGAATCCTCTTTAGTTTTTGATTTTTATGTTTTTACTAAAAATGATTGTAAAAATTATTTAGATCGTGATGTTATTAGCAAAGGGTATCAGCCAATTCAGATTGCTTTAGCTAACAATTCAAATCGCCGACTCAGATTATCGATGGATAGCTTTAGCATGCCTATTATTGACGCTGAAGAAGTTGCGCAAAAGGTGCATACCTCAACAGTCAAACGTGCAGCAAGTTATGGTGTGGGCGCATTATTTATACCAATTCTCATTATTCCTGCAGTTGTTGATGGCGTAGGATCTTCACAAGCAAATCAAAAGCTTGATTTAGATTTTGACCAAAAAGCAATGCACGATAGGATTATTGAGCCGTATACCACGATCAACGGCATAATTTTTACTTCTGTAGAAGGATTTAAGCAAGAATTTAGTTTCTCTGTGTTTGATGCAGAAACCAATGAACGCTTTGTGCTTTCTACAAGTAAACCAAAATTGACCGTATAGTGTTTTTGACACACTCGCAAGTCCATACATTTTTTATTCTCCGTCGCCAAAAAAACCCTGTGCTTCAGCACGGGGATGAAGGCGATGAGAATCACGCCGTAGCTTTAGCGAAGGAGAGGATTTTGGATAGCGGAATTGCGCGCGAAACAACGGCTTTTAAGCCGTTGAGCGCTTCATTTATCTTTGCGTGTTAAGTGCTGCTATTTTTTCTTGAATATAGCTAGAGAAATAGCCTTTATATTTTTCTTGTAATTCTTTCTTTTGCCAATCATCAGCGAGGATTATTTTTCTGCACTGTGGCGATGCGTAATTGCAGGTTATTGGATCCATGCCAGCCCATTGGGTGATAACGGTGGCAAAATCAAAGGTGATTTCTTCGCCTACGGTGATATCACGCATTGCTACTAAAATGATATTGCCTTTAATGCCAACATTCGGATCACAGCTATGGTTAATATGATCAACAATTTCTAGTTGGTTTCGATTGCCACCTATCCAAGCATTGTCATCAATTTGTAAAACGTACGGGCGATGTTCAGTGGGTAAGGCTAGAACCGCTGCTTTATTCATGATAGTGCCACCAAAGATTGCAACGGTGTCTCCTGTGCGAATAGGAGCTTTTGCAAATACACCAGTTTTGGTGCCATTGATTGAATGTGCTTCTACTTTGATGCTGCTCCAAGAGTTATAGCGGACTTGTTCAATAACCGGTTCTTCCAGCTGTACTGCAAGCATGAGGGCAAAAAACATAATATTTCCTTTTTTAATTAAGTTGCTTGATATACCACCCGGGAGCAATTGCTATTTTTAAACGCAAAAATTCTTGTTTATACGCCGCATCTAATTCGGTTAATCGTTTATAGCCATTATCAGTTGCTACCAGCGGATCGGTGCCGCTGAATTTGCCATGAACATAACTGCTGTTTTCACTTTGTTGGCAGAGGCAGAATGATTCAGGATTTTTGAGGCAGGTCAGATAATGATTAATGTGAGTGTCATTAACCGCCAGTAATTTTTGCCAGACCGTATCATCGGTAGAAAAATGTATTTCATCTATGCTAATAATGCCCAGCTCATAAGCGCGTTTAAGTGCGCAGGCAGCTGTATGGTCAATCGAGGCTGACCACAATGAGCCCCAGCGAGTTTCAGTCAGTTGTAATGAAACTTGCGCAAACATTCTCGCATGGATTATATCAGAAAAAAACCATTGCCCATCAACAAAGTGCAAGCTTTGCATGATAGCAGTTACTTGTTGTTTGCTGAGCATGCCGTCGATATAACCGCCAGTAAGATTATACTCAATGCGATCAGCGCAAAGGTCGGGCAGGTGTTGATCGAAGCAGCGATGTTTTTCTTTGGTTGTGCAATCGCATGCATGTTCATAGCCATACTGTTTTAGTAGATCAAGAAGGCCAGTTTGCTGCAAATACCATTCATGAATTTTATCTTGGTATGCTTGTTTGCCGCCTACGCGATAATCAGATGCAAAGAGGCTATCGCCAACATGAGAGAAAACGGTGTGGGAAACATCGTGCAGCAATGCATCAATTTGTTCTTCAAAAGACGCGCCATAGAGGCGCGTTATAAAAAATACACCCAGTGAATGCTGGTAGCGCGTAAATTCTGGCTCAGTGCGAGCATAATGCATCACACCATACTGGCGAATATGTTTTAAACGCTCAAATGCAGGATGCCTAATTAAAGCAATTAAAACTGGCTCTTGTATGCATGTGGTGCCGTAGAGTGTGGTTAACTCAAGATAGGTATGATGATCACAGAGCTCAACGAGTGAAAAGATTGCTTGCGTGTAAATAAGAATTGAAAGAAAAATAGCGTATAGCTGCATTTGTTTCCTTTGTTGGGTTACATTTTCATCGTGGCAAGTTTATCATATGTCCAAATATTTTGTAGATATAGTTTGTATGTCTCCATTCCCTAGGGCGTTGGTTTATGGTGGGCTGAACTCATTAGTGCGGTGACTTTTGCTTGAAATGAAAATATTGATTATTTTAGTAAGCAGTTTTTTTGTAAGAGAAGGAATAATCGATGAAGAATTTCCAAGCTTTGTTATTGTTTTTTGCTTCTTTTTTTGTGTGCACACGTTTTTATGCGGTTGAAGGTTTTTTTCATGCCACTAATGCATGGCAGTCGAATACCCGTGCAAAAGATCCTTTTGTAAGCCATACGCGAGAAGGGGCAGGTATATGGCGTTTGCGTGCACAAAAAGAAGCAATATGCGCTCAGAAGAAAGATTCTGGACAAGTTGTGCAAGAAAAAGCAGAGGAAAAAGCACGAGCAGACCAAACATTCTATTTTGAAGAAGTGCCTTTGCTATCACCGTATTTCGCGATTGTTGAAGCGAATTCTTCTGAATATAAAGAATTACAAACTTTGCATGAACAATATCAGTTTGGTGATGCAAAGCGCTATAAACGGCGTTTAGAAGCAATTGCAGCAGTTAAAAGGCATGAGGAGTATGCTCATGTTTCGCATACCATATCTGATGACGTACGGTCTTTTCTCAATGCACAGCAATTAAATGCTGATGACTACTATTATTGTTATGGTAACCAACTACAGCAGGTGATTCATACTGAATGTGTAGAAATTCTGACGCAGACAGTAGCATTACCAGCTACATCGGTTATTTATGACTATAAAAAGGTGTTAGCGGAATGCAGCAATTCGGCAGTGCACTACAACAAAGCTGGTATGGTGCATAAAGCATTAACAGTCGCAGATTTTTGTTGGGCTCTCTTAGATTATGGTAAAGCGGCAGGCGAGGGGATTGCTAATGGCGTTATTGGTGCAGTCCGAGATATGGTAGAGCATCCGATAGAAACAGCATTATGTATTGTTGCTGGTGAGTATGTGCTTGCATACCAGCTGAGTAAAGTGGTATTTGAAGTCGCTGAAATTGGTTTGATTTCCTTGGCAGATCCTGCCGCCGGCTCTGCTCGCTGGCAAGAGTATATTGCGCCCATCACTAATATACTTACGGCAATAGAAAAAAAAGAGATTTCACTTCGTGATGCTATCAAAGGGGCAACCCAGTTTGCTGTGCACTGGAAAGCACAGGGCTACCTATTGCAAGGGCTTGGTAATTTTTATCGTCAGGTTGAAAAAAGTGCTTTATCTTTTGTCCAGCAATATCCTTCGGAATTGCCTGAAGCATACATGGCTACACCCGAGGGAGACCTACTAAAAATATCTGGAATAGCCAAAAAAGAACTTTCAATTCATGAAATTGATAAGAGGATTGAAAAGAACATAACTTTAAGATATAAGGAAATCAACCAGGGTTGTACTGCAGTTATTAGAAATGGTTATTACGAGGTTAATGGATTTAAATTTACAGAGTATTACTATAAAAAATTGTGGGAAGAAGGTAGGAGAGCCCCCTCACTAATTGCTCAGAAAATATTAGAGAATCCGAGCCGGGTTATTTCAGATACTAAACCTGGGTTTTTTAGATATGAAATAAGTGGATGGGAAATGATTTATAATCCTATTACAAAAGAAGTATGGCATTTACAGCCTGTTAAATAGAAAAGACTAAAGTGTTAGATATGAACAATTTATTACAAGAAATAGAGAAAAGACCGAGCATAATTTTACAAAAGTGGAATGAACTTAAGGAATATATTGATTACTTAATTTTAAAAATTAAGTTTTGCTCTGTTTTCGCTGATAGCATTGTTTATTTTGATATATTAGAAAGTATTCATCTATTATTGGGAAGATTGCAATTTACTTATCATATTCTTCTACCGAAAGAAGCGAAACATTTTATGAATGATTTCGATTCAATTTATACCCTGGAAGGTAGGCAATATTTATTTGATACGAGAATTGAGAAATTGAATACTTGCAGAGGCTTTAATAGTCTCTATTTAATTATGCTTTTGGAAGATTTACAGCATGGCCCTATAAAAGATAATATAATTGCGCTTATTACTTATTTGAGAGAGCAAATAGTGTATTCTTTTAATGAAGTAAAAGGGTCTTCTAATTTACAAGATGCCGAAGCTGCTTTTGATAAACTTCAAAAAATCCAAGAGATTCTCGCGTGTCTGTTTTTTAAGTATGATGTCGCTATGGCAGATGATCTTAGGGAATTTATAAGAGATTGTGATCGGCTAGATGATCCTTGGCTTAGGGAAAACTTGTTTGCTAAGATTAAAAGTGGAAATTATGGATTGTAATAGATTAGCCGCATTAAAGAAGAGAAGGTATGCTATTCAACAACAAATAAACAGATATAATTAAATAAATGTTTGAAAAGAATGATAAAAGAAAGCTGTATTGGCTAATAGATCAATTTTTAATAGGCAAGATAAATTCTCGTACTTTTTGTAAACAATATTATGAGTGTTATGACTTAGAGTTAAATACTGATTTGTTAACTAAATTAGAAAAAAATGCTTTCAGCTCACTTAGTGAAGTTGTAAATAGATTTTCTGAATTTAAAGAAGATTTAAGTAAGTACCCACGGGCTTTTTTTAATGAAGAGCAGCTCTTTGATAAGGTACGAAAAACGAAAAAATTGTTAGTTGTCAATGGGATGTATCACTCTTTAACCAAGGCAGCAATTGGGATGGATGACTCGGGATAATAAACATTTAAATGTAAGTTTGGATGGAAAGGTAACTCATAAGTGAATAAAAAAACTATAATGGTGCAGTGTATTGTGCTAAGTGTACTAGAGGCGGAAAAAAAAATTTTGATATCTTTGGCTGAAAATATAAATTCAGAAGGGCAGAATATTCAAATGAGATTGGTGACCAACGAAGATTATTGGAAAGAAAAAGGTTATAAGAAAATTATTTATTATCTGAGCTATGAAGAAAAAGATCTGCTTGTGAAAGATTTTATTACATTATTTCCCATAGATTGGCTTTATCTTGAAGATATAGTAACTGATGTGAATACTAATGCATTAATTAAGGAGGAAAGTGCGATTTGGAGCAAGAATGTTAGTCCAAGTGAGATATTTTTACTTCCAGAAATTACATGAGTACATGTTTATACATGGGATGCCTAAATGCTATCTCAAACAATATTATTCGATTTGTTTAAGTCCCAAACTAAAGGTGACCCTAATTTCATGGTCTAAGCTAAAGCTAACAAGATAGTTTGCTTCTGTATCGATTACTTGAAATGGCGATTTGATATTAGCTATTTTGTCCCACAGGGCTATTACGTTATTCAGATTTGTTTGTAATATGGGAAGAGATTTATCCTCCCATAGTAAATATATTTCTTGAGTAACGGGTTTTTTTAATACTTCTTTAATATAGGGAATAATCTTAGAAGTAGATTTTAAAGAAAAGGGACCACTTATATTCCAATATTTTGGTTGAAAAAATCTATTGATGATTCGATATATTTTTTTTAATTCTGTAGATGAAATAACGCCGATGTTCCATGAATCTAAACATTCTTTTAAAGAATTGCATTGTAAAATTTTCTCTTTATCTGCTAAGGCAATAACTTTAAGCCCGCACCAATGCCACTCAACAACATAACCTTGATGCAAGTTTAAAAGCCATGTGCGTACGCTAACCTTGGTTATATCATCAAAACAGTTTATGGCGGAAAATAGATCTGTTTTAAGGACTGGTTCAACTGCATCCCATACTACATAAATAGATTCGTCTAAAGGATTTTGTAATAATTGTTCTAAGTTAGTAATTATATCGGGCTGATTTGAATCTACTAAGACTTTCTTTTCAACTTTTTCCAAATCAATATTAGCATAAGCAAAAGGGAATAAGCATAACAAAATTGCTTCAAGTTTATCTGATTCTTCCATAGATAATGGGGTGGCTTTATTTTTTAAATTAATGAGACATTCTTCAAATAAAGTCATTTTCTTCATTTTATTAAAGAGGCTTGGATTATTTTACATTTAAAGTTTTCACTGCTTAATTAAAGGTACAGAATCGGTAGAAATATTGAAGTTTTTTGGCCCAAAAGAATGTGAGTAAATAAATGAAGATTACATTTCTTGGCACGCGTGGCTATATCGATGTGCGCAGCAAACTGCATTGTCGTCATACGTCAACGCTTATTAGCTATAAAGGAACGCGAGTAATGATTGATTGTGGGCAGGATTGGCTGTATTGTGTAAAACCAAAACCGCAGGCAATTATACTGACGCATGCACATCCTGATCATGCATGGGGGCTTGCCAATGGCGCTCCATGCCCGGTTTATGCAACGCAAGATAGCTGGGATGTTAAGGAGCTCAAAAAATTCCCCATCGCCAAAAAGATTGTGATTCATGATCAAGAGATTTTTAAAATTGGCCAGATTGAGTTTCAAGTATTTGCGGTGGAGCATTCCATTCGCTGCCCCGCAGTTGGTTATCGCATTACGGCCGGCAAAAGTACCATCTTTTGTGTGCACGATCTGGTTGCCATTAAGCAGCGGCATAAGGCATTGAAAGGTGTGCAGCTTTACATTGGCGATGGCGCTACGATAAAGCGGCCGATGGTCCGAGTAAAAAATGGCGTTGTATTTGGGCATACACCGATTAGCACACAACTGGGCTGGTGCAAAAAAGAAAAGGTGCCGCGAGCAATCTTTACGCACTGCGGCACACAAATTGTTGGCGGTAATCAAAAAACGGTTGCTGCAAAAATTAAAGCACTTGCACAAGAAAAAGGAGTTGAAACTGCGCTAGCTTATGATGGTTTAAGTATTATCACGCGAAAATTAAGCCATAAATATTGAATATTATCTTTTTTTGGGCGCCTGGAAATCAGATCCCTTGTATTTGAAAACCTCATTTTTATTTTCATCAATTTGTATAGAGCGAACTGGTTGTTTACCTTTTTCATCGGTATCTACACGGTGTATTATTGGGTATTCTTCTTCCTTCATATATCTAGCAGTTTCTTGAGAAGAATCATAAAAAACCTTTTTCCACGCGAATTTATTCTGATCATTTTCTGTGCCAATTACAATTTCTTGAATAAGTTTTTTTGTACAGGGCACATCGGTTATTTCTAGCGTTTTACTATCTCGTATTTGTTTAGTGACCGCAACGCGTTTAATAAGTGAAATTGTTATAACTCGATCATTTGCGAGAGTCAAGTCTCCTGAGAACTTAATATGATGGTTATCTGGCAGCTCTCGTAGATCCATAATTTTTGGTTTTTTAGAATCTTCTTCGAGATTTGCATTTTTTTCTGTAGCTATTTCTTTTCTTCTTTGATCAAGGTGTTGTAGTACAGAATTACATTCCCAATTGTTAAATACGCTCATTCTGGTAGTCGTAGGAGTACTTCTGTGGAAATAATCAGGGGAAACATCCGGAGCTCTCATCCGGAGCTCTCAACTGTTCTACTAACATGCTTTTTGAATTTTGGACTACCTGTTTTTTATAAGCATCAAGATTTGCTTTAACTTGATTGGCGAATTCTTTCAACACTGGATTAGCATGACGACGAGATATACTGTTTTGCACATGGCTGTAAGAAAATATATTTTTGCATCCTGTTATAAAGCCGGCATATAAACTGCCAAACCAACCATGGGCAGGCATACAAGCAAAAAGAGCCACGATAAATATGATATTAATTTTCATAATAAACTCCATATGATTTAGGTTAAAGTCTTATAATACGTTTAATTTTACGATATTTGCTTTTTTTGTCAAAAGCGGCCTGTGTTTTATCTTTATTTTTTAATTAAATTTATTCAATTTGAAACTTGTTTCTCGGCATGTAGATTGCTAAGGTAATCAAAAAAAAGTTGCTGCAAAGATTAGAGAGCTTGCACAAGAAAAAGGAGTTCAGACTGCGCTGGCTTATGATAGGTTGAGCTTAGTACTGCGATAATTTTACTTTTTTGTATTAACTTCTATTGCCTTATTGGTGGCTATTGCCTCTTTTAGCAGGCCATGAAAAACGCTTTTATTGTCTTCTGTACGAGCAATGCTGTCACGTAATTTATCAGGTCTTGGCGTTGATTGCCTTTCCTTAACCTTTCTCCATTTTTGAAGTGGTATTTGTATCTTTACATTGTCAGGATTTGGCGCGGTTGCTGGTTCATCAGCTTTTAAATCATCGGGGCACCGAAACTCTTTTATATTTTTCGAAAAAGAAGTGCCCGGTCCATTTTGATCCCAGTCTATTTGGCTTTCTTTTTCCATTGCTTGCAGAACTGTGCATATGCAGAGAGTTGCTAACAAAAATCTATAGTTATTTATCATACATTCCTCTCTCTTTAAAAGAGTATACTTGCTGCATAACAATAATGAATTTTATTATATTTTAGCAAGAGAAGAGATTCGCTTACTGATTAATGATAAAAAAGAGGACATATGATTAAAAAAGTTGTGATATTGTTCGCTGCAATACTCATAGCATTGATTTGGTATGCATTCCCTATTTTGAAGCCGTTGCCAAAACCAACAGGCAAATTTGTGGTAGGAACTACCAGGTTTGTGTTGCATGATAAAGCACGAAGAGAAATATTTTCAGCAAACCCAAATGATATTCGTTCTTTGTTGGTACGAGTTTGGTATCCCAATGATAGCGCTGGGAGCGTATACAGAAAGCCATATCTGCAGAAAGAGCGGCCCTATTTAGCGCATGATCTTGCTATGCTTACGCGCATTCCAACATGGCTGGGTTCTATCATGCTTGCAAATATGACTACGTATGCTTATGAAAATATTCCGCTTTCTTCTGCATTGGGAACCTATCCGGTTGTTATTTTTTCACATGGCTTGCTCGGTTCTATGGGAGCGATGTATGAAGCTATCGTTGAGAATATAGCAAGTCATGGTTACATTGTGGTTGGTATTGATCATCCGTATTTAAGTCAGTTGGTTGTGTTTCCTGATGGTAAGGTTATCACCGTGCATGAAGTTCTTTCTAAATACCAAAAATTATCATCGCAACAACAATATGATTTTGTTGCACAAGCAATTGAGATTTATAAAGCCGATTTTGCATTTGTTTTGAATCAACTTGAGAAGATAAATGCTGATGCTCACTCTTTGTTTTACGACCGCCTAGATCTGAGCAAAATAGCAATTGCCGGGCATTCAGCAGGCGGTACGGCAGCAATTGAGTTTGCAAAAGTTGATTCGCGTGCAAAAGCAGCTATCGACTTAGACGGCTGGTATGAGCATGTGATTTCTTATGACCCGGTCAAAGTGCCACTTCTTCTCATGTTTAATGGCAAAAATGATGTGATTGAAGAGCCAAGTGATTCTTATCTTAAACGTAAAGAAATTACTCGCGAACAATACTTTGAGCGTGAAAAAAAGATTATTGCGCATAAAAGAGAGCTGTGCGAAAAAAGTGTGACATGTACGATGGTTACAGTTCCTGGATCTTCACATACTGATTTTAGTGATTTTGTTTTAGCAAAATGGCCATTGCGGCCATGGAATGGGCCAGACTCTTATAAGTTGATCAGTACGATTAATGCGGATATTATGAGGTTTTTAGATCAGTATGTAGAAAGATAATAAAAATGAGGGCCTCATAATGATATGAGGCTTTGATCATTTATAGTTTAGCTTTTGGTATTCCGTATCCCAAGCCGGAATAAAGTGCTTTTCTTTGTTCTTCAATAGCTTTTTTATAGGGTTCACCAAGTTTAGTTGCAAAATAATCATAAAATAATGGTTTTGCATCTAAATTAATTATGGATTGTTGCGAATATTTTTCGACAGTAAAGTAGTCAAAATAATCCATCTTCTGTTTTTTCTTAAGTTCAGATAGTCGGATTGCCCACACTGAAGACTGATAATGAATCACCGGACCTTCAGGATCATATCCAGGGAAAAGAACTGTTCCAATTATTTTTCCTAATTGGTCATGGATAAAAACAAAAAGAGGTGGCTGCTTTTTATCTTCTTTGTAATTGTCAGGAGCTGCTCCGCGAGATAACTCATTTTCAAACGATAAAATGCGATCAGGTGCAATAGTTACTTTCTCTTGAGGATCTTTGAGTTGGCCATTTTTCGTGTTAAAAGAAGGGGATATTGCATAAACTGTTTCGCCGGTGTCATTGAGAATCGAAACCTTATCAGGAATCTGTCTGCCATTTTGAAAGCCTGCATACATAGCTTGTGATGATAAAGCTACTATCCCAAGTACCATGATCTTGTTAAATTGATTCATAATTATACTCCATAATTTGTTTTTAGATATTATCAACTACCGTAGCTGATTCTATTTAAATTATAATCCATTAAAAACTAATGTCAACTACGATTTAAAAATTTTAATAGATATTTTCTATATGAAACATTTAGGCGGCAGACCAACTCTAGGCTCCAACCTTGAATAATTTCAACCTGTAAAAACCCTTGATTTTGCCCTTCTAGATAGGGTATTCTTAAAAGTAGAAGAAGAGTATATGTACAACGCTCCATACCTGGATGGCAGGTTAGGAGATCTTAAGGAGGTACTATGAAGAAATTAGTCATAACTTTATTGTTAATAAGTGCTACTGCTCCTGCATTTGCAGGGTGGGGTGCTGTCAAAACCAGTAATACACCAGCTGTTGAATCAACGCCACCATTGATACCAGATAATGGAGCCGTATCCTATTACGGGAATATAAGAAATAGAGGGCATGCATTGCCATATTATGGTAATAACTATGTCCCACGATCTGGATATGCTCGTGAATATCCACCGTATACCAACCAAGAACAAAATTTAACCACATATACCGGTACTAACTACAATAATAGAACAGCACCTTTGAGTCCGGTTGATAGAGCGGTCAATGCCGCCGATGCAGCCGCAGCCGCTTCCGCAAATGTAGCAAGTGATGCAACTCGAGGTGCAGCTAATGTGGCCGGTTCAGTATTGCCTTAATGATTGGTAATCAGCAGTAAAAAATTAAAAAGATGTATTGTATCGTATTAACCTAGTCAGAAAAAAGGAGGCCTATCATGGCAAGACATAGAACACCTAAAAGAAATGCAAAAGGTATGTTTGCAAAAGCAGACGAAATGGTAACAAGAAAACGCCGTAAAACACATGCAAAAAAAGCACACGCTAACGGCAGAAAGCATCATAAAAGAGCATACGCAAAGCGAACAATCTTTACCTGGTTCTAACATTAACACAAGTAAATAATACTGCTCTTATTTCGGCTTTGGCTCACTAAGGATGGTATATTAATAGATTAATTTTTGTTTACATTTTGAGCGTATCGAAAGATGTAAGCAAATGAAGGAGATTATTATGAAAAATGAAATGAATAAAAATCAATATGGCCAAAATGAAAAAAACGAAAGAAATGAGAGAGATGAAAAGAAATATGGCCAAACTCAAGATGGTTACAAAAAAGAAGGATCAGAACGTTCAGAAAAAGACAGAAAAAATGAATACAGCAAAAAGAATGAAGAATCTGATATGAAAGATGAGTAATCTCTAATAACATAACATAAACAAGAGCCCTGTTAAAAGCAGGGCTTTTTTATTTCTTTAAATTCCCCAAGCTGTTTGTTACACTTTGCTTAGCTATGGAAGTGGAACGAAACAAGCATTAACTAAGGTAACATATGGCACAACTATTTATGGGCAATTCATTATGGCATCTAGTTTTGCAATCTGACGCGATGAGTAAAGGTGTTTTACTGCTTTTATTGATTGCATCAATTATTTCATGGGCACTTTTTTTCTATAAATTGATTGTTTTTTGGCAGCAAAAAAAAGATCTTGCGCGTACACAAGCTGCGTTACAAAATACTCAAAATTTTGAAGATCTAGCTGCGGTTGGTTATCGCTTGAATAATACGTTGGGCGGTCATCTTATTAACACCAATCTTATGTTTTTAAAATCATTGCTCGATAATAGTAAAAAGCAGGGCAGCATTGGCATTGATGGCCAAGAGCGTGAGCTGTTGCGTGAGCATGCCTATCAGATTGTTGATGAGCATATGGTTCAGGAAGAAAGCAGTTTGCCATTATTAGGAGCCATTGCAGGTGTATCACCGCTGCTTGGTCTGTTCGGCACCGTCTGGGGATTAATACATGCGTTTATACGCATTGCAGAAAAGCAATCGGCTGATATTGCAACAGTAGCGCCCGGTATTGCTGAAGCATTAATTACTACGCTTGCGGGATTAATGGTAGCAATTCCTGCACTGGTTATGTTGGTATATTTAAACACGCGTGCTAAGGATATTGAGCAGCGCTGTATCAGCTTATCAGAACGATTTGTTACGTTGGTACATCGTTTTACACATCAGTAACAGGAGTGAATTATGGCCAGTGTATCCAGAAGACGGCGGCGCAGAGCTTCTACTACAATGCCGGAAATAACATTAACGCCACTCATTGATACTGCTTTAACCTTGTTAATTATTTTTATGGTTACTTCACCCATGATGCACAACGCAATAAAAGTTGATCTACCCAAAGGAAATGCAAAAGAAGCACAAGGAATACCAGAAGAGTTAGTGGTGCATATTGATAAAGAAAAAACTATTTTTTTAAATGGCAAAACAATAACACAAACACAGCTGCTCGCTGAACTGAAGAAAAAAATTGGTGCTCATAAAAATAAGACTATTTTTGTAAAAGGTGACAAAAATGTCAATTATGGGCATGTGCTAGAATTAGTTGATCAGGTCAAGGGTATCGAGGGGGTTGAACGTGTGGCATTGGCAACGCAAGCTGCGCACGTGGTATAGTAATCTTTCGTTGCGCATGCGCGTATTGTTATTTTCTTGTGCTTTGCATGTGTGTGTATTGGTCGTGCTATTTTTTTATTGTAGTAGTACACAGTATTCCATTATTATATCAAAAACTATGATCGATACTGATGCGCGCATTGTCTTTATGCCGTTGTATAAATCGTTGCAAAAGCCAGTTTTAATTCATGCAGAGAAAGTGCAAGAAAAAAATGGCGCACAAGAGAATGCTCCAAAAGAGGCTGCCAGAGCTGTTTTTCAAGAGGCATCTAATAAAAAAGATAAAATAAAAAAAATAGCAGCACCAAAAAAAGATAGTAAAAAAACAAAAAAAAATGTTCAAGCAGCAAAGCCAGTGCCTAAGCCAGTAATAAAAAAAATAGTTGAGCCCGTTGCGCCAAAAGTTGCTGAAAAAAAAGTAGAAGAACCAATTCAAGCACCGGTAGAGCACAGTGCTGCTGAAAATACGCTGCTTGTTGGCCAACAAGAAATGAATGCATTAATGCAGTACCAAGAAATTCAAGCACAAATGAAAGAACATTGGGCGCCGCCATTGGGCATGTCTCCCGATCTGGTATGTGTTATTGTAATTGCGGTAGATAAAGCGGGTGCAATTACGCAGATGAACGTGGAAAAATCTTCGGGTGTTCTTTTATTTGATACTGCCGCGCGCAAAGCAGTTAAAAAAATAGTGCCGCCAGAATGGGCGTATGGTAAAGAGATATCATTAACATTTAAAATATAAATAGCTATTTGCTTTTTTATAATTCCTTGACATATCATGAAAGTCCCTACTTAATCTCCAATCAAGGAAGAATTGTATGAAAATTGTGTTCTACATCGTAGCCGCTGTATTGATGTCTACTACGGGAGTTGGAGGTATGGAAGTGGCGCAGAAGTTGATTAAAGGCTTTTTCGGGCCTGAGACTATATTTGAGGCTGCTTGTGACGGAGATGTGGAAGCGCTGGAAGAATTCTTAGGTCATGTAAATATCAATAGTAAAAATAAGCAGGGAATGACATCTTTGCATATTGCCGCTCTCAAAGGCAAGCTATCAGCGGTGCAATTTTTGTTGCAAAAGGGAGCATTTATCAATGATAAGGATAATGACCTGCTAACACCATTACATCGGGCTGCTTGCCGTGGCCATCTACCAGTGGTACAAGTTTTAATCAAAAATAAGGCGCTTATTAATTGTCAAAATAAAAACCTATTTACCCCTCTCCATCTTGCTTGCCATCAGGGTCATACTGATGTAGTTACATATTTGATAGAACAGGGCGCTGATATTAACATACAGGATTACTCAGGTGCGGTACCGCTTTTTTATGCAAATCTCAAAAATCATGTCCCTATAACCCAATTACTGGAAAAAACCTCTCGTGAGACAGAAAAAAAGTAAAATCTTTCTATTGTCCTCTTTAGTTGCCTTTCCCCCATGAAAGTGGGCAGGGGGAAAAAAGCTAACTTCTTACATATTTTTATTGACAAACAGGAAAAATAGGCTATATTTAAGGGTAGAATTAACTATTTTTAATTAGAAGAAATAGAGGATCAGTATGAATTATAGTTTCGTATATAGCCGGCAGTTATTAGGGCTGCATCGACTTGGTATGATTTTCATGCCTGGTTTCTCTTTTGTCCTTTCTCTTAAGAAGTGCCCGCATGGGCCGTCTTTCTATAATAAGTAGCATATCTGCTACTTGCTCAATACTATTACATATTCTTTCCAAGCAAAAAAGCCTACGAGGCATTGAGCTCTATTTAACTATTATTTTTCGAAATAAATATTAATTATTACTTATTTTAAAAGGAAAAAACATGTTAAACACTATTAGATATTGTAGTGTATTATTACTATTACTTTTAGCTAAACCGATTCTATCTATGGAGAAGGCGGATACTAAGCCAACTCGTCAGCTTTTGTCTCTTCTAAATAGCGAGGCTCGTATAATAACGGGTAAAAATCCTACCCTAGAGGAAGTTAACAATCTTCTACAATTAGGAGCCGATGTTAATGCGCATGATGCTGATAATTATGGTTTCACGCCACTTATTCATGAAATCGTAACTTCTACCTATGGCTTTAATTTTGAAATAGCGCAAGCATTGTGTAGCGCTGGTGCTCGGCTTGATCTTGCGGATCATGATGGAAATGCTCCTTTGCATTGGGCTATCAATGCAGATAATCAAAAAGGTATTTTCCTATTACTCAAATTAGGAGCCAATTTTATGCAACGCAATAATGCAAAGGCTATCCCAATTGATCTGATCGAGAAAAATGGTTCATCAGGCCAAGCCTATGACCTACTGTTAAACAAGTATACCGAGCATAAAAGGCTCGAAGAGGTTGCACGGCAACAAGAATATGAACGGCTGTGCAGACGGCAACGATGCTTAACGCTTAAAGAAGTTGAATTACAACGAGGTATAATGGGTGGCAGAGCATTAAAATGTACAGATGCCTATATTCCTGGACATTTTGTTCGACAAGAAGCAAAAGGTATTCAATCAGCTTTAGAGGACATTGAGTGCATACAAGGAGCACCGTACTATCCAAAGGATTATTATTATGTCTTTGCAAGGAAGACCTTTTTTCGGACACCTGAGACTGATGCAATATCTGAGGCTGACTTGCACAAGTTTGTTCCTGAGAGCGCATCAGTAGGCCAAATAACGGTATTCATGCCTAAAGGAGATCCAGATCCAGCTATCATTAAACAGCCATTTGGCATTATAAGTGGATTAAGAGTAAATCAAGAAAATCAGCGTCAAGGTCACGGATTACGCTTATTGCGCTATGCCTGCACCTACATCAAAGACCAAAGCATTGCTAAAGCTGTTCTTAATGTAGAAAAGGGCGCAGAAAATGAAACAGCAATCTCTTTATATGCCAAAGAAGGGTTTATAAGAGATGAAACACAAGAGGGTTACGTAATGACTAAAACGGTATAAATGCTCTAAGCCCCCCTTTTTAATTTTTAGGGGGGCTGTGCTTGTATACTTTTATTTTTACTTTACTATGGGTTTAAAACAATAAAAGTAACATTACATAAGGAAGAAACATGCATATTATGATTGCATTATTAAGTTTGTTTTTTGTTTCGGAATATGTGCATGCTGACACAGTTTCGTGTGCAATTGAGCATGCACAACATCACACAAAAACTGATTTATTGTTGATTATGGTGGGGCAGGAGGATCAGCAAGCACACGAGATAGCGAACTTAGTAAAAAAAGCATTAGAGTTTAATGAACAGTGTGCGCTGACGATATTAGTACGCGAGCGTATGCTTAATAAACAAGAAATATTTGCGCATGCTGATCATGGTTATTCATATATTATTTTAGTTGATAATACGCACCACAATGCATTGCACTGGCATCTTTTTGATACGCTTGAAAATAGCATTGTTAAAAGCAAAAAGGTTGTAAAAAAAGGGGATGTAGCGCGCAGTTGGGCATATGCGCTTGCAGATTCGGTATATCAGGTGTTAACAAGCAAGCCAGGATTTTTTTCTACTAAAATTGCTTACACGAAAGAAATTCCCCTTAAAAATGGTTTGCATTATGCATATGTGTATATTGCAGACTATGATGGCAGCAACGAACAGCCATTAGTGCAGACTCCGACCATTAACGTTGCGCCGCGATGGAATCGAGATCCTAAACGGCCTTTAATTTTCTACTCAGAAAATACAAACACGAATATGCGCATGATGGTTATCGATATGCATAAAAAACATATTGTTGCTTCTAATTTTGATGGCTTGAACATGCTTCCAGCGTTTTCTGATGACGGCATGTGCGTGGCATACTGTGCTACGCGGGGCTCTGGTAATTGCGATATCTATCAATGGCAATGCAGAAAGTTACAAAAGATCACGCATAATAGCAGCAATAATTTTTGGCCGGTATTTGGCAATAATGGCATTATCTATTTTATTTCTGATTATCAAACCGGGCGCCCCCATATTTTTGCGTATAATCCAACTATGAATACAAGCGAACCAATTACGCAGGAAGGCTACTATGCGAGCCCAACTTTTTGTTCAGCCATTAATTGTCTGGCTTATACGAAAAATGTGAAGGGGATCATGCAGATTTTTGGTTATGACACGCATGCAGGTGTGCATACGCAATTAACGCATGATAAAGCACAAAAAGAAGAATGCGTTTGGTCGGCATGCGGCTCATTATTATTGTGTTCTGTTAATGATGGCAAAAGCAGCCGTATTGCTTTGTATAATACCATCACACACACCTATCATTTTATAACCCCAGAGGGCAGCAAATGCCATTACCCGAGCTGGTCGATTGTGTATAATGAATATCCGGTGGTGACATAATTATTGACTAATAAAATATTGAAAGTTACTTTGAATTCCAAATTAGTTTTTACATCTATGAATAAAGGGTACTTTATGTTATTTACTGTTACGGCACTTTCTATCTTATTATTATGCACTTCTACGGTTGCTATGCAAGAATCAGGTCATATAAATTGTTTGGTAACTTCAGTAGAAAATGCTAACCGTGATTCATTACACAAAACAATTAGCAAGATGATGGAGCATTCATATGAACAGAGTGCTATTACTTACGATAAGGAAGGAAAAGAATTAATTTCTATTCCCGGTGCGAGTAAGCCAACGATTCGGTATATTGAAAAATTGTGTAGTAAACAAAAATATAGTTGTGTATTACAAGCACTTATTGAGATTGGTAAAATTAATCCTAATTATAGATACAGCAAAAATAATATCGAGTATTGCTTGCTCGTTAATGCTGCATGCTATGGATGTAAAGAAGTAATACAGGTATTGGCAAATAATCGTGTAAATCTTAACGCGGTTGCGTATGATCCGCGAGGCAAAATTGAACATACCATAAGTGCAATTGGTAGTGTGATTGAAAATATTGCATTAGGTAAATCAGGAAAGCGATATCTTGATACATTACAGCTCTTGCTCGGGCTAGGCGCAGATCCTAACTATCAAGAAAAAACAGTTTTGCCGCAGAATGAGACCGATTTGCCATTGCGGCATGCTATTCACCTATGCCCGCATGATAGTGATGTTAAGCCGCTGGAAGAATCTACTAAAATCTTTAAAATTAGATCAAATAATGAGCTGTCTTTAGCGCAAGATCAAGAAGCGCATGTTGAGAACTGTAAAACAATACGTTCCACGATGCTTGAAGCAATTCGCTTGTTGGTGGAATATAATGCTGATTGTGCAAAAGTATGTAAGGAAGGGGCAATACACCCAAGCGCACGATCTTTGGCTCAGGCATATGAGGCCAATGGAGATAGAGAGTTTGTCAGGTTGCTAGACGAAAAAGGCGATTGTTTGAAAACGAATAGTTGAGTGGTTTACTGAAGATAATCTCCGGGCCAGCTATCGACTTTTTTTGTTATTTTCCTTATTATGTATAGTATATTTGATATATGCAGATTCATTAAAATACCCGTGCACGCATAAATAAATATCATAATAGAAATTTTTATATCCTTTCCAAGAGTAAAATATTTTAACAGGTTAGGTAAGCAATGATGAATAATACCAATAAAAATAGCAATAAAAAGAACCAATTGCAGGGAGGTCCGCGCAACCTTATTATAGGGGCAATCCTTCTGGTTGGCTGTGTGTTAGTTTTGGCACGTCTCACCGATTATACGCGTCAAACTACGGTGATCCCTTATTCCACCTTTTTGGGCAAGATAGAACAAGGCCAGGTGAAAGCGGTCCATATCAATGGCCAGGAAGTAAAAGGACGATTTAAAGAGGGAGGACTTTTTGAGACCACCATCGCGGAGAATGTGCAGAATTGGGATTTATTAAAAAAACATGATGTCGAATTTAGCGTGGCAAACAGCGGTAACCAGTTGAATATGTGGTATCTAATCACCCTTTTAATTGCGTTTGGTGGCTTAGGGCTGGTTGCTTGGTTTATCTATCGCCAAGCTAAAAATATTAGCAATGGTTCAGGCGGTGGTGCTGGAAACCTCTTTTCTATGGGTAAAAGCCGCGCAAAAATGTTTATGCCTTCTACTATTAAAGAAACATTTGCCAGTGTTGCCGGTGCTGCAGAAGCAAAAGAAGAGCTGCGTGATGTGGTAGATTTCTTAAAAAATCCTGAGAAATACAAGCGATTAGGAGCAAAAATTACACGCGGCGTTTTATTGGTGGGTGAACCGGGTAATGGTAAAACGTTGCTGGCAAAAGCAGTAGCGGGAGAAGCAAACTGCCCATTCTTTAGTATTAGCGGTTCTGACTTTATTGAAGTGTTTGTGGGAATTGGTGCGGCGCGTGTGCGTGATCTATTTGCGCAAGCGCGTAAAAATGCGCCAAGCATAATTTTTATCGATGAGATTGATGCCGTTGGCCGCAGCAGAGGAAGTGGCTTAGGCGGTGGCCATGATGAGCGTGAGCAAACATTAAACCAGCTGCTTACTGAAATGGATGGCTTTCAAACCACCGGTGGTTCTGTGATTGTTATTGCGGCAACAAACCGTCCTGATGTCCTTGATAAGGCGTTATTGCGTCCAGGCCGTTTTGATCGCCGTGTAGAAGTGCCATTCCCTGATTTAACCAGCAGAGAAGAAATTCTTCGTTTACATGCAAAATCAGTAAAGATTGATCCAGAAGTCGATTTAACTCGCATAGCTCGTGGAACCCCTGGATTTTCTGGTGCAGATTTGGCAAATATTATTAACGAGGCTGCAATTATTGCTTCAAAGCAAAATCAAGACACGGTTAAGATTAAAGATTTTGAAGAAGCACGAGACAAGATTATTCTTGGTAAAGAGATTAAGACGATAATTTTAAGTGATTATGAGCGTAAAGTAACTGCCTATCACGAAGCTGGTCATGCATTGGTGTTGCTGTCATTGCCAGCAGTTACCGAGCCGTTGCATAAAGTGACGATTGTTCCGCGAGGCCGATCATTGGGTGTAACGCACTGGTTGCCAGAAAAGGATAGGTATCAAAGAACGAAAGAAGAAATGCTTGCTTCTTTGCGGGTTGCATTAGGCGGTAGAGCGGCAGAAGAGCTTGTGTTTGATACCGTTACCACAGGCGCTTCAAATGATTTTCAATCAGCAACCGCTATTGCGCATCAGATGGTATGCCTTTATGGCATGTCAACCGCGATAGGGCCGGTGATTTATAATCAAAATGATGGCCCGTTTTCTTATTCGCAGCATACGGCTGAGCTTATTGACCACGAAGTACGTGCGCTCTTGACTCGTTGCTATCAAGAAGCAAAAGAGATTTTGAGCAATAATCGGGATAAATTGGAACTTTTGGCACAGACTTTATTGGAAAAAGAGACGCTCTATGCGGGTGAAATTTATGCCTTGTTGGGTATTGAACCGCGTATTGAGCATACCTTTAGTTAACCGTTTGTTGAAAAAAACCGCTGATATAGTACATTAATCAGTAACAAAGATTACAAAAATAGGCATAGAAAGGAACTTTATACGATGGCAAGAATATGTGCGGTATGCGCCAAGACCCCCCAAGTTGCTAACTTGGTAAGCCATGCAAATAATAGAGTAAAACGATGGGTTTACCCCAATGTTCAAAAAATGCGTTTTACCATAGCAGGGGACACTTCGGGAAAGGTATGTAATGATAAGGTATGTACAAAATGCCTTAAAGCAGGAAAAGTTAAAAAAGTAGTTTAATCACTAAGGAAAAATAGAGATGGCAAATATTAAATCAGCTCAAAAACAAGCGCGTCAAAATGTGGTCAAAAGAGACCGTAACGTGGCGCGGCGTACTGCCATAAAAACTGCAATCAAAAAAGTTCTCACCTCAATTGAAAAAAGTGAGCCTTTAGAAACAATCCAAGAGTTACTCAAAGATGCTGAATCAAAGTTAGCACGCGCACAAAGCAAAAGGGTAATTCACAAAAATACTGCTGAAAGAAAAATCAGCCGTTTGGCAAAAAAAGTTGCAGGGCTGCACAAAGGTCACGCAAAAAAATAAGTGCATTAAAGTTCTAAAAAGGCGCTCGATAAGAGCGTCTTCTTTTTATGAGGACTCAATGGATATGCGTATTCTCGGCTTAATTTTGATCGTTTTTTGTATATCGGTTACGGCCAAAAATCGTGATTATGATAGTGATGGGTATTATATTGAAGTTTCAAAGCCCAACCATGGAGAAAGCACCGTAAATGCCTTGGTGCCAGGGACATTTCTTGGAGCTTCTATAGGGTTTATATGCGCATTTTTAGATCACCATTACCCTAAGGTTTGGCCATTAACCTGGTTGTTTTTGGGTATCGAGCGAGAATTGCTCGAGCAGAGCTTAAGCAATAATACGTATCATCATGGTAACAACCAAAAACAGGCGATGAAAATTAGCTCTTTGCTTGCCTCGTGGGTTACTTATTTAATTACGCTCGATCATTTGGGCCATCGATAATAGATTTTAAAAAAAAGAGCGTACACTAATTGCATACGCTCTAAAGAATGTTTACTGTTTTTTTGCTTGCTCTAATATAGATTTCATTTTTGCAATTTTCGTGTCCAAATCGAGAGGTATATTGGCACTAGTACCTCTTTTCATACTTTCAAAAAATGCAATTGTTTTTTCAGCAACAGGGAAGTTTCCAGCTTCTATAGCATTTTTAAATCGCTCAAGATATAAAAGTTCGGTTCGTGAGGCATTTTTCTTAAGGTCTTCTAATCTAGTTGCTTGGTTCCCTTGTGCTATATCTAATTTATCTTGAAAGTGGTTAGCAAGCTCAGGATCATATTTTCTTATTTCTTCAACAGCTTTGGCTGCTTTGGTGAAATTTGATTCTTTTAACGCATTATGAAAGTCTGTTCTAAACAGTAGTTCCGCAATAACCGAAAGATCTGATCAGATTTGACATTTTAAGAAAAATGAGCTCTTATTTTTTAGTCAAAAAAAAGGAAGAGCTCATGATC
>Ga0209624_10000437_pt1 | contig 36860 bp, 34 predicted proteins | sample JacPinW_OM2H0_O1_FD_188565 | JGI IMG/M metagenome (GOLD analysis project Ga0209624, IMG submission 188565) | Forest soil microbial communities from Algoma, Ontario, Canada - Jack Pine, Ontario site 1_JW_OM2H0_O1 (SPAdes) (version 2) | ecosystem: Environmental > Terrestrial > Soil > Boreal...
CACGACGCCGGCGCCGACGGTCTTGCCGCCCTCGCGGATCGCAAAGCGCAGCCCGTCCTCCATGGCTATCGGGCTGATCAGCTCGATCGTCATCTTGATGTTGTCCCCGGGCATGACCATCTCCACCCCCGCCGGCAGCTCGATCGTGCCCGTCACATCCGTGGTGCGAAAGTAAAACTGCGGCCGATAGCCCTTGAAGAACGGCGTGTGCCGTCCGCCCTCCTCCTTCGTCAGCACGTACACCTCGCACTCAAAGTGCGTGTGCGGCGTGATGCTGCCAGGCTTGGCCAGCACCTGTCCGCGCTCGACTTCCTCGCGCTTCGTCCCACGCAGCAGCACCCCAACGTTGTCCCCCGCCTGCCCCTCATCGAGCAGCTTCCTGAACATCTCCACCCCGGTGCACACCGTCTTCACCGTCGCCTTCAGCCCAACAATCTCCACCTCATCGTTCACCTTGATGATCCCGCGCTCGATGCGACCCGTCACCACCGTGCCACGACCGGAAATCGAGAACACATCCTCCACCGGCATCAAAAACGGCTTCTCCACCTCGCGCTTCGGTATCGGGATGTACTTGTCCATCTCCTCCACCAACCTCACCACCGAGGGCACCCCAATCTCGCTCTTGTCCCCCTCCAGTGCCTTCAACGCCGAACCAATGATGATCGGGGTCTTCTCGCCGGGAAACTTGTACACCGTCAAAAGCTCCCGCACCTCCATCTCCACCAGCTCCAGCAGCTCCTTGTCATCCACCATGTCCGCCTTGTTCATGAACACCACCATGTAGGGCACCCCCACCTGGCGGGCCAGCAGAATGTGCTCGCGCGTCTGCGGCATCGGCCCGTCCGCCGCCGATACCACCAAAATCGCCCCGTCCATCTGCGCCGCTCCCGTGATCATGTTCTTCACGTAGTCCGCATGCCCCGGACAGTCCACGTGCGCGTAGTGACGGTTCTTGCTCTGGTACTCCACGTGCGCCGTCGAAATCGTGATCCCGCGCGCCTTCTCCTCCGGTGCCTTGTCAATCTGGTCGTACGCCACAAACGTCCCACCGTACGTCTCGGCCATCACCTTCGTCAGCGCCGCCGTCAGCGTCGTCTTCCCATGGTCAACGTGACCAATCGTCCCCACGTTCACGTGCGGCTTGTTGCGCTCGAATTTCTCTTTGGACATGGAAGTTTCCTCGAAAGGCGCAGCACGCTGCGCGGCGGCGCCGAATTTCCGACAACCCAATTCAACTCAACTCAACTTTCCGGGCTCGACTGGAGCCCACGACCGGGATTGAACCGGTGACCTCGTCCTTACCAAGGACGTGCTCTACCAACTGAGCTACATGGGCTTCCCGGACAGACCTGGAGCGGGTAGTGGGAATCGAACCCACGTCATCAGCTTGGAAGGCTGAGGTTCTACCATTGAACTACACCCGCGCTACCCGCGCTGCTGATGGCGCTGATCTGCCGGCCGCGCTCCGCTGATCCGCTCATCCCCATCCAGGCGGTGGAGGGGGAAGGATTCGAACCTTCGAAGGCGTAAGCCGGCAGATTTACAGTCTGCTCCCGTTGGCCGCTTGGGTACCCCTCCGCAAAACCGAGCCGCGTATTCTGATTTCGCCCCCGCGGGGTGTCAATGCATCCTTGGCCCGGTATTTGCTTGGGGATGCCCCCGGATGGGCCGTGAGGCGCCCGGCGAGCCCCTCCGGCACCGGTCTGGGGAGGCCGCGGTCGGTGCGCCGGCCCCTTGAGGCAGCCATAGCCGACGAGCGGCCCGTCAGCGCGGGCGCGCCGGCTCGGGATCGGCTGCCGCGAGCACCCCTTCCGCCAGGCGCGCGCCAAGCGCGGCGTCTGCCTTGCGGCTCGTGCCCGGACGCAGGTCGCGCGGCAGCTCGATCGGCCCGTAGCGGATGCGCAGCAGCCGACTCACCTCGTGGCCGACCGCGCCCCACAGCCGTCGCACCTCGCGATTGCGCCCCTCGTGCAGCACCACGCGGAACGAAGCACCCTCGGCGACAATCCGATCGAAGCGCGCCAGCCCGTCCTCGAGCTCCACCCCCGTGAGCAGGCGCCGCAGCGTCGCGGGATCGGGCCGTCCACGCACCCGCACCAGGTATTCGCGCTCGATCTCGTTCGAGGGGTGCATGAGGCGGTGCGCCAGCTCGCCATCGGTGGTGAGCAGCAGCAGCCCCGAAGTATTCACGTCGAGACGGCCGACGGCGATCCAGCGTCCGTGTCCGGGCGGCGGCAGCCGCTCGAACACCGTGGGGCGCCCCTGCGGATCGCGGCGCGTGGTCACCTCGCCTAGGGGCTTGTTATAAAGGAGTAGCTCCGGGCCGCGCGGGGCGGCACGCCCAAGGTCGAGCTTCCTACCGTCCAGGCGCACGTCGTCAGTTGGGCTGGCGCGATCACCAAGTGCCGCGGTACGCCCCGCGACGCTGACGCGGCCCTCACGGATCCACCCCTCGACCGTGCGCCGCGACCCCAGCCCCGCGCCGGCCAGGAGCTTCTGAAGTCTGATCATGCGACCATAACGATAAGGTCTAAGAGACTCGCAGCGCAGCGCTTGTCGACGCTCGCACCCGCAGCTAGAAAGGGCATCATGATCTACGACAGCATTCTGGGCACGATCGGCAAAACCCCCGTCGTGCGCATCCAGCGACTCGCCCCCAAGCACGTCACCATGTACGTGAAGTGCGAGTTCTTCAACCCGCTCGGCTCGGTCAAGGATCGCCTGGCCATCGGCATCATCGAGGACGCCGAGCGGCGCGGGACCCTTAAACCCGGCCAGACGGTGGTGGAAGCTACCTCCGGCAACACCGGCATCGCGCTCGCGATGGTGTGCGCCGCCAAGGGTTACCCGTTCGTCGCCATCATGACGGAGACCTTCTCGGTCGAGCGGCGCAAGGTGATGCGTATGCTGGGCGCGAAGGTGATCCTGACCCCGGCCGCCGAGCGCGGTAGCGGGATGGTGAGGAAGGCCGCGGAGCTCGCACAGAAGCACGGCTGGTTCCTCGCCCAGCAGTTCGAGAACGAGGCCAACCCCGCCTACCACCGCAGTACGACGGGACCGGAGATCGTGCAGGACTTCGTCGGCCGGCGACTCGATTACTTCGTCACCGGCTGGGGAACCGGCGGTACGCTCACCGGCGCAGGCGAAGTGATCCGGCTCGCGCGCCCGGACGTGCAGATCATCGCCTCCGAGCCCGCCGGGGCCGCCATGCTCTCGGGCAAGCCCTGGGCGCCGCACAAGATCCAGGGGTGGACGCCGGACTTCGTGCCGAAGGTGCTGAAGCGCGAGGTCGCGCATCGCATCGTGCCGGTGACCGACACGGAGGCAGTCGAGAGCGCGCGCAGCCTGGCGCGCAGCGAGGGCATCTTCTGCGGCATCTCCTCGGGCGCGACCTTCGCCGCCGCCCTGAAGGTGGCGCTCGAGGCGCAGCAGGGTGCGGTGCTCCTCGCGATGCTTCCCGACACCGGCGAGCGCTACCTGTCGACCGTGCTTTTCGAGGGCATCGCCGAAGGCAGCGATCCGGAGCCTTGAGCCGCGCGGCGATCCATGGATGCGCGCCAATACGCAGCGTTGCCTGACCCCTTTCCCATCTGGCGCGGTGGTGCGCTGCACGGCGCGCGCGTCGCCTACGAGACCTGGGGAACGCTGAACGCGGCGCGCGACAACGCGCTGCTGCTGTTCACCGGGCTGTCCCCGCCGGCGCATGCCGCCTCATCCGAGCAGGATCCTGCGCCCGGCTGGTGGGAAGGGATGGTGGGGCCGAAGCTCGCCATCGACACCGAGCGCTTCTTCGTCATCTGCGTCAACTCGCTCGGCAGCTGTTTCGGCTCGACCGGCCCCGCCTCGATAGATCCGGCCACCGAGCGCCCCTATCGCCTGAGCTTCCCGGACCTTTCCATCGAGGACATCGCGCGCGCCGGATTCGAGACTGCGCGCAGCTTAGGGATCACGCGACTCGACACCGTCATGGGACCCTCGCTCGGAGGCATGGTGGTGCTGGCATACGCCGCACTCTTTCCGGGCGCCGCGCGGCGCCTGGTGTGCATCTCGGGCACCGCGGCGGCGGCCGCCTTTGCGATCGCACTGCGCTCCATCCAGCGCGAGATCATCATTTGCGATCCCGCCTGGGCGGGTGGCGCCTATCCCCCCGAGCGTCCGCCGGCTACGGGGCAGCGCCTGGCGCGCAAGCTCGGCACCGTGACGTATCGCTCGGCGGCCGAGTGGCAGCAGCGCTTCGGCCGCGAGCCGATCCGCGCCGACATGCAGGAACGCGTTGCCTTCGCCTCGGAGTTCGCGGTGCAGGGCTACCTCGAGAACCTGGCGCAGCGCTTCGTGACCGTGTTCGACGCCAACTGCTACCTGTACATCTCGCGCGCCATGGATCGCTTCGATCTTGCGCTGCACGGCGACCCGGTCGCACTGTTCCGGCGTGCCAACCTCGAGCAGGCGCTGGTGATCGGTGTGCAGACCGATCTGCTGTTCTCGGTATCCGAGCAGCAGGCCGTCGCCGGCCTGCTCGCCGGCGCCGGTGTTGCCACGCGCTTCGCGCCGCTCTCCTGTATCGAGGGCCACGACGCATTCCTCGTGGACCTCGCCACGTTCGGCGGTGAAATCGGCGCCTTCCTGCGCCAGGGCTGATGCTGGCTTAGGATGTGCGCATTAAGTTCAGTGCGTGCAGCAGCCGCTGCCCGGGCAGGCATAATGGTCACGCTTGGCAGAACGAGAACAATACAGCGCTGAAGGCCCCATGGAACGCCGACTGCATACACGGCATCGCGCCCGCACCATCGTCTACATCACGGTGCCCGGCGGCCGCCGCAAGCTGTGCAAAGCGGTGAACCTCAGCGCCACCGGCGTCTTCATCGAGACCACCAACCTCGGCTTGCGCAAGGGACAGCACGTGGTGCTGTCGTTCGCCATCAACCTCGGCACCATCACCAAGCTCCACCGGCGCACGGCCGTGGTCGCGCACGTCTCGCGCGGCGGCACCGGCCTCATGATGGAGACCTTCGCCCAGTCCTCGAGCTGACGCGCTGCGCCGGTGGCACCGGCTAAAGTCGAGCGCAGCACACCGGCAGCTTCCCGGCTGTAAGATGACGCCCTGGTGCGCATCATGAAGGCGAGCGAGCCATGAGCCAGGAATTCTCCGTATCGCGCCGGCGGCTGTTGCAGCGCCTGGCGCTCGGTGCCGTGTTTGCCCCGGTCGCCGTGGGCGCTGCGCGCAGTGCGCTCGCCGCCACCGCGCCGCTCCTGTCAGTGAGCGCCCCGGAGGCGAAGGCGGTGCACTACGTGGAAGACGCGCGCAACGCCAAAGGCGCCTCGCCTGGCAACAACTGCGCCAACTGCGCTCTCTACCAGGGCGCCGCCGGCAGCTCGCAGGGTGCCTGCCAGCTCTTCTCCGGCAAGGACGTCAAGGCTGCCGGGTGGTGCAGCTCCTGGGCGCCGCAGATGTAGGCCCGCGGCTCGCGCAATCTGCGCTGACCATTGCGCGTCGGAAGCAGCAGTTCCATGAGCGCCCCGCACGCCCCACACCCGCTGCTGTGGCCGCTGCGCTTCATCAGCGTCGAGGCCGCGAGCGGAAGTTTGCTGCTGCTCGCGGCCGCGGTGGCGCTCGGCTGGGCGAATTCTCCCTGGGCCGGCGCGTATCAGGCGCTGTGGCACCTGACACTCGGCCTGGATCTGGCGCCGCTGCTGCCGGTGCACGACCTGCACTTCTGGGTCAATGACGGGCTGATGACGGTGTTCTTTCTGGTCGTCGGCCTCGAGATCCGCCGCGAGATGCACGACGGGGCGCTGGCGGATTACAAGGTTGCGACGCTGCCCATCATCGCCGCGCTCGGCGGCATCGTGGTGCCGGCGGCGCTCTACCTGCTGGTCAACAGCGCGCCAACGTGGCGCGGCTGGGCGATCCCGACGGCCACCGACATCGCTTTCGCGGTGGGCGTACTGTCGCTGGTCGGCACCGACCTGCCGCCGGCGTTACGCATGCTGCTGCTGACGCTCGCGATCATCGATGACATCGCGGCGATCCTGGTGATCGCTTTCTTCTACTCGAGCGGCATCGCGCTGGCGGGTCTGGCCATCGTGGCCTCAGGGGTGCTGCTGATCCTGCTGCTGCAGACCTTGAGCGTGCAGCCGGCGCTCGCCTACCTGCTTCCGGGAGCGGTGGTGTGGTACGGCATGCTGCACGCCGGCATGCATCCGACGCTCGCCGGGGTACTGCTCGGAGTGCTGACACCGGCGACGGCGCGTTTCGGGCGCAGACGCCGCGCGCCCGGCGGCGCTGGCGGCGAATCCCCGGTGGTGCGCGTCGAGGCGGCGCTGCATCCGTACGTCGCTTTCGGCATCATGCCGCTGTTTGCGCTCGCCAACGCGGGGGTGAGTCTCGAGGGACTCGACCTGAGCGGCGGCGCCTCGCTCGCGGTCGGCGCGGGAATCGTCCTGGGGCTGGTGCTGGGCAAGCCGCTCGGCATCGTGCTGGCCGCGCTCCTCGCGGTGAAACTGAAGCTCGGCACGCTTCCCGAGGGGGTGCGCTGGGGACACATTCTGATGCTGGGCTCTCTCGGCGGCATCGGCTTCACCATGTCCATCTTCATCGCGAATCTCGCCTTCGAGGATTCGGGGCCGCTGGCCGCGGCAAAGTTCGCGGTGCTCGTCGGCTCGCTGCTCGCCGCCGCCGCGAGCTTCGTGCTGGCGCGCCTGCCCCTTGCCCGTGTTGGAAGTTGAAGAGCGAGCTGCCCCCACCCTAGTATCGATGCTGTGCCAAGGAGGTGCAGCCCGTGAAGGCAGAAGAACAGATCAGCGCGGTGTGGCCGGGGCAGTCCTACCCGCGCGGCGCCACCTGGGACGGCGCCGGCGTCAATTTCTCGTTGTTCTCTGCCAATGCCACCCGGGTGGAGCTGTGCCTGTTCGACCCTTCCGGCCGGCACGAGATCCAGCGTATCGAGCTGCGCGAGCGCACCGACGAGAGCTGGCACGCCTATCTGCCGGAAGCGCGCCCGGGTCTTCTGTACGGTTATCGCGTGCACGGGCCCTACGCTCCGGAGCGCGGCCACCGCTTCAATCCGCACAAGCTGCTGATCGAGCCCTACGCCAAGCACCTCTTGGGTCCTTTGATCTGGAGCGACGCGCATTTCGGCTATCGCACCGGCAATCCGCGCGCCGACCTGTCGTTCGACCGGCGCGACAGCGCCCCCGGCACGCCCAAGTGCCGCGTGGTGGATCCCGCGTTCACCTGGGGCGACGACCGCCCGCCACGCATCCCCTGGCACGACACGGTCATCTACGAGGCGCACGTGCGCGGTTTGTCGATACGCCATCCCGACGTGCCGCCACACCTGCGCGGCACCTACGCGGGTCTTGCCAGCGCCCCAATCGTCGATCACCTGATGCGTCTGGGCATCACCGCGATCGAGCTGATGCCGGTGCACGCCTTCGTCGATGATCGGCACCTGCTCGATAGGGGCCTGCGCAACTACTGGGGCTACAACACACTGGGTTTTTTCGCGCCGGAACTGCGCTACTCCTCGACCGGCTTCATCAGCGAGTTCAAGACCATGGTGAAGGTGCTGCACTCGGCCGGCATCGAGGTGCTGCTCGATGTGGTCTACAACCACACCGCCGAGGGCAATCAGCTCGGGCCGACGCTTTCGTTCCGCGGCATCGACAACGCCTCCTACTACCGGTTGTCCGCCGACAACCCGCGCTACTACGTGGACTTCACCGGCACCGGCAACACCCTCAACCTGCAGCACCCGCGCGTGCTGCAGATGCTGATGGACAGCCTGCGTTACTGGGTGCTCGAGATGCACGTCGACGGCTTTCGCTTCGATCTGGCCTCCGCCCTTGCCCGCGAGCTGCACGACGTCGACCGGCTGGGCTCCTTCTTCGACACCATCGGCCAGGACCCGGTGCTCTCGCAGGTCAAGCTCATCGCCGAGCCCTGGGACATCGGCAGCGGCGGCTACCAGGTCGGCAACTTCCCGCCCGGCTGGAACGAGTGGAACGACAAGTACCGCGATACGGTGCGCGGCTACTGGAAAGGCGACGGCGGACTGCTCGGCGACTTTGCGCGCCGCTTCACCGGCTCGGCCGACCTGTACGAGGCGAGCGGTCGCAAGCCCAACGCCAGCATCAACTTCATCACGGCGCACGACGGGTTCACGCTCGCGGACCTGGTCAGCTACAACGACAAGCACAACGAAGCCAACGGCGAGGACAATCGCGACGGCCATGACCACAACCGCTCGTGGAACTGCGGTGTCGAGGGCCCCACCGACGATGCCGAGGTGCTCGCGCTGCGCCTGCGCCAGGAGCGCAACCTCATCGCCTCGCTCCTCCTGTCGCAGGGCGTGCCGATGTTGCTCGGCGGGGATGAGCTCGGGCGCACCCAGCGCGGCAACAACAACGCCTACTGCCAGGACAACGAGATCTCCTGGTTCGACTGGAACCCGGACGACAGGCGCCGGGATCTGCTGGAGTTCGTCGAGCGGCTGATTAAGTTCAGGCGGCGGCATCCGGTATTCAGCCGCCGCCGCTACGTGGCCGCCGATACGCTCACCGCGGATGGACTCAAGGAGATCATCTGGCTGAGTCCGGATGGACGGGAGATGACCGAAAGCGACTGGCAGCAGGATTTCGCGCGCTGCCTCGGTGTGTACCTGGCGGGCGGGGCCATCGAGCGGCGCGGGCGGCGCGGCGAGGCCATCCGCGACAGCAACTTCCTGCTGCTCTTCAACGCGCACCACGAGACCATCGCGTTCCGCCTGGCGGAGATGCTCGTCGGCAAGTCCTGGCGCACGCTGCTCGATACCGCCGCCGGCGATGCGTTCGCGCCCGCGCCGCCGCCGGCGGATGCGGTCTATGCGTTGCAGGGACGCTCGCTGGTGGTGCTCGAGGAGAGCGGCCCGCAGGCAGACACTGCGGCCGCGTGAGCATCGCCAGCGCCGTGCCGGCGGCTTAGAATGACTCGCGCCGCGGCCAACCACTGCGCGCTGCTGTGGCGGCGCGCGCGGCGCGCTCCTTCATGAGAATCGTCACTTACAACGTCAACGGCATCAGCGCGCGCCTCAACAGCCTGCTGCGCTGGCTCGGCGAGAGCAGCCCCGACGTCGTGTGCCTGCAGGAATTGAAAATACCCACGGAGCGATTCCCCGAAGGGGAGATCCGCCAGGCGGGCTACGGCGTGATCTGGCACGGACAGAAGAGCTGGAACGGGGTGGCCATCCTGGCGCGCGGCGCCGACCCGCGCGAGATCCGCCGCACGCTGCCGGGAGACCAGCAGGACGTGCACAGCCGCTACATCGAGGCGACGGTGCGCGGACTCACCATCGGCTGCCTGTACCTGCCGAACGGCAACCCGGCGCCGGGGCCGAAATTCGACTACAAGCTGCAATGGCTCGAGCGGTTCATCACGCACGCCGCGGCCCTCATCGCCGGCGGCACGCCGGTGGTGCTCGCCGGGGATTACAACGTGATTCCGACCGAGCGCGACGTGTACAAGCCCGAGCGCTGGGTCAACGATGCGCTCTTCCGGGTCGAGACGCGCGCGGCGTTCGCGCGCCTCATGAGTCAGGGATGGACGGATGCGCTGCGCAAGCTCCATCCGCACGAGCAGATCTATACGTTCTGGGATTACTTTCGCAACGCCTACCAGCGCGATGCGGGCCTGCGCATCGATCACCTGCTGCTGAGCCCGTCGGCGGCGCCGCGCCTGAGCGGCGCGGGCGTGGATCGCGCGGTGCGTGGCTGGGACAAGGCCAGCGATCACGCCCCGACCTGGGTGGAGCTGAAGGACGCGGGGTAACGCGCGCGGGTTTCCCGGGCGGCGCGGCGCTAAGCAGAGCGCCGCCGCCGCCCGGCTCCCATTGCCGCTAGTGGGCTGCCCTGGCGGCCTCGACCGCCTCGTGCAGCTCGCGCTCGGCCTGGTGCAGCAGTTCCTCGGCCTTCGCTCCGTGGCCGGCCATGTCGTAGTGATTCGCGGCCCGGGCGCGATCCATCTCGTGGATCGCTTCCAGCACGTGGTTGTGAACCTTGTCGAGATCGTGCCAGTCGTGCACCGGGTCGGCACAGGCCACACCGCCGGCGAACGACAGGGCGGTGGCGACAGCAAGCACAGCTTTCCTCATGTTGACTCCTTGGAAGTGGATGATCACCCGCAGCGCGCACCGCGGCCCGTCATGGGCAACAGCAGCGCCGCGCCGCGAAGTTTAGTCGGCCCGAGTTGACTGTCAACGTGTCGCCATCGGCAGATCCCGGCGTTTATGCAAGGTTCAGCCAGCGGCGATATTGCGTCGCGCTTTTCGCCAGGTGCGCCGCTGCGGCGGGGGCGCTGGCTTATTGCAGGGGCTGGATCTCGTGCCAGGAGCCGCTCGGTTGGGTGTTGGAGTTGACGACGTCGCCCACACCGTCAGTCCAGTAGCGCCCGGCAGGTCCGGTCCACACGCTGCGCGCCTGCCCGGTCATGGGATCGATGGTGGGCGTCACGCCGGTCAGCACGTTGCCGAAGCCCGCGACCTGCGCCGCCTGCGCCGCCTGATGGCGCTCGAAGGCACTCACCTGCTGGCGCATCGCCTGCATCTGCGTCTCGAACTGCTGCACCTGCTGGTTGAGCGCCGCCATGCGCTGCTGCTGTCGCGCGCGCTGGTACTCGAGCCCCTGCGAATCCATCTGCTTCTGGTACTGGATCCACTGCGGACTCAGCTGCAGTGTCTGCGCGCCCCGCAGCAGCACGGCGCGCGCCACCTGCACCTCGCTGGCCGGGGCGAAGAAGCTCGCGAGCGGCGTTACGCCCCAGATCGTCTGGTAGAGAGCGGCGCGCGCCCAGACGAAAGCGACGGCACCGCCCACTGCGCCGCGCTGCGCAGCATCGCAGCGGTAGGTGATCTGGCCGCTGGATGTCTGATCGGGGCGGAGCGGGCTCGGCACGAAGTCCGGCAGCGCCAGGCCGGAAGGGTTGGGGTCGCCCTGCGGGTTGCGGCACAGCTCGTGAAAACGCGCATGCGAATACAGAGTCGCAAACTCGGGTCCGCTGTGATAGCGCGCCACGACCATCTGCGCCTGCGCACCGAGATCGTAGATCTCCCCCGCGCGTTCGTGATACGGGCCGGGCAGCACGTAGCTCGGCACCGACACATCCCCCAGGCGCACGTTGATGCGCCCGTCCGGGGAAGTCATGTCGACCATGGGGCGCGCATCCGAGAAACCCATGCGAAACATGCCGCCGCGGATGCTCCAGCCCTGCGGGACCTCGACTGCAAAGGCTTTCTCGGCCGGGTCGGTGAATTTCGTCCAGCTGATGCCGGCAGCGGCGGATGCAGGGGCGCCCTGCGGCGCGGCGTCCGCACGGCCGCAGCCGGCGAGCATGAAAACTGCGAGCAGCCCGGCAGCGGGCAGACGCACCAGCATGGTGACCCCCGTCGAATATCGTTTTGCCGGCGATCATTGCGCGGCGCGGCAGCGCCTGGCAAATCCACCCCCCACCGCAGCGTACTGGCGGCGTAATTGCTTGATTTTGCGGGCGTTGCATCGGGTCTGGCCGCCCGTCATGCATCACGCTTACCATCGGCGGCGATGAACGTGCCCCGCGTACTGTTGGCGCTCGCTGTCCTCGGTCCACTGCAGGTGCTCGTGCCGTGGCGGCAAGCCTCGGCCTCCGCCGATCAGCCGCCGAGGTTCGAAGTGGCGGGACCGGCGCCGGGAGCGTCCATGACTTTCATCGTCTACGGCGACACACGCTTTACCCAGCGCCCCGACGTCGTCAACGCGCCGGTGCGACGCGCCCTGGTTGCCAGGATCGCCAGCGAGAACCCGGTGGCGATCCTCATCGGCGGCGACCTCGTCTATACCGGCACCAACGAGGACGACTACGAGACTTACAAGACCGAGACCCGGCAATGGACCGACAAGCACATCCCGGTGTTTGTCGCACTCGGCAATCACGAGTTCAGGGGCTGCGAGGATGAGGTGGATCGGTGTCTCGCGAACTGGTGGAACGACGCTGCCCCGCCGGGGGAGAAGCCGTTCCGCTGGTACTCCGTGAGCCTCGGTCCGGCCATCCTGGCGCTGATCCTGGATTCCGATTCGCCGCTCAAGAGCGGTAGCGCGCAACGCAGCTGGTTCGAGCGGCAGATCGACAGCGCCGGGCCGCAGGTCAAATTCATACTGGTAGTGCTGCACTACCCTCCGGTCCGGGACCCTTTCTATCCCTCGGTGCGGGACGAGAAGGAGGTAGCACGCTATCTGTCAAAAACCGCGCCATCGCTTCACGAAAAGTTCGTAGTTGTCGGCAGCCACGAGCACAACTACGAACGCTACGCCAGGAAGGGCGTTACCTACCTCGTCAGCGGCGGCGGCGGCGCGAAGCCGGTGCCGGCATTTCGACTGTTCGGCGAGCTGTCGAAGCTCAAGACGGCAGTGAACTTTCACTACCTCCGCTTCGTGCTGCAGGGCGACACGCTGCGCGCAACCATGGTGCGCATTGATGCCGCGGGCGGCGGCGAAAGCGCCTGGACCGAGCCGGACCGGTTCGAGGTCCAGGCGAAGAAGTAGCCGGCTCAGTCAGCGCAGCGCTGCCAATTGCCGTCCGGCCCGGTAATCCACGATCCGGAATCCTTGAGCTCGCCGATTTCGTTGTAGTGATTCACCAGCAGCACCGGTGAACCGCGCTCGCGCGAGCGAGCCAGCGACATCTCGCAGGTAAAGAGGATCATCTCCAGACTGCTGGCCCAGCAGGCCCACACCCGCCCCTCCTGCTTCGCCCGGATGACGATCACCTGCAGTTGCGCGGGAAGCTCGGCGGCGTTACGGATCTGAAAGCTGTCGTTCGGCAGGTAACTGCCGCGTGAGATCAGCAGATCCAGCAGCCGCTCCACCTGCGAGGGCTGCTGGATCTTGCGCAAGCGTACGGTTTCCATGACGGTCGATTTCCTCTGCCGCTGTTCCTGAAGGCTGGCCGCGCAGCGCGGCCGATCAGCCCGGGGGTCCGTGACCACTGCCGTCCTGACGCGCGTGGACGGTCCCCAGGACGGAGCGCTGTGTCGCCGTTTTTACGACGACAAGATCCGGCACACGGCCCTGCACCGCATTGGCGATGTAGTACAGCCGCACCTGGTTGCACCCGACGCCTGCGGACTCCAGATGGGAGACAACGCCCTCAAGGCGCAGGGTCTTCGAGCTGCTGAGCGATGTGGCCGCGTCGATCATCTTTCTATAGGTATCTCTCTGGGACGGGTCCCATGGCGGCAGGCCGGAAATCCCTGTCACGGCATCTGTACCCATGGGCACAAAGCTCGTACCCTGCCACCCGTCGGAGAGGAAGCCGGAGGGAAAGTCCACCGTAAAATGTGACAGTTGCGCGTTTCCCTGCGGGTCGCGCAGATACCGCGGGCGCAACCAGAACTCGGGTTGCTGCCCGAGGGGGGTTTTCAGTGTGTGGGCGGCTCCCGGCCCCCAGCTGTCGTTTAGCCTCAGTCGCGCATTTACCCAGTAGTTCACGCCGTCTCCTATGGCCTTGGTCGCGTTACAACCTCCGCTGTCGCGGCGTTGCGGCTCGGAAGGCCTGGACCGAGCGCAACCGTGTAGACCTGAAACGCAGCCCAAAGCGACGGGTCCATGGATCCGTCGCGAGATACGACCGTTCTCATGGCCGCACCCAGAGCTGCCGGCGCGCTCATGGACTCCCGCAGCAGGTGTCGATAGAAATCTGTCATGAGCCGGGCGCCTATCTCATCTGAAGCCGGCCAAAGGGATGCGACCACGGCCCGGGCGCCCCGGGCGAGCACCGTGGAACTGATGCCGATCAGCCCCTCGCTCGGCACCTCGCGGCCGAGCGCGGTGTCGCAAGCGCTGAATACGACCAGGTCGGCGTTCAGCCGCTGCTGCGCCAGGTCTGCCACGCGGACCGCACCGTCCACGAGATGGCCGTCGGCATCATAGGACCCCAGCATCAGGGCCGATAACTGGGGGACGCGCGCGTCCACGCGCCCATGAGTGGCAATGTGAATGAAGCGGTACCTGGACAAATCGAGGGCCAGCAGCTGCGCACGCGTCGCCTGGAGACCCACTAACTGATCGACCTCTGTGGGTGGGAACTGCGCCAGGACGCCGGCCGCCTCCTCGGCGGCGAACTGCAGCCGCTGATAGTCCTGCGGTACTGCATCAATGGCCGCGGTCCGTGCATCGGCAGCTGGCGGCAGGCTCTTCAGGCGCGGATCGTCGGGCTGGTAGACCGGATCGGCAACCAGGAGCAGCCGGCCGCTTCGCGGCAACGCTGGGTATGCCCCGTGGGAATCGAGCATCCATGCGGCCGGTGCCAGCGCGATGTCGTGATGCGACACGACAAAGGCACCAGACCCCGGGTCCTGCTCCCGCAGCGCTGCGAAGGGCACGTAGTCGAGAGCTCCGTCGGGGATGATGACCCACTGGCGCACGCCGACCAGCCAGCCCGCAATCGGCCGGACAACCTTCTCGTATAGAGCGCGCCCGCCTTGCAGGCGCTGCTCGAGATTCACATCGATCAGGCGCACGAGTGAATGGTGGAAGGCGGTGGCCAGCTCCGCGATGTCTTGCGGCGATGACAGGCGGACCCAGTGGATCTCGTGGGGCAGGAGAACCCAGGCGTATCCGGATTCAGATCCGAGCCAGTACGCCACCAGTGCGGTGTCAGCAGGGATAAGGGGCAAACTGACCTGTGAGCTGCCCACGTGGGCCGGCGAGCTCTCGGGCGCGGCGCGTACCGCGATGCGCGTGTTCAGCATATCCCCCTGACGCTCGAGCTCAGCGATATCCGCCATCAGTTGTCTGGCACGCGCATCGTTCGAACCGGAGTAATCGAGTCGCGAATCGAGCGCCGCGCTGCGAGCGGCGAGCTCACGATAAAGCTGCTCGCGACGGCGAAGATCCGTGGCCAGCGCACGCCGGACCTCAGGGGTGTACTCCTGTGCCGCGATGTCGGCCAGCGAATGTGCCCGCGACGCATCCGCCGCTGCGAATGCTTCGGTCGCGACAGCTTGTGCCTCGACCTCGTGCCCGGCGGCCGCGGCGGCCTCGTAGCGGGCACGCAGCAGTTCGATCTTCAGGTCGTACGCGGCACGCAGCGGCGCCTGCAGCTGCGAACGAAGCTCGGGATTGATGGTCTGCAGGCGCAGCGCGTCGGATTGCCGCAACGCCGTGGCAACGGCGGCCAGCGCCGCACGTGGCCGGCCGAGGGTTCGCAGCGTTCGGGCGAGCTCCAGATTCGCAGCAAACTCATCGGCAACGCTTCCCAGCATGTGCAGCGCAGGACCGGCGGCCGCGAGATCCACCAACGCCGCGCGTGGCTCACCGGTCTCGCGCAGCAGCACCGCGCGTTGCAACAGCGCATTTCCCCTGACCATGGGATCGCGCCCGCGGGCTGAGAGAATCTCGTCGAGCTGCGCCCGCGCCTCGGGAAGTTGACCGGCAGCGCCTGTGTGCACCGCCAGCTGGATCCGGATGAGCGCCAGGGAAGTCGGTGCGATCGCCAGAGCGAGGGCCTCGCGATCGTAGGCGATGGCGCGATCCAGCTGTCGCTGCTCGGCCTCGACGGTCGCCAGCGCCCGCAGAGTGACCATGCGCCCGCGCCCGTCCAGCGCCACGGATTGAATCGCGAGCGCGCGCTCGAGCCAGTGCTGCGCACTCGGCGGATCGCCCAGCGCGTAGTAATTCACGCCGATCCCGTAGAGGCAGTACGCCGCGTCGCGCTGAGCCTGTTGCTGCTGGGCGAAGGCGAGTGCGCGATCGTACAGACGCAACGACTCGTCGAAGCGCCCCAGCGCGTAGTCAGCGAGCGCCGTATTGGTGATCGACGCAAGAAAAATGTGTGGATAGGCTTCCTGCGGTATGTCGTGCAGCGAGCGCTCGAACAAAGGCTGTGCCTCCGGCAAACGGCCGAGCCCCCACAGGCACAGCGCCTCGTTCTGCCAGGCCTGTGCCCGGCGCACAGTCTCGCCGATCGATCCAAACAGGCGACTCGGGGTGCTGGAGGCCGCCACACACTCCGAATATCGATTCTCCTTCTGATCAATCAGAACGATGTTCGTGAACTGCAGGGCGGCGTCGTACACCTCGCCGCGCTCGAGGTGGAAGCGGCCGAGTCGTTGCACGACGGCACGTGCGCGAGCGAGGAGATCGGTCGGGGGGCCACCGATGGAGGCCGCCGAGCCGATCTCGATCCAGGCGGCGGCCATCAGCGCCTCGGCTCGTGCGCTACGGTACGGATCGCTCTTTCCCAGCAGCTGCGCCGCCTGCTGCGCCCAGTCCGCGGCCGCAGCCCAGCTCTGGAGGTCGAAGTATTGGACTCCCGCCAGCGCCAGTACGGCCTCGCCCCGCAGCTGGGCATCCGCGGGCGCCACCAGTGCACGCTCGGCCATTGCATAGGCATCCGCCGCCCGTACGAAGGCATCGTGCGCACTGCTGCCGGCAGGCGCCGCGTGACCGCGCAGTATCTCCTCCCCGATCGCATAAGCTGCATCGGCGGCCGCCAGTGTCTTCAGGACCCCGACGCACTCGGGGCTGCGAGCCCCGGCGGACGCCAGGTCGAACACGCGCACCGTGACCGTGCCGGTGGTCGTTGGCAGCTCCTTGCCGGTCACGCGCACGGTGACGGACGCAGAGCCAGCTCCGGTCACGAGGGCGCGGCGTGTTCCCGTACGGCGCTCGGGATGATCGGCGCGCGCCACGACGTTCTCGGCAGAGTCGACAACCTCGACCAGCACGTCGTTGCCGCGCTCCTCGACTTCCACCAGGTAGGGGTGTCCGGGCACGACGTCGAATCGGACCTTCACCGGATCGGTGCCGTGCGTGCTCACCGGACCCTGGGTGAAGGTCGGTGCCCCGAGTACTGCGCTGCACGAGGCGGTCGTGGCGACCGCGCGCATCGCCCATGAAATCAACAACGTCGCGACCAAGGCATGTCGCAGAATCGACTGGCAGGTGCTTGACGGCTGCGGCATCGGTTGACGGGGCTTATACTCCCCCTCATGAGCGGTGTTGATGACCAGGCAGCACCTATCGCCATACTGCCCCCGAAAGCGGACGTCCCTGCTCCGGTCTCGGACCCTGTTTCCCACCTTGCGGAAGTCTATCGCGCCTATCCGGGACTGCGCGCGCTCATCCTGCGGCGCGTGCGCGACCCGGAGCTCGCGGCCGACATCCTGCAGGACGCTGCGGTCACGACGCTGGAAAAGCTGCGCAACGGCGAGATCGCGAACCCCGAGAACGTGGGCGGCTACCTGTACCGCGTGGCCCTCAATCACCTGCGCAACCACCGCCGCCGGGACCGCAGCGCGCTGTCCGGTCCCGAAGGTTTAGGCGAGCTCGCCGCAGTCGACGACGACCCGGACTGGCAGCACGTCTGGCGTCCGCAATGGTCGCAAGCGGCCCGCCGCATGCTGGAGGAGATGCCGGTCGCGCGCGATCGCGAGGTGCTGGTGCGCTTCTACCTCAACGACGAGGGGAAAGAGCGCATCTGCCGCGAGCTGCAGCTGACGGACCAGCATTTCAACCGCGTGATCTTTCGGGCGCGCATTCGCTTTCGCGAGCTGCTCGAGCAGCGCGGGTTCTGGAAGGCCGACCTGCTGACGTTCCTGGTCGTGAGCCTGTGCCTGTGCGCCGGCGGGTCCGGGTTCGCCGGACCGCTCGCCCGGGCGGTTGATGCGCTGGCGCGCGGAGCCGCCCTATGATCGACGTCGCGCGCGAGTTTGAGCGCCTGCGTGACTACCTTGTCGGACGATTGCCCGACGATGAGGTTCGTGACTTCGAGGATCGCCTGGTGCGCGATCCGGAGCTGGCGCGCGAGTTCGAGCAGTCGCTGCGACTGCGCGCCGGGATGCAGGAGCTGCGTGCGCAGGGCTATTTTGCCGTGCCTACCTCCCGTCGCAGCCGCCTGCGAGTGCAGCTGGCCGCTCTCGCCGCAGCGGTAATCGCCGCGATCGCGCTGTTGCTGTGGATGCAGACCCGTACAGGCACCGCGCCCATCTTCACTGCTGCGCTCGATACACGCGCAGCCGCCGCCGCGAGGCAAGTCGCGGCTCACTATGAGTTCGTCGCCGTGCGCGGCGGCTCGACCATCGACCTCAACCTACCTGCCCACGGCATGATCGAGTTTGAGGTGGCACCGCCAGCGCGTGCGCCGGACGGGAAATACCGGCTCACGTTGCTGGCGGCCGGAGCGGCGCAGCCCATCGGCATCCTCGAGGGGATTGCGCCGCGAGCGGACGGCTTTCTTTACGGCTATGCCGACGCCGCTCGCCTGAGCGCGGGCGGTTATGTTCTGCGTGTCGAGACGCAGGACGCCACGGACGGCCCCGAAGAGATGTTCCGCTTCAAGCTGCGTCCCGGGACTACTACCTCGCCTTGATCACCGCTTCGGGACGCCGGTAGCGTTCCTCGAACGCGTCCTTGATGCGCGAGTCCCGTTCGATCTCGACCGCCACGACACCGGGGACGGCGCGGACTCTCAGCAGATTGTCGAGTTCGAGCGATCCCAACAGCACACCGATGTCCGTGAGCGTCGACTTGTGCTCGAGTCCCAATGCACGGCACGTGGCCGCGACCTCAAAAATGCGATCGCGATCCTCATCGGCGATGGCAATCGCAACGTTGGCGCGTAACACCAATTGATTTCTCCTCGACTTCCCTATTCGAAACAACAACCAGCCTCCAGCGGGCTCAGCAGGGAGCCCGCACCAGACCGGCGCCGACGTCGCGCGCGGCAGCACTCAGTGCCAGGCAAGCGCGCAACAACAGATCTTGCAGCGCAACTCCGCGCGCGGCCGGGCGTGCCTCGGCCATGAGGGCGGCGATGCCGGCGACGAATGGCGTCGCCATGCTGGTGCCGCTGCCGGTCTGATAAGGACCGATGCCGGACGATGCAGAATGAATCGCAATGCCCGGCGCCACGAGATCGACATTGCCGCCGCTGCCGAAGCGGTTGCCGTTGGAGAAGGGGGCCACAGCAAGGTCCCGATCGAGGGCGCCGACCGCAAGTATCGACGGACAATTGGCCGGCTGCTGCACGGGAGCGATGAGGTCGGGGCGCTGGCTCTCGTTGCCTGCCGGCGCCAGCAACAGGCTGCCCGCCGCCAGGGCGCGCGCGGCCACCGCTTCGTAGAGCTGCGCATACGAGTCTTCGACCGCCACCGGGGAGCCGAGCGACATCGAGATGACGGCGCAACCGTTGCGGACCGCCCAGTCGATGCCGGCGAGCACATCGCCGTCGGTACCCCCGGCGTCGTCATCCAGCACGCGCGCGACGTAGAGCTCCGCACCAAATGCGACTCCATAGCGGGGCCCTTCGCGCGGTTGCCGCGGGCCGCAGGCGACCCCTGCACAGAAGGTCCCGTGGCCGTTGACGTCGGCGGCGGAAAGCCCCGTTACGAATGAGCGCGCCACGACGCTGCGGCCGGTGAAGTCCGGATGCTCGAGGTCAAGACCGGTATCGAGCAGCGCGACGCGAACTCCGCTGCCCGAATATCGGGACGTCAGGACACCGGTCGCCTGCAGCCCCCAGGTTGCCTCAGCCGTATCCGACCAGGCGTCTGCGGGCAGGCAAGCGGCACACCACGGCAATGCGAGTTGCCGGCAATCACGCCAGTCCCGCTCCCGTTGCATCCACAGGGCGTGGCGGCGGCCGGCATCTGCCAGTGCGCTCATCTGGTCCGGGTCGCCGCGAACCAGCGCAGTGCCGAGCCTCTCGAACAGCACACCCTCGCCTGCCGCAATAGCCTGCGCCGTTGCATCGCAGTCTGACGATGCCGCCAGCCTGATGTCAGCGAGGTTGCGAAAGCTTGCGCAGGCAGCGCTTTCCCGGCCCGGGGGAAGCAGGACGAGGTGCCTGTCGGTGTACCGGGCGCTCACGCGGTCCCGTGACGCCGGCCTTGGGTCGTCGTCATCGCGCCACCCGGGTTCATCACGAGAGCACAGCAGCCCGCCCGCCAGTCCGTTCACCTTACCCAACACCCATCCGCCCGCTACAGCTACCTGCTAACTGTCTCCGCGCGGGAAATTATCTCATTCGATGGCGCAATTGAGCGGTCAGGTCAGGAACAGCGCTGCCGGTCCGCAGGCGAACGCCAGCCACAGCGCTGCCGTGCCGGCCACCAGGGGCTGGGTGCAGTCCCCCTTGGGTAAGCGCGGAAGCACGCAGCGCCGTCGTCCACAGCAAGGCGACACTGATCTGATAGAAGTTCATGCGTACACCTCCGGCGCAGCGCCTCAGCGAGCCTCGCCCGCAGGGCCGGCAAGGACGGCCTGGTAGTGGAAAACGTGCGCCGGCCGCGTCAGCAGAAAGCGATCGTCTTCAGGGAAGTAACGCGCCCGTCCGATGTCAGCACCTGCGAACGCCTTGATGGCCTCGGTGTCGGTCCACCAGCTGAGCGTCACGACTTCGGCGCGCTCACCGTCGAGGTCGCGCACCGCCACCGCGGCGCCGAGATTTCCCGGCGTGCCCCGATAGGCCGCAAGTCCGGTCGCCGTCACGTAGCGAACGTACTCGTCTTTCAGGGGGCGACGAATTTCGGCCCGCCACTCTCGCAGCACTGTCATGGTTCGATCTCCTTAGGTCATGAGGACCAGCGTCGTCGGCGCGCGTCCGGTGCTGTCAATATCAGAAAGACACTGGCAACCACCAGCGCCGCAGCCAGAATCGTGCGCACCGTAAGCACCTCCCCGGCCAGGAAGTAGCCGAGCGCCACCGCGACCAGCGGATTCACGTAAGCGTGGCTCGCCACGCGCGTCGCCGGCATGCGCGCGAGCAGCCACACGTAAGCGGTGAAGCCGAGCAGCGAGCCGGCGATGACGAGATACGCCAGTGCGAGTCCGGCACGCAGCGAGACATGCGGAAGAGATTGCAGCTCGCCGCTGGCCTGGGACAGGCCGAGCAGTACCGCGCCACCGAGCATCATTTGCGCGCCCGCCGCGAGCGGCACCGACTGCGGGCGCGGCATGGAGCGCGTGAGCACCGCGCCGAGCGACCAGGCGACGCCGCCGGCCAGAATCGCCAGGCAGGGTAACAGCGGAAGCGTTTGCGGGTCGCTGCGGATCAGCAGCGCCGCGACACCACAGAATCCCAGCGCCACCGCCGCCGCCACGCGCCAGCGAAACGCCTGCTGCCGGAATACGAAAACCTCGAACGTCGCCGTCGTGATCGGCAGGCTCGCCTCGATCACCGAGGTGATGCCGGAGGGCACGTATTGCTCCGCCCAGAAGAGCGCGCCGTAGGTGGCCACGAACATGCACAGCGCGATGAGTGCGCTGCTACCCCATTCCGCAGCCGCAGGGCTCGGCTGTCCGCGCAGGCGCATGAACACATAGAGCAACGCGCCCGCGATGAGAAAGCGCACGCCGCTGGCGAACAGCGGCGGAACCTCGAGCACCGCGATGCGGATGGCCAGAAAAGTCCCGCCCCACAGGAAATAGATGGCGGCAAAAGCCAGCACGACGCGCAGCCCGATGGCCGGAGCGGCGCGGCCGGTGACGCCGCCTATAACCTGTGAAACATTCATAAGCGGTTAGTGTAACCGTGGACAATCCCCGTGTAACCTGTAAAATAATAATCAATGGTTATGACCGCAGACCCTGAGCCGGACACGCCGCCCGCCTTCAACCGCTGCGGAGGCCATCCCGCGCTCGACTTCGTCAATACGCTCGATAACCGTTTCGCTGCCGACGGGCCGGTGGAACTGCTGGGCGACTACGGCGCGCTGCTGCGATTCGCCGCGCAGTCGCAGCTGGTGGAGGCCCGGCACGCGGCCGCGCTGGCGAAGTCGGTAAGTCCCGCCGCCGCCGCGCGTGCGTTACGTGCGGCCCGGGAATTGCGCGAGGCTCTCGCCGCGGTGCTGTATGCGGGCGTGGCGGGGCGCCCGCCTGCCAGCGCCGACGTGCTGCTCCTCGAGCAGCGCTTCCAGGATGCCAGCCGGCACCGGGAACTGCGCTGGCAGCGCAGCGCCGCGAATACGTCCGGGCCTGCGCTCGCGTCATGGCAGTGGGGTCGCTTCGCCAGGCAGGCGGATCTGCCGCTATGGACGCTGGCGCAGTCGGCGTCCGAGCTCGTGCTGTCGCACGCGATGGAACGGGTACGCGCCTGCGGGGCGGACACGTGCCGCTGGCTGTTCCTCGACACCAGCAAGAATCACACGCGCCGCTGGTGCGACATGAAAGTCTGCGGCAACCGCATGAAGGCGCGCAGATTCCAGGCGCGGCAGGCGCAGTAGTCGCGCCGGCCGTGTCCGCAGGCCGCGCGCCAGCGGCGTGTCAATGAGTGGCCGAGGCCGCTACCGGGCTCGCAGCCTGTCGATCCAGCGCACCAGGGCGTCGAGGAAGGCCTGCAGGACTTTCTGCAGGCCCTCATCCGTCACGCGGTAGGACTCATCGATGAGACCGGGCTTGAGTTGGATGTAGGCCTCGGGCTGACCCATAGCCAAGGCTCTCACGGGCGAGAGAATCGTGCGCAGGTGCTGTTGCATCGCGACCGTTCCGGTCTGACCGGGCGATGCGCCGATGATTGCGACCGGCTTGTCGGCCCAGGAGTTCTTGCCCCAGGGGCGCGAACCCCAATCGATCGCGTTCTTGAGCACCGCCGGAAGGGAGCGGTTGTGCTCCGGGCTGATGATGAGCACCGCGTCGGCAGCCTCGATGTCGCGCTTGAAGCGCCAGACGGGCGGGGGCGGGTCGTTCTGGAATTCGCCGTTCAGCATCGGCAGATCGCTCAGATCCACCTCGGTGCAATCGAGCCGGCCGGCTGCGAGCGCGGTGAGCGCGCGGGCCAGGCTGCGATTGATCGACTTACTGGAAAGACTACCGACGATGACCGCGACTTTGTGCATGGGGTCTCCGCGGCGAGGCTGCAGTTCAATCGGGGGTAGCGGCGCTCACCAGTGCTGCGAGTTTCCCAGGATCGGAGACACTCTGCACGACGTGCACGGCGTGATCGGCGCTGCGATAGATGATCGCCGGCGTGCCCGGCACGCCCAGCGAATGCATGAGCTCCTCGTTCGCATGGATGGCCGCCAGTGTGGCGGGTCGCGGCGCCTTGAGGGGCGGGATTCCTCCTCCGAGGTCATCCGCCAGCCGGGCCCACTGTCGCTCGTTGCGGTCGAGAGCGGCCGCTGGATCGCGAGCCTCCATGATGGCAGCGGCCTTGCCGGGACTGTCATCGGCAATGATGCCGACGAGCACATAGCGCACCTGCAGCCCGCGTGGGTACAGCGGCTGCAGCGATAGCCACAGGTCATGACAGAACGAACAGTTGGCATCCGCAATCACGTAGATCAGGTGCTCGGGGCGGGGTGCTCCCTGCGCGACCCAGCCGGCGTGCTGCAGTTTCACCCAGTGGCTCGCAGCCGGCTGCGGGGCAGGCGCGGCGGACGCGAGCGCCGGCAGCGCGCCCAGGCACAGCAGCGCGAGGCTGGTCGTTAAGCATTCCCGCCAGGGAGCGGGTGAGGGAGAAGCAGGGATCGATGCCGGCGCCATGAGGATTCTCCGCTGTTGGAGTAGACCCGCCGTGGGACGCTAATGTTGCACCGGATGTGCGCGCGGCGTGTGGGCGCCTGCGGTCAGGGATTGCCCGATCCGTTGCGTTGCAGCCCCTGGTCGGCTTCGCGCAGCCATCCGTCCCGATCGGCCGTGGCCGGCTGCGCCAGCGCCGCATCGCGCGCGCGCGCATAGGTATCCCGGGCAGCGCTCAGGTCGCCCGACTTTGCCAGCGCCTCCGCCAGCGCCAGCAGGTTCGGCGGATAGCGCGGTTGCAGCTCTACGGCGCGCCGCGCCGCGGCCAGTGCCGCCTCGGGGTCGCCGGGCCCCAACGGCCATCCGGGAGCCCGCAGCAGCACCAGCGCCCGCACGCGCGCGGGCCCCGCCTCGTCATAATCCGGATCCGCGGATTCGGCGCGCGTCAGAGTCGCGAGCATGTCGGCGAGCAGCTCGCCGGCGTGCGCAGGGTGCGCCCGGGCATTCAATCCGAGCGCGATGGCGCGACCGTAGAGACAGGCCGCCCCCTGCGGCTCGAGCGCGAGGCAGCTCTGTGCGTCGCGGCCGGCGTCGGCTGCCAGCTCGCCGCGTATCTTCGTGTCAGGCTCGCGTTCGCTGCGCTGTGCGTCCTGCTCGATGGCTGCCACCAGCGCGGCGACCGAAGACGGCGTTGCGCCCTGCGCTGGCGGGGCCGGTGGACGCGTCGCGCAGGCGCAGACTGCGACCAGCAGCAGTCCGCCCCACAGACGCCGGGTCACGATGCTGCCGCGTGGGCGGGAAGCCTCGGCTGCACGAAACCGCGCAGACGCAGCGGCGCCAGCGAGTCAGCGCCTTGGGGTGCCTGCCCCATTTTCAGCAGCCCGGCCTTGAGGGTCTGCGCACGTCCCGCGGGCAGGCGCGAGCCGACCACCGCAATCAGGGCGACGGGCAGCTCGGCAGACTGCGTCACCGTCTTGAGATCGCCGGCGAACGGCAGGCTGGCCAGGGCCGCCGCCTGACTCTGATCGAGCAGTACGGCGAGCGGTTCGCCGGCGGCAACCCGGCGCAAGGCGCTCAGTATCTGTCCGGTCGACTCGATCCTGACGTCCGGCGGCAGTGCCCAGCCCTCGAGCGCAACGTGCCGCACGAAGTTCGGGGCGTAGCCCGCAACGCTAAGGATGGTCAACCCCTGCATCGATGCCGGTCCCGCGACGCGACCGGATTTTGCCACCAGCGTCCAGCGCTGCTGCGGACCGATGTCCGTCACGTCCGCCTGCACCAGCGGCGTCAGCTGCAGCTCACCCGCGTGCTCGACGAAGAACGGATACGGCACGAAGGCGAGCACCGCATCGGCGCTCTTGAGTTTCGCCAGCCCGCCCTCCTCCGTCGGGTCGTAGACGGAGACCAGACTTTGCGGCGGCCAGCCGGAGATCGCCACCGCGGCGTTGGTGAACTGATCGAGGAGCGGCTGTGCGTCCCCGGCTCCTCCGGGATATCCCGGAGCACAAAACACCAAAGTCGCAAGCGCTGCTAGCAGTGTACTCATGGCTTCAGGCTATCATTCTCAGGCGCTGCCGGCCTGCCCGCCAACAGGAGTGTGCTCGTCAAGCCATGCGTGTTCCCGCCGCGCCCAAGGTGGTGCAGATCTTCCTGCGGGTGCTGCGCGCGCGGCGCTGGATCGTCGCCGCATTCCTGCTGCTCACGGCGGCCGGCATCTACGGCACCCTGCAGGTACCCAGCGATCCATCGATCGAGCGGCTGGTCGTTGCGAATGACCCCGTAGCGCTCGCCACGCGCGCTTTTGACCGCATCTTTCCCGAGGGCGAGCAGGCGCTCCTCATGCTCGAGACCGCCGATCCCCTCAGTCTTCCCGCACTGCGTGCCGCCGACCGCCTCGAGCACGAGCTGGCGAGGATTCCGCAGGTCGAGGCGCACAGCTTCCTCGACATCTACCGTCACGCCGTCGCCACCGGGGACCTCAGCCAGCTCGACGCCGGGCGCGTGCGCGCATTCGCGACCGGGACAGCGCTGTTTCGGCGTGCCGGACTTCTCGGCGATCACTATCTGGGCATAGCACTCGAGCTGCGCGTGAAATCGCCCGCCGAGCGCAACCGGGCACTGCAGGCGATCGATGCCCTGGTTGTGCCGCTCGAGACCCCCGGCGGAACCTTCACCAAGGTCCGGCGCGTCGGGTCACCGTGGCTCAACGCCTGGCTCGAGCGACAAACGGGCGCCGCGACGGTGCGGTTCATGCCGCTGTTTGGTATTTTCCTGATGGCGCTGGTGCTGGTCATCTACCGCTCCTGGCGTACGCTCGCAGCCTTTGTCCTCACCCTCGGCGCCGTGGTCGCGGTCGCCATGGGGCTGGCCGACCTGTTCGGCTGGACGCACACGGTGATCTCCACCCTGGTGCCGCTGACGGTGCTCGTCACGACCACCGCGACGCTCGTGTACGTGCACTCGCGCTATATCGAGCCGGACGATTCCCCGACACTGCTCGAGCACCACGCGCGTGCGCTGGCGAACAAGTTCCTGCCGTGCAGCGCCTCGATGTTCGCGACCGCGGTGGGTTTCGGGGCGCTGGCGATCTCGGATATTCGTCCGGTGCACGACATGGGCCTGTGGACGGCGTGCGGACTGCTGGTGGCGTGGAGCGGATGCTTCACGCTGTTCCCGGCGCTGCAGTCGCTGCTGCGCACGCCCAGGCTCCCGGAGAACGCTGCGCTCGCCGAGCGGTTTGCCGGCTTCGTCGACGCGCTGCTCCCGGCGAGCGAGCACTACCGCTGGTCGCTGGTCGGCGCCACCGTGGTGTTGATGCTGTGCGGAGCGGCGGCGCTGTTCGGCATTCCCGGCGTACTCGCCCCGCCGGCTCTCGAGACTGAGGCGCTGACTTATGTCAATCCCAGCGCGCGCGCCGCTGAGGATACCCGTTACTTCGAAGAAACCAACGCCCTCGACACGGTCGAGCTGTGGCTGCAAACGCCACCCGGCGAGGCGTTGGACCCGCAGTTACTGCGCGCGCTCGAGCAACTGACCCGGCGCCTCGAGAGCGACCCACGCATTACCGCCGTCGACGGTCCGACGTCGGTACTGCGCTGGGCACGCTATGCCGCGAGCGGCTCCGATCGGCTGCCGACCTCTGCTGCCGAGTGGCCCAAGCTCGCTGCCGATCTCGAGCAGATCCTGCTGACCGAGCCCGGGGCGCGCGCCTACGTCGACCTGGCGCAGCTCGCCAACGTGCGTCTCACCATCCGCGGACGCGCCAAGCTGTTCGGCCCGATCGGCGCCATGCGCACGTTCGTGGAGCAGGCATGGACGGCGGCGCAGGCCGCGGAGCCTGCGCTGCGCGCAGTGCACGGCAGCGTCGTGGGGCAGGCGGTCCTCGCTACGGAAATCACGCAGCGCCTGCTACCCACACTGATGCAGAGTTTCGCGCTCACCGCCAGCATCATCTTTCTCGCCTTCCTGGTGTTGTTTCGCAGTCCCAGCGCCCGGCTGATGACGATGATCCCGTCGCTGTTCGCGATCCTGTGCGCGTTTCTGCTGCTGCGCCTGGCGGGCATCCCGCTCAATATCGCGACGATCCTCATCGGCTCGACGATCCTGGGTGCGACCGAGAACGACCAGATTCACTTCTTCTATCATTTCCAGGAAGGCCGCTCGAGCGGCACGATGGCAGGCGCCCTGCGGCACGCATTCCTGATCGCCGGCCGCCCGATCGTGGTCGCGACACTGATCAACGTCAGCGGCTTTCTCGCGCTGGCACTTTCCGACCTGCCGCCGATGCGCCAGTTCGGCATCGCTGCCGCATCGGCCTTCGTGCTGGCGTTATTGGCGGATTTCACCGCATTGCCGGCGGCGTTATGGATTCTGAGCCGGCGCAAGGGTGCCTGAGTCCCTGATCGGCGTGTCCTGGTCAAGGCCTGTCGGCAGATCCTTGATCAAACGTGAGATTTTGTGCAAGGTATTGATGCAGAGTGTATTTTACGTGCCCAATGCCTGCGGCCCCATTACGATTGCGGGACAATGATGGATCAGTTTGCACCCAGTCGCACCGCCGCGAGCGAAGTCGCAGCCGATGCCGAATTCCTCATCCTGGTGGACGCCGCCGACCGCGAGCTCGGCTACCTGAACAAGACGGCATGCCATCAGGGCGCGGGTGTGTTGCATCGCGCCTTCTCCCTGCTGATTTTCAACGACAAGGGCGAGCTGCTGTTGCAGCAGCGCGCGGCGTCGAAGCGCTTGTGGCCGCTTTACTGGTCGAACAGTTGCTGTAGCCATCCGCGCCGCTCTGAGACTCTGGCGACGGCGATCCATCGTCGCCTGCATGAGGAACTAGGACTAAGCTGCCCGTTGCAATTCCTCTTCAGGTTCCAGTACCAGGCTCAATTCAATGGGGCTGGTGCCGAACACGAGCTGTGCTCGGTATACATAGGACGCTGCAACGGCCCGGTCAGGATCGACCGGGATGAGGTCCTGGCGTGGCGCTGGATCAGCCCCGAGGCGTTGCAGGCAGAGCTGGCCGGACCTGGCGGCGAACAATTTACCCCGTGGTTCAAGTTGGAGTGGGAGCGGATCTGGCGCGATCATCGCGCGGAACTGCGCTCGCTGACATAGGAGTCGACATTGGGCGTACCGCTTATGCAGCAGTATCGGGTAGGACGGTATATCGCCGGCCGCAAATTGCGCGGCGTGAAGCGCTATCCGCTGGTTCTGATGCTCGAACCGCTTTTCCAGTGCAACCTTGCCTGCGCAGGTTGCGGCAAGATCGACCAGCCGAAGGAGATACTCCAGAAGCGCATGAGCGTCGCCGACGCGTTGCGCGCGGTGGACGAATGTGGCGCGCCGATGGTGTCGATCCCCGGCGGCGAGCCGTTGATCCACAAGGAGATGCCGCAGCTCGTCGCCGCAATCGTGGCGCGTCGGAAATTCGTGTACCTGTGCACGAATGCGATCCTGCTGTCGAAACATATCGACGAATATCAGCCTTCGCCGTATCTGACGTTTTCGATTCACCTCGACGGGAACCGGCAGCGTCACGATGAATCCGTGTGCCAGGAAGGCGTGTTCGACAAGGCGGTCGCCGCCATCCGGCTGGCGCGCAGCAAGGGATTTCGGGTCACCGTCAACTGCACGCTGTTCAGCGGCGAGGACCCGGACCAGGTGGCTGAGTTCTTCGATGAGGCGATGACGCTGGGCATCGAAGGAATCACCGTCTCTCCCGGCTACAGTTATCACCATGCGCCACGTCAGGATGTCTTCCTGGCCCGCAACCAGAGCAAGCAACTATTCCGCGAAATCTTCAAGCGCGGGCGCGCTAAGCGGTCCGCTTCCCCGGGCGTCGCCCGGCGCTGGTCCTTCAACCATTCGGGACTGTTCCTCGACTTCCTCGCAGGTAACCAGGCGTATCAGTGCACTCCCTGGAGCACGCCCACGTACAATCTCTTCGGCTGGCAGCGACCGTGCTATCTGCTCACCGATGAAGGCTACGCGAGCAGCTTCCGCTCCCTGATGGAGGACACCGACTGGGACCGCTATGGAGTCGGCCGCAACCCGGCCTGTGATAACTGCATGGCGCACTGCGGCTTCGAGGGTACCGCCGTCGATGACACGTTCGCTCATCCGCTCAAGGCGTTGAAAACGGCAATTCAGGGACCGCGCGTCGCGGGGCCGATGGCACCAGACCTGCCCATCACCTATCGCGAGCGGGTACGACACAGTGTGACTGCGGTAGCCGTGCCCGACCTGCCGCGAACGCGACGCGAGTCCGGGGTGCGGCAGCCTTCCGACCTGCAATGACGAGATCGCAAGGCGGTCCTGCGGGCGCGCAGGTGAACGAGGTACTCGCGGCGCCGCGACCGATGTCGGACGAATCGGCTCAACGCGAGGCGTTTGCGGCGTTACTTAAATCCTGGCAGGCGCGTATGGAGCTCGCGCTGGCGGCGCGGCTGCCTGATCCGGATGAGGTGCCGACGCGTTTGCATCAGGCGATGCGCTACAGCGTGCTGGGCGGCGGCAAGCGGATCAGGCCGGCGTTGGTATTTGCCACGGCGCGCACGATCGGAGTCGCGGACGAGGAAGTCGAGCCGGTTGCCTGTGCCATCGAGTTCGTGCACGTGTACTCGCTGGTGCACGATGACCTGCCATCGATGGATAACGATGATCTGCGCCGCGGTCGACCCACCTGTCACAAGGCATACGACGAGGCGACCGCCGTGCTGGTGGGCGACGCCCTGCAGTCGCTGGCCTTCCATGTGTTAGCCCGCGATCCGGCGCTACCCGCATCACCCGCCATCCGCTTGCGCGTGATCAAGTTGCTCGAAGAGGCGAGCGGCACCTTCGGCATGGCCGGGGGGCAGGCGATCGATCTTGCCGCGCAGGGCAAGCAGCTCGATATCGCGCAGGTGGAAGAAATGCATGCCCGCAAGACCGGCGCGTTGATTCGCGCCAGCGTGCTGATGGCTGCAAGTTGTCTGCCCTCGCTGGACAGCCGCAGCTACGATGCGCTGGCCGCGTTTGTCGGCCCAATTGGTCTGGCATTCCAGATTCAGGACGATCTTCTGGACGTGCTGGGTGACGTGGCTACGCTCGGCAAGGCGACCGGCGCCGACGGCCAGCGCGGCAAGCCGACGCATCCGGCCGTGATTGGCGTCGAGGCATCCCAGCAGCGGGTCCGGTTGCTGCACGCACAGGCTCTCGAGGCCCTGGAGCCCTTTGGAGCGCGCGCGACGCCGCTGCGCTGCCTGGCGGCCTGGCTGCTCGCGCGCAGCTACTGATCTGCCGTACCCCCGCGGCGCGTGCCAGCGGTCGGCGGGCACCCAAGATTGCGATGCTCGAGGCCATGCGAGACACTGTTCCAATGGATGCCATGGTGTCTGATGAGCAGTATCAGGATCGGATTTTGCCGCATGTGTCGCGGACCTTCGCGCTGACGATTCCTCAATTGCCGCCGGGGTTGCGCGTTCCGGTAACCAACGCGTATCTGTTGTGTCGGATCGCCGACACGATCGAGGACGGGACCACGTCTTCGGCCGCTGCCAGGCTCGGCCTGCTGCAGCGATTCGTCGCCGTGTTACGTGGCCAGGAAGAAGCGGCGCTGCTGACGAAGGATCTGCTGCCGCGGCTGTCCGAGCAGACACTGGCCGGTGAGCGCGATCTGGCCCGCAACATGCAGCGCATCGTGCGCGTGACTGCGGGCTTGCATGAGCGGCAGCGCACCGCCATCCAGCGCTGCGTCGAAACGATGTGCGGCGGCATGCATCAGTTTCAACGGATTGCCAGCCTGCGTGGGCTGCCGGGCATGCGCGACCTCGATGACTATTGCTATTACGTGGCCGGTGTCGTGGGTCAGATGCTGACCGAGTTGTTCTGTGCCTACTCGCCGGCCATCAACCTGCGGCGGGTCGCATTGGAGGAACTGGCGGTGTCATTCGCGCAAGGCCTGCAGATGACCAATATTCTCAAGGACGTCTGGGAGGATCGCCAGCGCGGCGCCTGCTGGCTGCCGCAGGAGGTCTTCAGCAAGCACGGCGTCGACCTGGGAGCTCTGAGTGGGGAGCATCCGGGCGCAGGTTTCGAGCACGGCATGCGCGAGTTGCTGGCGGTGGCGCACGCTCATTTGCGTAATGCGCTGTCGTTCACGCTGCTGATACCGCGCGAGGAGCCCGGCATCCGGCGCTTCTGCCTGTTGGCAGTCGGGCTGGCGGTGCTGACGCTTCGCAAAATCCAGCACACTCCGGGATTCACCAGCGGCGCCCAGGTGAAGGTATCCCGACGGGCGGTTGCGATGACTCTGCTGGCGAGCAACTTCGCGCAACGCAATGACTGGCTGCTGCGGCGTCTGTTTGACGTTGCCGCGGCCGGGCTGCCGCGCGCGACACTTCCCGCACCGCGCCTGCCCGAGCGGCTCACCCCGAGCCACGCGCCGCCGGCGGACAACTACGGCCCCGATGTTTCTCAGGTGCAGCAGCTGGACGTGCGCCGCTATGAGGGGAGTTCTGGCCATTGAATGATCCTTCTCCCCGTCCCGACTCCGACCTCGACGAGGCGCGCACGCCCGCGCAGGAGCGAGCCGCGAAGCCTGCCGCGAGGCTGGTGCGCAGCTCGTCGCTGGATCTTGCGATCGACGCAGCGTGTGGCGCTGTGGCGGGTGTACAGAACGCGCGGGGCTTCTGGCTGTTCGAGCTCGAGGCGGATTGCACGATCCCCGCGGAATTCATCCTGATGCAGCACTTTCTCGGGGAAATTGACCGACCCCTCCAGAGCAAGATCGCAGCGTACCTGCGCACGCGCCAGGCGGAGCACGGTGGCTGGCCGCTGTACCTGGGCGGTGAGCTGGACATCAGTTGCACCGTCAAAGCCTACTTTGCTCTCAAGCTCGCGGGCGATGGCGCGGATGCGCCTCACATGCGGCGCGCGCGGGCCGCGCTTCTCCAACGCGGCGGCGCGGCGCGCGCCAACGTGTTCACGCGCATCACGCTGGCGCTGTTCGGACAGGTTCCGTGGCGGGCGGTGCCCTACATCCCCGTCGAGATCATGCTTCTGCCGCGCTGGTTTCCGTTTCATCTGGACAAGGTGTCGTACTGGTCGCGTACCGTCATGGTGCCGCTGCTCATCCTGTGCACCCGCAGGCCGCGCGCGCAGAATCCACGCAACGTCGACATCGCCGAGCTGTTCACCACGCCGCCGGAGCAAGAGCGTCGCTACTTTCAAACCCGCAGTGGCCGCGCCGATCTGCTCACCCGCGCGTTTCTGCTCCTCGATCGCTGCGCCCGCAGGCTCGATCCGCTGATTCCCAAGGCGGTGCGCCGGCGCGCAACGCGCCGCGCTGAGGCCTGGATACTCGAACGACTGAACGGCGAGGACGGCCTCGGGGCCATTTTCCCCGCCATGGTCAATGCGGTCGAGGTGCTGACGGTACTCGGCTATGCGAGCGAGGACCCGCGGCTGGTCGCCGCCAAACGAGCGCTGCAGAAGCTGCTCGTCATCGGTGCCGAGAGCGCCTACTGCCAGCCGTGCGTTTCACCGATCTGGGACACGGCGCTCGCGGCATTGGCGCTACAGGACGAGGGCTCCACCGCCGCGACGGCCGCCGCCGATCGGGCGCTGCAGTGGCTGCAGGCGCAACAGCTGCGCGAGCAGCCCGGCGATTGGCAGGTCAATCGACCGGCGCTTCCCGGGGGCGGCTGGGCGTTCCAGTTCTCCAACAGCTACTACCCCGATCTCGACGACACGGCGGTGATCGTCTGGGCCATGCGCCGGGCGAGCGATGCCGCGAAATACACGGAACCGGTCGAGCGGGCGCTGAACTGGCTGGTCGGCATGCAAAGCCGCAATGGCGGCTTTGCCGCGTTCGATGTCGACAACGTCCATTACCGGCTCAACCACATCCCGTTCGCCGATCACGGCGCGCTGTTGGACCCGCCCACGAGTGATGTCACGGCGCGCGTGGTGGCCGCGCTGGCGGTCGTCGGACGTCCGCAGGACAAGCAGGCTCTGGAGCGGGCAATCGCCTTTCTGCGCGCGGAGCAGGAGACGGACGGCTCGTGGTTCGGCCGCTGGGGCACGAACTACATCTACGGAACGTGGTCGGTGCTCGCAGCGCTCGCACAGGCGCGCGTCCGCTCCGACGACGCAGCGGTGGGACGCGCGGTGCGCTGGCTGTGTGAACGACAGAATTCCGACGGCGGTTGGGGCGAGAGCAACGATAGTTATGTGCCAGCACCCGCCGAGCGGCGACCCGCGGCGAGTACCTCGTTCCAGACCGCCTGGGCGCTTCTCGGACTGCTGGCGGCCGGGCAGGCTCACTCCGAGGTCGTGCGACACGGTATCGACTACCTGCTGCGAACCCAGAACGCGCGCGGGTTATGGAATGACGTGGGTTTCACGGCGCCTGGCTTCCCGCGGGTGTTTTATCTCAAGTACCACGGCTACAGCGCCTATTTTCCCCTCTGGGCACTCGCGGCGTATCGAAGTCTCGCGCGCTCCGGAGGCACTCATTGACGACGCCGGTCGTCGGCGTCGTCTGTGCCCTGCAAGGCGAGGCGCGTCATTTCGGTGGTCGAACAACGCTGCACGCCTCAGTTACCGCCCGCGCCGACGGCACGCTTGTGACGATCGCCGGAATGGGCGGCGCGGCCGCTGCTCTGGGGGCGCGCAACCTCGTCGATGCCGGCGCAGCCGCTCTGGTGAGCTGGGGAATGGCGGGCGGCCTGGATCCGGAACTCGCCGCGGGGAGGATTTTCCTGCCGAGCGAGGTCGCCGCAATCAACGGACCGGGTGTCACCACCGCGCGGCGTTGGCGCGAGCAGCTGTGCGCGGCACTGCTGGCCCACCAGCCGCTGAGCGGCGGAAAACTCCTGACGAGCTCCCGAGCGATCGCGTCCGTCGCGGCTAAAGCCGCGCTGTTCCGCGAAACCGGTGCCGCGGCAGTCGACATGGAGAGTCTGTCCGTCGCACAGGTGGCCTTGGCTCACGGTTTGCCGTTCATCGCTGTGCGGGTGATCGTCGACGGCGCCGGCGATGACTTGCCGGTTCCCGTGAGGGAGGCGGCGGATGCCAGCCGGCAGCTGCGTGTCTGGCGTCTGCTCGGCCAGATGCTCCTGGCGCCCGCGGCTGTAATGCCCATGATTCGACTGACGCGGCGCTATATCGCGGCGAGCCGCTCGCTCGCGGCGGTCGCGCGTGCCGGTCATCTGGCCCCCGAGGCCTTGCTGCTCGGGCCAGACGCGGGCGGCTCGCAGGGCGCGGATCTCTCGTGAGGGCGCTGCTCAGCGGCGCAACGGGTTTCGTGGGGTCTGCGGTCGCGAGAGCCCTGCTGCGGGAGGGCTGGCAGGTCAAAGCACTCGTCCGACAGAATTCAGATCGCCGCAACCTGCAAGGTCTCCAGATCGAGACCGTCGCCGGCGATCTCAACGACCGCAGCTCCCTCGATCACGCGGTTGCCGGTTGCGAGGCGCTGTTTCACGTAGCGGCTGACTACCGCCTGGGAGCCCGCAGGCCCGAGGAGCTGTATCGAACCAACGTCGAAGGGACGCGCAACGTCCTGAATGCGGCGCGCGGCGCCGGCGTCGGGCGCATCGTCTACACGAGCAGCGTCGCCACGATCGGGATCCCCGCCGATGGATCGCCCGGCTGCGAGGAAACCCCGGTCGCGCTTGCCGACATGATCGGCCACTACAAGCGCTCGAAGTTTCTGGCGGAACAGGTGGCGCGCGATGCCGCCCTGGCGGGCGCATCGGTGGTGATCGTCAACCCTTCCACGCCCATCGGCCCTGGAGACGTGAAGCCAACGCCGACGGGGCAGATGGTGCTGGACGCGGCCGCCGGCCGGATGCCCGCATATCTCGACACCGGACTTAACGTCGTACACGTCGATGACGTCGCGGCGGGTCATCTGCTTGCGTTCCATCGCGGGCGGGACGGCGAGCGCTACATTCTCGGCGGGGATGACATGACGCTGCGCGAGATCCTCGTGGAGATTGCCCGGATCACCGGGCGCCGCCCGCCGCGCATCCGCTTGCCCGGTGCCGCGGTGCTGCCGCTCGCTTATGCCGCCGAGGCAATGGCGCGGCTGACCGGCGGCACGACTCGCGTCACGGTGGAGGCGGTACGCATGGCGCGCAAGCGCATGTTCTTCTCGAGCGAAAAAGCGGTGCGCGAGCTGGGGTATCGCTGGCGACCTCGGACCCAGGCGTTCGAGGACGCGGTACTGTGGTTGCGCGAGCAGCAGTTGCTTTAACCGGCAAGCCCGGCCCGCTGTACCCTGATAGCGGTCTTGAGGATGATGGTCAGGATTTGGAAATGACAGCCGCCGCGAGTCCCGCTCACCTCACGCAGAAGAGCTGCTCCAAGTGTGCTACCGCCTTTCACTGCGGAGCGGGGAGCGGCAGCGGGTGCTGGTGTGATGAGCTGCCGCCCCTGGTCCCGGCGCCGGAACGGGACTGCCTGTGTCCTGCCTGCCTGCGGGAAGCAATCGCGCAGCAACGTTGTCAACCGCAGGGGTAGCTGCGGCTTCACATCATGAAACCGCGGTTTTCGCAACCGACATTATGATTCCGCTGAGAGATGAATCGCGACGGCCGGAAGGTTTCTCCTTCGTCACCGCGCTCATCATCGCGATCAACGCGCTGGTCTTCATTCTCGAGCTGACCGGTGGCGACGCCTTCGTGAGCCGCTGGTCGCTGGTTCCGGCCGATATCGTCGCCGGCCGTCACTGGAGCACGATTCTCACCTCCATGTTCATGCACGCGAGCTGGTCGCACATCCTGGGGAACATGGTGTTCCTCTGGGCATTCGGCCCGGAGATCGAAGACACCATGAATCCGTGGCGCTACGCGCTGTTCTACCTCGTGGGGGGCGTGGCCGCGATGCTGGCACAGGTCGCCGCCGCTCCCGCTTCCACGGTTCCCTGTCTGGGGGCGAGCGGCGCGATCGCCGCGGTGATGGGTGCATTTCTGATCACCTACCCACGCGACAGGATTCGCACCCTGTTGGTGATTGGCTGGTTCATCCGCATCACGTTCATCCCAGCCGCACTGCTGATCGGCTTCTGGTTTGTCGTACAGCTGCTGAGTTTCGGCGCGGTGACGAACGTGCAGTCAGGAGGCGTGGCCTATCTGGCCCACATCGGCGGGGTCGTTTTTGGGGCGGTCACCGCGCGTCTGTTCGAGGATCCGCGGCGTCGCCTCGCCCGCCGCGACGTGGTCTAAACATGTCTGCCGGTCGCGACAGTGCGGAGCGGCTGTCGCGGGTGATCAACACGCACTGCGACTGAGTGATCGGCTCGAGTCGCGCCCTTGCGGGCGGCCTGCGCGGCCAGAGCGTGTAAGCGATCGGCGACGTCAGCCTAGCCTCACAGTCGATTAGGACAACGCCGGACCGGACAATGCGCGGTCCTGGGGAACCGCCGCCCATGTGCGCACGGTCATACTGGCAGCACCGAATGGGTAACGGCCAAGGTGGAGACTGGTATGCACAACCGCAAATCGACGACTGCCGAGCGCGCGTTCGCTGCTGCCGCAGTTGCGCTGCTCGCGGGCTGCGCCTCGCATCGGCCTCCGCCACAGCAGTTCACCGCGGACGCGCCCTTCAGTCGTACATTCTCCGGCTCCGGGGATACGGTGTGCTGGAGCGTGAAGCGGGCGCTGCTCAGTCAGGGGTACATGCTCGACCGGCCGAACGACGCGGGCGTGCTGACCGGCTCGCGTGATGAGCAACCGCAGCCGAAGCTGAACGTGACGCTGCGGCTGCAGACGAGCTGCGCCGATAATCGTAACGGCACGAGCATCGTGTTCGTGACGGCGACGCGCGAAGACAGTCGGCTGCAGAAGATGAAGCAGTCGACCAGCATGGGTGTGGGTCCTGCGACCCTGACCATGCAGTCCGGCTCGGCG
>Ga0209624_10000438_pt1 | contig 36802 bp, 30 predicted proteins | sample JacPinW_OM2H0_O1_FD_188565 | JGI IMG/M metagenome (GOLD analysis project Ga0209624, IMG submission 188565) | Forest soil microbial communities from Algoma, Ontario, Canada - Jack Pine, Ontario site 1_JW_OM2H0_O1 (SPAdes) (version 2) | ecosystem: Environmental > Terrestrial > Soil > Boreal...
CCGCAGGTTTGCCCGAGTGATGGCCGCTCGCCCTGGCCGAGCGCACAGATCGCCTCGCGACGCTGAGATCGCGCATTGAGACCACCTCCATGAGCAGCGAACTGCCTTGGGCGGAAGAGGTTCTACATTTCTGGTTCCGAGAGTTGGGATCGGCTCTCTGGTTCGCGACGGACGACCAATTGGATAGTAAGATTCGCGTCAGGTATCTGGCGCTTCACGAAGGACTCGTTAATGGCGCTGTGCCCGACGACAGTGGAGCGCGTGCGCTGCTCGCCGCCGTCATCGTCCTGGATCAGTTTTCCCGTAACATGTTTCGAGGAACGCCGCGCGCGTTTGCCGCCGATTCCATTGCACGTTCCTTAGCAAGGCGGGCCATCACGCTCGGTTTCGACGTCGCTATGACTCGGGAGGAACGCTACTTCGCCTATCTACCCTTTGAACACAGCGAGGATCGGGAAGATCAAGCACTCTCTGTCCGCCTGATTGGACAGCTGGGGAACCCGGAGTGGGCTCGTTACGCCTTAGTCCACCAAAAAATTATTAATAGATTTGGACGCTTTCCGCATCGCAATATCATACTGGGGCGAACGACGCGGCCGGACGAGCTACCCTTCGTCGATGCATCTTTTTCCAGTCAATTTGAGGAGCTGGGATTGTAGGGGTCAGAATATCGCAATTGCTGCCCGAACTGGGCGTTCATCTCGATGCGGATTATTCGCCCCCTGAAGGGGTATCAATAACAAGTGAGCAGTCATGAATGACGGCATATACAAGTTACACTGTCGAGCAGGCACCGGCTCACTCGCTGTGCAAATGGTGCTCGAAGAGATCGGCGCGCCTTACGAATTGATCTGGGTGGACAAAGCTGCGCAGGTCTCCCAGCGCACCAACCCCTTAGGAAAGGTGCCAGTTCTCGTGGCGCCGGACGGTACGCCTGTATTCGAGTCTGCCGCGATTCTCATTCACCTCACCCTTGCGCATCCCGCGGTGCACCTCGCGCCATTTGTTGGCACCACTGCACACGCCCGCTTTCTGCAATGGATGGTCTTTCTCTCAGCGAATGTGTACGAGACTGCTCTTCGTTACTTCTATCCCGAGCGCTATTCCACATCCGGTACGGTCGCGCAGGGAGGAATCAAGGAGCAAGCTCTGGCGGACTACTACCGTCATCTCGAAGTCGTTCAAGACACTCTGTCTCCGTATGTGCTGGGTGAGACATTTTCCGCCGCGGATCCGTATCTTTACACGCTCGCGGGATGGCTTCCCCGCGATGCAGCTTCGCTGAGCAGCCGCCTACCCAAACTCGCAAAGCATGCCGATTTGCTACGGTGCCGGCCGGCAACCATCAAGTCGGACAAAGATCACGCCTGACGCACGAGCTCCGCAGCCTTATCCGAACTTCGCCCGGCGCGCAGCGCCGCGTCGACTCCTGTCTGCAATGACCATTGGCGCTATCGCGTCCGAATGAGGGTTGTCCTGATATGCTTTGCACGAATCATGCGTTTGCAGGGGGCTCGCGTTGACGCCGATGTCTTGTCTGCGTTTCGGCCGGTCAGAGCTGCCCCGGTATGTATGCGTGCCGGGCAGATGCGACGGCGACGAAGGATGCGGCGGCGATGGCCATCAGCAAGAACGCTGGCGCCAGTGGGTTTCCCGTGATTTGGATCATCAAGAGCAGCACGATGGGCGCCAAGACTCCAATCACGCCGCTGATGTTGTAGCCCAGGCTGAGGGCGGAACAGCGCACGTACTTCGGCACGGCCTCGCTATCAAACGCGCCGATGACGCCTTCAAACGCGCCAAGAATCACGGCGAATCCGAGCACTGCCGTGAGTACCTGCAACAACGCGGGCTGGCTCGCCAGCCAGTACAGGGGCCACGCCAGAATCACCATCGCCGCCGTGCTTGCAAGCAGCACGGGTTTTCGGCCGATGCGGTCGGACAGCGCTCCGGACACCGGCTGGACTGCCATGGCAACCGCGAGTCCGCAGGCGTTGATCAGCAAGCATTGCGACGCTGAGAAATTACCGCGTTGCTCGAGCCAGCTGATCACGTAGACGAAGCAGACGACCCAGGCCGTGTAGTCGAACAATCCGCACCCGAGCACGCGAAGGATTGGGCGCCACTGGTCGAAAAGCTGCCACACGAATGAAGCATTGGAGGAGCGGCGCATGTCGTGTTCCACCTGCTCAAGGATTGCCTCCGGCGGCAACCTGGATCGGAAAATCAGTAAGGACAGACTCAAAGCCAGTCCAACCAGAAGCGCGATTCGCAAGCCGAACCTTTCAACATTCTGGCTCGACATGACGCTAGTCAGGACGCATCCCAATCCGGACGCAAGCAGCAGCCCGGCGGCGGCTCCGACGTAACTAAAACTGCTGTAGAAGCCCCTCCGGTTGGCGGGTGCACCCTCGGTGAGCAAGACCAGTGACGCCGAATGATCACCACCGCCGGCAAATCCCTTGATGCACTGCAGAACGATCATCAGGACTGGGGCGAAGACCCCGATGGCGTCGTAGTTCGGCAGTAGGCAAACGCCTAGCGCAGGCAACACCATCATCAGAGTCACCGCGCGAGTGGCACCCTTGCGACTAATCCGGTCGCTCATATAGCCGATGACTGCACCTCCGAAGGGGCTTGCCAGCGCCGGCGCGGCAAAAACCAGGAATGACCCCGCGAGCGCTAAATTCTTGTGGCCCGCCGGAAAAAACTGACGCGAGATCGGCAAGGCAAAAAAGCCGAAGACGCCAACGCTGAAAGTCAGCACAACTTTGCCGGCCAGCCCCGAAATCAGAAAGCGCCGCAAGGCGAAAGTGACGCGGTCATTTAGCGATTGCGCCGTACGGGCGATTTCTCCGCCGATCAGATCCAGCCGAGCTACGGCCTCGATTCTGGGCTGTGCCATACGGTATTCTGCGGGCGAGAGCACGCGCTCAAAGATACGACAGGCTTGAGCCAGGGCAACCAATGCGATGTCTGTGTCCTCTGGAATGGCTTCATCCGACCCGCCGTGCGAGTTTCGGAGTTTTGGATTGATCGCGGCGATGATCCGGCGCTTCGCCTCGAGCCGTTCCCGACCGCGGATCACAGGGTAGGCACGGCGTTTCAGGGCCCAGCGGTAGTGTTGGTCCTTCTCTTCGAGAATACCGCAGCTGCAAAGTTCAGCGACCGCCACCCGACGAATATACGACGACGATTTAGCGATCCGCTCAAGCCAGCGCTGAATGCTCAGCCGCTCCGGCTCAGCCGTCACCATCGACAGAACGACGTCAAGGATCGCATCTCCGGTGGGGGCAGAATCGACGGCCCACAGCGCCTTGAGGTCTGAATCAATCCGGCAGCGCAAGGCGAGCTCGATGAGCGCGGCGCCAGCAATGCCGCACCTCGTCGATACGTCCGGAATCTCAGAGAACTGACCCCCCTCGTCCTCGAGAGTCAGCAAAATCAGCTCGTGTATGAGGTTCGGTGTTTCCACTGGTTCCCGGCCACTCGTAATTTGCGTTGCGGTTACGTCGGGTTTCCAGTCGACGTGCGACTGTGAGGGCGAACGGTCGGAGTTTCTGCAGTCAGGCGCCTTGGCCGGCGGTCGGCTCGCCCCGCCCGAGATCATTTTTCGCGCGCGTCTGTGACCCCCGAGATGAGGCACACAATACACCTGTCGCCCCGGAACGAAAAAGCGCCACCCGTGGAATACCAGCGGGCGAACAGCGAGCAAAACTACGGGCCTGCCAAAGCCCTCGCCGTGCTTGGCACCAAGGCTTGTCCCGAAGGGCCGGGCGCCTTACCGGTTACTTCGACAATCCAACCGCAAGAGGGCCATGCGAGCCCATAGTTATAAGTGTTCGTTTTAGGGTCCCGCCGTACAACTAAGGGTCTGCAATAACTCCCTCATTAGCGCCATTGGGGTCATAGTGATCTTCCCCACGAACCGTGGACACATCAATTAGGCGACTGTTGATGTTCAAAGGCCAGTGGAGACTCGTAATTTGTCGATGAATGTCGCCGTTCGCGATTGTAGAACACCTCCATGTAGTCGAACAGACTTGATCGAGCTTGGGTCCTCGTGTGGTAGTCACAGTGCATCACGAGCTCCGTCTTTAGCGTGTGGAAGAAGCTCTCCATTGGCGCGTTATCCCAGCAATTGCCTTTGCGGCTCATGCTCTGACGGATCGAGTGCCGCTGCAGCAACGCTCGATACGGCGCTGTCGCGTACGTCGAGCCTTGATCCGAGTGCAGGATCGACGGCCCGATGCCGCGTTTAGCGATCGCCATGACCAGCGCGTCGGTGGCCAACTGACTGTCCAGCGTTCTGCTCATGGCCCAGCCGACGATCGCACGCGAATGCAGGTCCAAGATCGCCGCCAGGTAAAGCCAGCCTTCACGCGTGGGGATGTAAGTGATGTCGCTGACCCAGCTGTGGTTAGGCCGATCCACTTTGAACGCACGCCGCAGCAGGTTAGGTGATGCGGTTGTGTTCCTTGAATCGGTCGTGACCCGAAATCGACGGATCGCTTTTGGAACTATTTTTGCCTGCCGCATAAGCTTTGCTACCGTGTTTTGGCAGCAAGTAACGCCCTGAGCATGCAGCTCGGCGTGGACTCGTGGAGAGCCGTAGGTCTGGCGGCTTTCATCGTGGATAACCTGAATCTGCGAGGTCAGTTCTGCGCGGCGCACGAAGCCCTCGCTCGGCTGCCTGCGCCGCGCAGCGTAATAACCACTTCTTGAGACATCTAGCGACGCACACAGTCGGCGGACACCGTAACGTCGACGTTGATCATCGATGAACTGATGCTTCATCGGGATCCCCGCGCAAAGTACATGGCTGCTTTTTTTAAAAGCTCTATCTCGTCACGCAGCCGGACGTTCTCTCGTCGAAGGCCACGCATGTCCTCGCCAGGGATCGACGGCGGCGTCTGCGCACCGGTGCGATCCTCAAGCTCAAAGTCCAACCGCCATTTGCGTAGTTGGTTCACCCGAATACCGAGATCCCGCGCTACCTGAGTCTTGGGCTTCTCGCCCAAGGAAGCCAAACGAACGGCTTCCAACTTAAACTCACGGCTATACCGCTTATACTCTTTGCGTTCCATAAAACACCTCGTTCAGAGCTAGTATGCCCTTTTTGAAGGTGTCCACCGAACGTGGGGAAGATCATAGACGAGCCCTGACTACGCATCCACAAATCGGGCAGGCTCTGAGTCAAAGAGCTTCTTATGCGTCGGCATGCAGAAGTAATACGAACGTCCTCGGTACACGGATTTAGGGGAGCTCGCACGATCGACGTCCATATCACACACTGGACAGACTGGGTGTTCGTCGGTCGCTGCGCGTCTTTTCGCGTAGATAGAGTTCGAATCTGGATTCGTCCATCCCAGACCCTGGTACTCGAGGTTGCCGGCCGTGCCTTGAGCAACGCTTCGTCCATAGTATCGCTCGACCACACGCAACGCGAGATCGATACCGGAAGAGAGCCCGCCCGAAGTCGCGAGATTACCAACCTCCACAAATCGCGCCCCCCTCTTGAGGAAGATGTCTGGATACGCCATCGCAAATTCCGCGTACGCGCCGTGATGTGTCGTAGCAGATTTTCCAGCAAGCAATCCAGTTTTTGCGAGTACGAAAGCTCCAGTGCAGACAGACATGGTTAGGTCCGCCGTCCTCGAGCACTTGCGAATCCAGTTCACTAGAGCCGCCGACGGCTCCCTCTGAGCTGGAATGACTATGATCTTGGGCAGCGGCGCATTCACGAGCGTGTAGTTCGGTAATATCTTCATTCCTCCGCTGGCTTCGATTGGAGCTTCCGATTCCGCAACTGTATAGAGCTGAAACGGATGTGGAACCGGTCCCGGTATATGGACGTTTTCAAACACCTCCCACGGTCCGGCAAAATCAATGACGACCGCCCCTTCCCCCAATAAGAAGGCCACCGGTATGTGCCCAGCCGCGGGTGGCGTGAGGGGCTTTACTTCGTCCGACGACGATGCTGCTTCAGGTGTCGCCTCTAACATGCCTGGGAGGCTCGAGGTCAGCCCCGTCAATACCGTTAACTGAAGTAGTTCTCGACGTTTCATCAAAGCTCCTCAACGCGCGTTTTGTTGGCGCTAGCGCTTTCCAAGACATGCAGCCCGCTGATGCAGTAGGTTGACCGGCCGAGTATTGCATTGTTACAGTTGGCGGATATGTCAATTACCCCAAGATTTACGCCAGTCGAGCGAGCCATCGAAATTCTGGCTTTCCCCAATGCACAGCTCCTGGATGTCACCGGTTCGCTGCAAGTCTTCGCGTCAGCCAACGACTGGGCGAAGGAAGAGGGCAAGCCCCTGCCTTACCGCATAAGACTCGTAGCACAGCATTCGCCCTTATTGACCAATAGCGGCCTCGCAATCGTTGCCCAGCCTCTGGCGAAGGCGGGACAACCATTGGATACGTTGGTGGTAAGCGGAGGCTGGGGAGTCCATGCGGCATGCCAGGAGTCCACACTTGTAAGTTGGCTCAAGCGTCGGGCGGCTTCCGCGCGACGGGTAGTGTCGGTGTGTACGGGAGCGTTTTTGCTTGGTGCCGCGGGGCTGCTGGAAGGTCGCCGTGTCGTCACACACTGGAGTGAGTGTGAATTACTTAGTCGTCGATACCCCTCTGCGCGCGTTGTCGTAGATCCGATTTTTGTACGCGACGGCGCACTGTGGACCTCTGCGGGGGTTACCGCTGGTATCGACCTCGCGCTGGCACTCATAGAGGAAGACCTCGGACACGGCGCTGCGATGGCGGTCGCTCGCGCGCTGGTCGTCTTCCTTAAGCGTCCCGGAGGCCAGGCGCAGTTCAGTCGCGCACTCGAACTGCAACATGGCGATACGGAGTTTGCCCGATTGCACGGATGGATGTCGGGACACCTCGCTGGTGATCTAAGCGTGCGCGCACTGGCTACGAAGATGGCAATGAGCGAAAGAACGTTCGTGCGACGCTACCGGTCAGCGACCGGATTATCGCCCGCTCGCGCCGTGGAACGCCTTCGCATAGAAGCCGCGCAGCGATTTCTACTTGACTCTAATATGCCCATCAAACGAATCGCTCAGCGATCTGGCTTCGGCTGCGAGGAATCGATGCGCCAAAGCTTCCAGCGTCTGTTTGCAGTTGCGCCCAGCGAATTTAGATCGCGCTTCTCGGCCAATTAGAGCGCGCTCGAGCAGAACCCATCTGGGAATCCTCACCCAGAGAACCTGGGTACAAACCAGACTCCCTACTTGCCTCGTAGATGCAGAATCCGAGTACCTGGTGGGGGACCAGATCCTCTAGGCGTTGGCGACGGCACCTAAATAATGCGCCCGATGGCTTATCGCATGCCGTCGCGCGACCGAGAGTCACGACGGCAGTCGAGCCGATCCGAATCCGCCAGGTCTGAATACCCGCATTTACGCGCCTGACTTGCCCCCGCAGCCCGCATATCAGTGCGCGAAATCGCAGGGCGACCCTGGAGCTGGGCTTTGTCTCACCAGCCGCAGCCGACCCTCCGGCCTCTGCTCTCATTGCGAAGTTCATCAGACTGTAAACAAGCAGCGATACGGTCTCTGCAACCATGGGGGTATTTCACATGAAAGTAAATCGCCTGATCGAGACTGGGATTGCGTTGGGTGCAGTACTTGCGTCGTTGACTTGTGCCACGGCTAGCGTTGCGAGAAACGTTGGTACGAGATATGTCAGGCATGTGCTGCTGCTCAGCATCGATGGCATGCACGCCGTGGATCTCTACAATTGCTCTCATGGAATCGCAGGCGTGAACAACGGCAGTCCATATTGCCCGAACCTGTCGGCGTTGAGCCAGCGTGCGATTAACTATGTGGCCGCTGTGTCCTCGAAGCCTTCGGATTCCTTCCCTGGGCTGGCCGCACTCATCACTGGCGGCTCGCCGCGCTCGACCGGGCTGTATTACGACGTCGCGTATGATCGGTCGCTCGATCCGCCGGCAACGACGACCGGAACGGGCCTCGCCGGCGGGACGTGTACGCCCTACGGCATACCGAGCGGTACAACGACCGACTACGATCAGGGCATTGACATCAACGATACTCAATTGAACGGTGGTGCGACGGATGCCTCGCTGACCGAAGGCGGAATCGCCTCGATCGACCCGAAGAAGCTCGTGCGCGACCCGCAGAATGGTTGCGCACCGGTGTATCCCTGGAATTTTATCCGGACCAATACGATCTTCGGCGTAGTGCACGCGGCCGGCGGCTACACGGCTTGGATCGATAAGCACCCATCGTATTCGATGGCAGCTGGGCCGGGCGGCAAGGGTTTGGACGATTACTATTCGCCCGAGGTAAGCTCGAATGCAGTGCCGCTGCCCGGGGTCAAGACCTCGCAAGGCGTATCCTGCGCGACAGTCCGGGATAAGAACGGCGGCGCGTGGAATGGCAGCTTCGCGAATATCCAGTGCTACGACGCGCTGCGCGTAAATGCTCTGCTGAACGAGATTGCAGGCAAGACGCACAACGGCGCGCCAGCCGTCACACCGGCGCTCTTCGGCATGAACTTCCAATCGGTCTATGTCGGACAAAGTGTGGCCGAGGCCGGAGTCGGCAAGGGCGGTTACCAAAATGCTGCGGCTCTGCCGAGCTTTCAATTAGTGCGCGAGATCGAGTTCGTGGATGCCTCGATTGGTGACATCGTGAATGCCTTGAAGAATGCGGGCATTTATGAGGATACGCTACTCATCATCACGGCGAAGCATGGAGAGTCGCCGATCGACCCTCGCTCGTATGTGGCTGATGGAGTCAACACGCCTGCAACGTTGCTCGGCACCGCGATTCCCTACTCCGAGTCACCGCTCAACCCGACCGGCATCGGTGCGACGGAGGACGATGTGTCGGTGCTTTGGCTGATTCCTGGTGCAAGTGTGCCGGCCGCAGTGGAACTGCTCGAGAGCAATGCGGCAGCGATCGGACTCGGTGAGATCTATTACGGCCCCACGCTATGGCTGAACAACAACATCGACGGCCTCGAACCTGGGCAGGATCCGCGCGCGCCGGACATCATCGTGACGCCGAACAACGGCGTGACCTATTCTGGGAGCACGACGATGATCGGAGATCACGGCGGCTTCGCGCATGACGATACGAACGTCATAATGCTGGTGGCCAACCCGCGCTTCAACGCCCAGACGGTGTCGGCCACGACGACGACCGCTCAGGTCGCACCGACGATCGTCACTGCGTTGGGTCTGGATCCGACAGCGCTGGACGCGGTCCGAGACGAAGGGACGCAGACGCTGCCTGAAGTGGCATCGCAGCTGTAACCAGTAGCGTTGTCGTTTGCAAGCACCTGGAGGTGGACTAGGTGCTCTTTCGAAAACGACAGCGTGGGCGATGGGGTAATTTACGGTGCCGATCTCCACTGCTCTGATGCGGCGATGCATTGAATGCGACAGCAGACACGGACTACGGCTACGGCATGGCGGCTGTGCCGCAGCTCGTCGCTTCAGAGTAAACTTCTCAGGACAACATCGCCCAGGCAGCAACCGCGCCGTTGTAGCTTGTATAGAAGCCGTACGCATCATAGACAGCGCTTCCCCAATTTCCCTGAGCTTTTGCCGGAAGCGCCGCGTTTTGCACAGGGTCCGATAGATTTCGAACGAACCCAAAGGCGGTACCGCTCGCGTTACACGCCTGACCGATGATTGCGTCGTCCATCTCAATAGACGTGTACGTTGCGTAGTTCCCTGCCGAAGTGCCCACCGCAAACGTGGATGTCGTCAATAAAGAGGCACCGCCCCCCGTTTGAATGTCGATCTGCGGCGAGTTTGTAGCCTCATTTAGACCGTTCGGGTCTAGCTGGGCCAGGGTGTAGGAGGAGCCATAGTGCTGATTGAATTGCGCACACAGCGCAGTAAGGTCCGAGGATTTAGTTGGTACAGGGAATAACAGCTCGTTGAACTTCGGCAACGCAAGAATTGCGGCATTGGCACTCCATGCATTCTTGTACACGGGCCAGCTGCTCTGAGGTTGCCCGGACTCGTACAGAGTACCCGCGCTAACCGCGCGTACCGTACCGAGGTGATCCTGAGGCTTTGTGCCGCCCGCAGTGCCGACTGACAAAATGACACTAGCCTTGACCTCTCGCACGAGCAGCTTGACGAGGTCAATGAGGTACTGAGCGCCGGGCCAGTCCAAGTGCGTGTTCGACTTGAACAACAGAACCATTTTATCGGCAAGTGCCACCAGGCAGTAGTAACCCCAGAGATCCCAATTCGCTGGCTTGCTCGTGGGAAGATTCGCTGAGTATTTCTGCCATCCCGCCCAGGAACTTCGCGACCTGTCACTATAGGGCATAGGGGACGCGCCGGAGCAAAATACGTGCTGCAGTGCAGCCCATTCCGCGTCGGCCCAAGTGATTACAATTGCGGCAGCGTTCGGAAGCTTACCGGCTTGCATAGGCGAAAGAATGGGTGCGCCTTTGGATACTGCCGCGTAATTCACCGGGGGCAGAGGTGGCGCATTGGAGATCGCCGGCTGGAATGTCGTCTCCGTCGCCTCCTGAAGCGTCATGCCAAATCGTGCCTTAGGATTGTGCAGATTACTCACGCCGTGTTTTCACTCGACTCGTGATCTCCTATGATGCGATTAGGATAATAGGGATATCCATCAAGACAACAAGCATACTAATCGGGATCCCTGAAGATCGAGCACGTGGTGTCGCGCCAGACCCCTGCCGGCTTGCGGCGCAACGGACGTCCCAAGTAGCGCAGCTATCGCGATTGGGTGGCCTTGGTGTCTGCAAGGTTTCTCCCGTTCGTTGCGTCCGCGCCCCACGCGCCGTTTATTCTTATACTTCTCTTGCCGTAAAGAAGAAAGTTTTGTGACAGCGGAACACATGGGGCAGCCACAACTTGATCCCTTTTGGGACGACAATGCTCACTCAACTCGATCCAGCGTCGGCGCTCGCCTTCGGCCTGCTCATCTTCACGCTCGTAATGGTGATGATGTTTGAGGCTACCAACGGGTTTCACGACGCGGCAAATGCCGTTGCGACCGTTATCTACACTAAATCGCTGCCGCCAGGCGCAGCCGTCGTTTGGTCCGGCTTCATGAACTTCGTCGGCGTCCTTGTGGGTGGTATCGCAGTCGCATATGCACTTGTTGAGTTATTGCCGGCGGAAGTGCTAACACCACCCGATGGCGGACCCGCAGTAGCAATGCTAGTTTCGCTCTTCATAGCCGCACTATTTTGGAACATCGGGACTTGGTGGTTTGGCCTGCCCAATTCAAGTTCACACTGTTTAATCGGCGCACTCATAGGTGTTGCCCTCGGCAATGCGCTGGCAAGATCGCGCAGCCTGAGTGAGGGTGTGCACTGGGCTCAGCTCTGGAAGGTGTTGGAAGCGCTCGCACTTTCGCCGTTTTTGGGCTTTGTCCTCGCGGGCGCGTTGTATCTCCTCACCCGCAAGACCGTGCACGATAAACATCTTTATGAGCCCGCCGGCGATAAGCCGCCAATATGGTGGATGCGCGCGATACTTATCCTAACGTGCACTGGTGTTAGCTTTGCTCACGGGACCAACGACGGTCAGAAAAGCATCGGCCTCATCATGCTTACCATTATCGGCCTGTTTCCTGCCGTCTACGCCCTAAACCCAGCGGCGGGTAGATCAGTGGGGAACCTACCTCAACTCATGCAACGTGCGCAGCCACTCGTGCAAAGATATGGTGATGATCAAAAGCGCACCGCGCTCGCGGCGATTTCTCGGGTTGAAGCGGCGCAAGGCTCTACCGATGCGCACCTTGATGACCCATCGAAAGGTTCCGCTGGGCCTAAGAAACTGGAGATTGGGTTAAAGTCTGATACCGCCAAGCGGCGATCCGACGTGCGAGGCGATGTTTATCAGGTAATTGCCCAACTCAAGCACATGCAAGACGTGTCAGGAGTTAGCGCGCATGATCGGCGCGACGGCAAAGAGCTCGCCAAGCAGCTCGGTAATTTGGTCGAGTACGCGCCTTGGTGGGTGCGCGCTTTGAGCGCGCTATGTCTGGGAATCGGAACGATGATCGGCTACAAGCGGATTGTAAAGACGCTGGGAGAGCGGCTAGGCAATATTCATCTCACTCCGGCTCAGGGAGCAGCTGCAGAGACTGTATCCACAGTGTTAATTGGGATCGCGGGCTTTACTGGTTTACCTGTTAGCACGACGCACATCGTCACGTCTGGCATCGGAGGAACCATGGTCGCATCGGGAGCTGGTCTGCGATACCGCATGCTATCTCGAATTGTGATTGCATGGGTCTTTACATTGCCGGTGACGATTCTACTTTCCGCAGGGCTTTATTTTCTGTTGGCAAGTCCAAAGGTTTGACAACTTTTCGGCTCAGCGCACATCCTTTAAGCGCATTTACGCTTAAGGCTTCTTCACCCATACGATGTCCCACATTTCACGGCGCTCTACGAAGCCATTGACTTGGCCCGCTCGGTCGCGCTGGAAAATGTTACGGATGCGAGGCTCGCCCTTCACGAAGAATACATCGCAGGCCTCGGCATTCCATACCGTCGGCGTGCGGCCATTGCGGGTGGCGATCAACATCCCGTTCGACACCGCAAGCGTATAGGTGGCCGAGGACTTAAGAAGCGTATAGGTACCTGCATATTCCGAAAGTCGATTGTTTGTTAACGTCACGGACGGCGGATCAGTTTTTTCCGCTAATACTTGCGCTGCAAGAAGTTTCCACCCGTCTGCGTGTTTTTTCCACGTTGTATTGGTTAGATAGTTCGCATAAATGGTCTGGCCAAAATAATGCTCCGTCTCTTTTTGACGAAACAGCGCGATAGCAACATCCTCTTCTTCGTGATAGGAGAGCAATGCAATCTTAATCGTCCCGCTCAGCCCATTTGGCAGCGGAGCTATTTCTTTGAGCGCGGCCGCCTTCCCTTTGAAGGTGTCGTCTTCTTCTGCATAAATGACTGATGGGTCTAGGTACTTGTCCCACACCGCAACGTCGCCCGTTGCGATTGCATCTGACAACTCTTGCATTTGGCCCGTGATGATGCGCCGATCATCGGGCGTGGCGGCGGAGATCAGTAATGCGCAGCCAAATAGAATCAGCCAACGACGCGTTAGACTTCTTCCAAGCCTCAAGGAGCTGAGGCGTATCATCTGCACAGTCATTCAACAATTCCTCATGGTCGAATAAGCCACGGTGTCAGAATGATAGCGCGGATAAGACCCGGGATCATTTATCAACCTCGACCGCTCGCAGAGGAGCGAGTTTCGACTCCCGGTATGGCGAGGGCCTCACGCGATTTGCACGATGGCAATTGGGTGCTTTAGTGTGCTCGAACATGTCCCGAGAAGAAATGAAGGAGCTGCGCCCCGCTGGGCGAGACGCGGCAACCGTTGAATGCTAACTCTCTGCTTCGCCACATGAGCCAGCGCCGTTCGGAGCGTGATTAGATCGTTCCGGTTGAAGGCAGGTTTACCCTGTAAATGTTCCTGCAATCGTGGGCTGTATCGGCGCGATTTAATCGCATGGGATAAGCTACTCACTGCCGAGGCGGTTAGAAGTCCTTCATTTCACCAATCAGGTTGGTTTCACGGTGGCTGAGCCGTCGCGGGCCGTATTTCTCAGTTATGCGTCGCAAGACGCCGAGGCGGCAGCTCGGATTTGTACGACGCTGCGAGCCGCCGGCATCGAAGTCTGGTTCGACCAGAGCGAGTTGCGCGGCGGAGACGTCTGGGACCGGTCTATCCGCCAGCAGATCCGCGAGTGCGAGCTGTTCATCGCAGTGATATCGGCTCATACCGACGCCAGGCGGGAGGGATACTTCCGTCGAGAGTGGAAGCTGGCGGTGGAACGCACGCACGACATGTCCGAGCGCGTGGCGTTTTTAGTCCCGGTCGTCATCGATGACACGAGTGAAACGCGGGCAGACGTGCCGGACCGCTTTCGAGAGGTGCAGTGGAGCCGCCTGCCGAAGGGACAGACGTCTCCGGCCTTTGTGGCCCGCGTGCAGCACTTATTATCGCGCAATCTATTGCCCACGCGCCGGGAACCAAGAAGTGCCGGGCTAGGAGCCCTCAGGCGGCACGCCCCCTCATCCTGGCGACCCAAACAATGGGTGCCGGCGATGGCTACCCTGCTTGCCCTGGCGCTTGGCTGCGTCGCCATCGATAGATACTGGATTGCGAAACGCTCCGCGGCGACTTCAATTGCCGCCCGGGTCGCGCCCGTCTTCGCTCCGCCGCCGCATTCGATTGCGGTGCTGCCGTTCGTCAATATGAGTGGCGACAAGGATCAAGAGTACTTCTCCGAAGGGCTAACGGAAGAGTTGCTGAATTCCTTAGCACGCATTAATGAGTTGCAGGTAGCCGCGCGCACCTCCTCGTTCTCGTTTCAGAGTGAGCATCCGGACATCGTCACTGTCGCACATAAGCTGAACGTCGCATCGATTCTCGAGGGGAGTGTGCGACGCTCGGGGCAAACGATCCGTGTGACAGCTCAACTCAATAACGCAGTGACGGGTTTTCACCTGTGGTCACAGACCTATGATCGGGACTTGGGCGACGTATTAAAGCTGCAGACTGAGATCGCCACTGCGGTAGCTAATTCCCTAAGGATCACACTGCTTGGGAACGTCGCCGCAAAGATCGAGGCTGGCGGAACCCAGAACCCCGAAGCGTTCGATGCCTATTTACGCGCGTCGAAGGCTTACGCGGACTCGCAGACCGAAACGACGAGGAAAGAAGCGCTTAGTTTGTATGATGAAGCTCTTCGGCATGATCCTAACTACGCGCTAGCGTTTTCAGGACGGTCGATCGTTTTAGAGACGATTGCTGAGGAGGAGTTTGGCAAACCGCCCTATCGAGACTTTCTGAGCCGCGCGGAGGCCGACGCGCGTCGGGCGATCGACTTAGCACCTAGCGTGGGAGAGGGCCATCTCGCGCTGGCGTACGTCTTCGACACCGGACTTAATCTCACGCGCGCTGCAGAGGAGTATGAGCGTGCGGTGTCACTCGCACCGGGCAACTCGCGAATACTACGGAACTACGGTAAGTTTATCGTAAGCATGGGTCACACCGATGCTGGGATCGCGGCAGTCCGACGCGCAGTGATCATCGACCCTCTCAACCCCGCATGCTCCGAGGACCTAATTGGAACTACGGTGCAGGGAAGGCTTTACAAAGAGAGTCTGCAAGCAATCCAAAATACCGCTCTGCTAGAGCCTGTCGATAGACGTGCGCGTCTGCACGCGTGGGAAGGCATAGTCTACTACTTGCTTGGAGATCTTGAAAAGGCGCGGGCTTCCTGCGAGCTCAAGACTGGCCCGGAGAATTCCTGGCAAGGTTGTCTTGCGCTGGTCTATGAAAAACTGGGAAGGCACGCTGATGCATCGGCGATGCTTGCTCAAGTACAAGAAGCGAGCGGTGACTCGAAAGGCCTCGAATACGCCCAAATTTACGCGCAGTGGGGAGAAACCTCAAAAGCACTTGAGTGGCTCGAGAAGGCCAAGCAACTAGGCGACCCCGAGCTCAGAAATCTGAGAGTCGACCCTTTGCTCGATCCATTGCGCAATGAGCCGCGATTCCAGGCGATCAAGCAAGCGGTCGAGCGGGCGCTTAAGTTTCCGTACTGATGCAACCACGAGCGATGCCGCTCGATGAGCTCGCGGCGAGCCTAAGGCCTATTAGCTGGTACGACGCCAAGGGTGTCAAACACGTTCACAAGGCGGGTGATTTTTTCACGGAGGCCGATCGGGCTGTTCACGAATTGCGGAACGGCGGTTCGACCGTAGAAAGGCACAACAACTGCGTAAAAAACTCGTGTTTGCGCTCATTTAGCCCGCGCTCTTGCGCTAAACTGGGAGCCGAAGTAGAGATCTTATGCGTCAGACGTAACAGCAAGTCCGCGTTGAAACACGGATTCCCTCTGCAATGCAGGCCGATTAACGAGTCTGCTTTTGAGCGTAATTGAATACATCGACATTCCGGGCGCCGTCCTAGCGGGTCCATTAGCTGACGGTGTAAAAGCGCACGTCGCAAACAACAGGAACGCGTCACGAGTCGTCCGAGGTCCCGAAAAGGCAGGCGACAGGCCACAAGTTGCGGGGCTGATGCCCCGGCGCATTCCGCCTGGCAGCGGACCGGAGTGGGGACCCGCGATGCGCCCGGTGCAGACTCGGATTTAGGGGCGACTCTCGCCGAATTGCCATCCACCGCAGCTTCTTTTCCGGCGTGCTAAGCTCGCCCGGGAGGCGACCAAATTGCCATCAAGAGCTGGCGGTGCTCGCGATGAATTTGCATCCGACAGTTGTGGCGTTCAGATATCGCGCCTTTATTGCGTACAGCCACCGAGATGAGAGCTGGGCCGACTGGCTTCATAAGGCTCTAGAAACGTACCGCGTGCCCACTCGTTTAGTGGGAACCGAGACCGCTATCGGGCCTGCTCCGCGTCGCTTGACGCCCATCTTTCGAGACCGCTCCGAGTTGCCCAGTGCCCCCGATCTCGGACGCATCATTAACGAAGCACTTGATCAATCCGCCTTTCTAATCGTTATCTGCTCACCTAGCTCGGCAACCTCGGACTATGTTAACGAAGAAATCAGTACGTTCAAACGCTTCGGTCGATCCGATCGCATTTTGTGCCTGATTGTCGCGGGCGAACCCAATGCGAGCGATTTACTTGGACGGGAAGCAGAGGAGTGTTTTGCACCGGCGTTGCGGTTTCAATTCGACGCAGACGGACTTCCAACACGGAATCGCACCGCACCGATTGCAGCCGACGCGCGCCGAGGCAAGGACGGTAGGACAAATGCCAAACTAAAGCTGATTGCGGGCCTGCTCAGCGTAGGCTTCGATGTGCTGAAACAGCGGGAACATCAGCGACACATGCAGCGAATGATCGCGATCACCTCGGCGTCGATCTTCGCAATGCTAATCACCACCGCACTATCAATCTACGCGGTGATCGCTCGTCAGAGCGCGATGAAGGCGCGCGACGACGCCGAGCGGCGGCAGAGGCAGGCCGAAACTCTGGTTGATTTCATGCTCGGTGACTTGAACGATAAATTGGGTCAGGTGCAGCGATTGGATATCCTCGAGGCGACCGATAATCAAGCGATGAAATACTTTCAGTCGTTGCCCACGACGGATGTCACCGATCAGGCATTGGCGCTGCGGGTGAAGGCGCTCCAGAAAATTGGAAGTATCCGAATGTTGCAAGGCAGCATCCCAGCGGCGCTTGAGTCCTATCGAGCCGCCTCCGCGCTTGCAGGCGAGCTAGCGGCCCGCCTACCTGGAGATTCCGCCCGCCAAGTTGCCTATGCGGATAGTTTCAAATGGATCGGCAACGCATATTGGTATCAAGGGGACCTGGATCGATCCCTTGAGAAGTTCCAACAAGCTATCGCGTTGTTATCGAAGGCCGCAACCGAGATACCGGGCGACACTGAATTAGCTTTTGATCTCGCTTCTGCTCGCACCAACGCTGGGCGGGTATTCGAGGCGCGTGGCGAATTTGGGCGAGCCAAAACTCTGTACGACTCCATTCAACAGACCTTCGAAGCGTTGCGCACCCGCGAACCCAATAACGTGCGCTGGCTGTCCGAGCTTGGCGATGCCTACGATAATCTCGGTAAGGTCGCCCTCGAACAAGGGCAGCTTGTGCAGGCTGTGAGAGCGTATAGCGATGACCAGCATATCAAGGCGGCACTGGCCGCGCGCGACCCGAAGAACTACGACGCACAGGAAAATTTGCTCATTAGCGATGCGATTCTAGGTCGCACGGTCGCGTTGTGCGGGGCGAATGAAGCCGCGCTGCGCTACGCCAGCGCTTCGGTTACTCTCGCACGAGAGCTAGTCGCTTTTGATCCCAAGCAGACCTATTGGCGAGAGGACCTAGGCTACTACAGCCAATTGTTGGGGGGATTATTGCGTCAGAGCGGCCGGCTGGAAGAGGCAGTCCGCTTAGATAGCGATGCCGTGCGTCTATTGGATGAATTGGTCGCAACAGACAAGACCAACGCTCGCTGGCGACGGGAATTAGCCGTAGCGCAAGTGGAGGCGACTCGTTTGCATATTGCACAAGGAGACTACGATGCGGCGGAGCGTCAACTCACCAGCGCCTTAGCTACGATCAAAATAGCACGCGCGATGACTCCGAGTGACATCAATTTGGTTTTGCTGGTCGCAAACGCGGATATCGTCGCGGGACAGATTGCTGCAAAGCGTAAGGACACGAACTCTGCCCGCGATTACTGGACTCAGGCCCGAGATGCCTCCGCTCCTATCGCACGAATGGGCAATGACCCGTCTGCTCTCGCGGCATGGGCCAGCGCCTTGTTGCTGCTGAATGACTTAACCACCGCCCGCCCTATCATCCAAAATCTGGCGGGCATCGGATACCGTGCAGCGGATTTCGATGCGCTGCTCGGTGCAAAAAAAGTAGAGTATGTGCCTAATCCTGACGTTGTGCGACGCATCACTGCTACGATGACCACCGAGACGCCCCACGAAATCGAGTAATATTAGACACGCGATCGGGTACGCCAGCCCAGCACCTCTAACACCTAAAATAAAAGGAACTAGCCAATGGCCACGCGAGCAAAAAAAGGGAAAGCTAAAGCAAAAAAAACCTACAAACTGCAAGTTGTGCTTGATACAACCGCCGAGTCAGGCGAAGCAGAAGTAATCGTGATACCCAGGCATCTCAGCGTCGGCCCAGGATCCAGCTCCCTCCGCTGGATCCAGATCAGCAATGAGCCTTTTGCCTTCCATTCACTCAGAACTTCGGAAATGCCTAATCCGTTTCACCCTATAAACGTCACTTCAAAAGTGCTCACCGCACAATATAACAACGCGGGCGGGAACAAGGAAATTGAGTACACAATCGAGGTGATTCATAAAAACAAAGTACGCTCTACTGTTCCAGGAGGAGGGCCCGTCGGGAACGGCGGAGGCCCTACGATAAAGAATAATTGATTACCCGGAACCGGAGGGGATTCTTCGCTCAATCCGACGGAGGGACCGGAACCCGGTGGCGGACCAGGTGCTCGGACGCTTCATCGGAAAGCGAAGCCACCGGCTCTTCGAAGTCCGCGGCTGGCACTCTTGTATAGAGCCCGATTGCTAGACGGCTTCTCGGGGCCTTGCGCTGGCCGGGTGACTTCACTCTCGCTAACTGTCTTGCCTTTCTCCTTCCACACCGCGCCCGAGATCGCCTACGTCTCGGGCTACTTATTTATTTCTAATGGTGGGGCCGCCATCCGCTATTCGCCATGCCGCGAGCTGTAATACGTACCACTGGTCTCAACTAAAACGGCGTACTGATGATCAATTGCGCTCCTGCGCCTCCACCTTCCGTGCCGAAGCCTATACCGACGACGACGCCCGGTGTCCGGCAGCGTCCAACGCGATCCTAGCCAGATCGGCTTGGACGTTCGTCGGGTAGCTCTTGATGGTTTTCATGGATAGATGCTCGGTGTATTGCGTAGGAAAGGCAGGCGCATGTTGCGCGCCCGCTCAGTTTAACCTCACGCGCCTGCCCTGGGTGCCCGCGGACTGGCAACTGGAGCGGCTCAGTTCGTACTATCTGTTAAGCGCCCTCACTACTTGAGCCACGGGAAACGGGCAGTGGTCCCCACTGTATCTTGCCCCCGAGAGGCTTATTATTGTGTCTAATCGCCGCTTGAGCCGAGCTAAGCTACCGGCGCCGAACAGTTGGCTCACGGCAAGAATTCACGATTGAGGCCCATAAGACATGGCTGACGTCTTCGTTTCCTATTCACGTAGTGACAAAGCGCGCGTCGCACCGCTCGTGGCGGCGGTCCAGGCGCGGGGCTGGTCAGTCTGGTGGGACCCGGCGATTGATGCTGGCCAGCAGTTCGACGACCACATCGACGCGGAGCTCCAGGCTGCAAATGCTGTCCTGGTGGTCTGGACTCCGACGTCCGTAGCCTCGCGCTGGGTGCGCGGCGAGGCGCGCGATGCCGCTGAGCGCGGCATCCTAGTTCCGGTTCGATTCGAAGGCGCTCGCCTGCCGATCGATGTGCGCGCCATTCAGACGACCGACCTCGACAATTGGGGGGAGGATTCGGCCAGCGCACCTTTCCAGGAACTGCTTCGTTCGCTCGGCGCCGTGATCGAGCGCCGCCGCGCGTCTCAGTCGGCAAAATCGGCGGCGACATTATCGCCACCCGCGGCCGTCGCGGCCCCTCGCGTCGGGATCTGTGTTCTGCCTTTCGCCAACATGAGTGGCGATCAGGAGCAGGAGTACTTCAGCGACGGTATCACCGAAGACATCATCACCGACCTAAGCAAGGTCTCTGCGCTGGCCGTGGTTTCCCGCAACACCGCCTTTATGTACAAGGGCACCCATGTAGACGTCGCCAAAGTCGCACGCGAGCTCAAAGTCGGCCACGTCCTCGAAGGCAGCGTGCGCAAGGCCGGCGGCCGTGTACGGATCACCGCGCAGCTCGTCGACGGCTCGAGCAACGATCATGTCTGGGCGGAGCGCTACGATCGCGACTTGAATGACATCTTCACACTGCAGGACGAAATATCCGAAGCTATCGTCAAGGCGCTGAAACTCAAGCTGCTGCCGGAAGAGAAGAAGGCGATCGAGCAGCGCGGCACGGACAATGTGGAGGCCTACAATCTTTACCTGATGGCGCGACAGTCCTACGTGACCGGTCACGAGGCTGACGCTCGGCGGGCAGAAGCAATCATCCGGCTGTGCAGACGCGCCACCGAAATTGACCCCAACTATTCGCGCGCCTGGGCGTTGATGGCGATTGCGCAGATGATCTTGCGCTTCGTGCACGGCAGAAATACCGATGACGGCTTGGTGGCAGCTGAGCGGGCTCTCGCGGTTGACGCGAATCTGGCTGAAGCGCATGCAGTCAAAGCCAGAATCCTAGCTCAACACGGTCGTCACGATGAAGCTACCGCCGAGATTGATATCGCACTTCGCTTGGACCGCGAATCCTACGAGGTCAACAGGGCAGCCGCGTACTTGCGATTCCAGCAGAAACGAATTGACGAGGCCATTCGCTATTACGAGAAGGCAATGAACCTCATGGAGACGGATCTGAATTCCGCGGCCATGTTGCTTACCTGTTACACGTCCGTCAGAAATCGCAGGGAAGCGCAGCGTGTCGCGCAAATCGCCTTCTCCCGAGTCGAAAAGGTCCTGGCACAGGATCCAAATAACGGATCAGCCATGGCATATGGAGCCGTTGCTCTTGCGGCTCTCGGGGAAGCCGAACGCACCAAGGACTGGATCAGTCGAGCCTTGCTCATTGATCCGGATAACACGAATGCGCGCTACAACTTTGCCTGCATTCTGACGACATATTTGCGAGATAAAGACGCCGCACTCGCGCTTCTCACTCCGGTCTTCGAAACCTTGGCCATTGGGTTTTTGAATCACGCCAAAGCTGATCCGGACCTCGATCCACTCCGTGAGGATCCTCGTTTTAAGGCGTTAGTTTCGGCTGCCGAAAAGCGCCTTGCCGCGGAGAATCACGGGGGTCCGGCCCCGAAAGCTTGATCTTGTGGACGGCGGCATTACGGTGAAATTCCCCAGTCTCGAAACCCAGCGGCGAACCGCTTAAAGCGTTGCTGGCTCCGACGGAGGGCGCCACCCAAGGCCGTGACCTTAATGGTCGGATGTCGCCGGGCGAAAATCAAAGTGCCTCACCTGTGAGGCGTTGCCGTCTGCGTGAGGGCCGGCTTAGTCAAACCAGCTTCCGGAGCCTCTGGTTGGTAACCAGGCGCTCGACGTGCTTACTCGCTACTTGTTCCCAAGTCCATGGTGGTCGACCAGGTGCTCGAATCACAGAATCGGGGAGAGCTGGTACCGGCAGGCACTCCTTATTATGGGCAAGGAACTGATCCGGTCACGCGACGGGTTGCCGAGCAGCGTTCCTGCGTCATCGCCGCAGACGTTAACCCGAGGGCACAAAGATCGCTCGCGCCTTGCCGGTTTTCGTAAAGACTCCAAATGAGCCGCTGGCGCCGACCCCGACAGCAGAGTTTCCTGAATAAGACTCCGAACCCATCCCTGTGCCTATCGACGCACTCTGGCGGTCGGAGAATCCTTCGAGGATGAGGCCATTCGCTCCCAGCTTTGCGGCCTGATCCTTAAGGCGCGCAACAACCTTATCGACTGAGCGCTGCCCGCCAGTGCCGAAAACACTCTTGGCGGAGGCGTCCAATATCGCGATGTCCTCAAACTTCGGTGGTGGTGCCGGATATACCTTCACTTGATCGGCACTGATGGCAGGACGGGTTGTTCCAACCATAACCTGGGTTGTCGAAGCGCATGCACATAAGAGCGCCAACGTGAACGCAACGGCTATGCGAACCATTCCTCAAACCCCTTTCTGTTTTCGCAACGGTCTAACGCTCGATAGCCCAAAAAGGTTCGGGCGCGCGGGCCGTGCCGCATCAAACATGCCGACCCTTGAAAGCTGAGTTGGAGAGCACCGGGCAGGAGGTGGTCACCCGCGAGCTCGTGCGCCGGAACCTTTGGCGCCACTCTTCGCGAGCTTCGTCGCATTCTTGCCACCCATCCCCGGCGAGCTTTCGCGCTTGTTCCGCGCGCCGACGTGCGACTTGCCTTCGGTCTCCTGCTGATAAGTATCGCCGCGCGCTTCCTTGCGCTCGCTCTTGGCGAGATTCTTCTTGTTCTCGGCATCGCTCTCGTACTTCGAGGCTCCGGCTTCGTGCAACGCGATGGCGATCGCCTGCTTGCGGGACTTGACCTTCCCGCCTTTGCCATTCGGGCCGCTTTTCAGTTCGCCATGCTCGTATTCGTGCATGACGCGGCCAACCGTTTTTCTCTGGCGCGGGGATGAATTGGGCATTGCTTGTCCTCCTTCAGCCTTTCTTAAGAGACCTCAAAAACGCCGACCAACTCGGTCTCAGCGACAACGTGGCTACGGGCCGCTTTCTTGACATCCTGGGTGGGTCGGCGCGTCTGGCAACGACAAGGATTTCACGTCCAGAGCTGCCAGGCGGAAATGATAGCGGTGCGGCCCGTGACCTTTGGGAGGCTTCGGGCCGTCGAATCGGGCATGTCCCATGTCGTTCACGGCCTGCGCAACATCGCCCTCGCGCGTGGCTTCGGGCAAGCCGCCGGCATCCGGATCGAGATCGTACGCGGCCCAATGCGTCACCGTACCAACCGGAGCATCATGATCCTCGACGATAAGCACGAGGCTCTCGGTGCCTCTTGGCGGATTGCGCCAGGCAAGAGGCGGCGCGATGTTTCGACCATAGCCGGTATATTTCTCAGGAATTGAGTTGCCGGGCGCGAACGCGGCGGTCTCGAGCAAAAAAGCCATAGAACCTCCGATCATCCAGGCAACGAATAGTCGGCCTAATCGGTTCCAGCGCCCGGGACGATCGGCCCGCAGCTGGTTTGCAATGTCGCTCGCCCGGACTCTCGTCTACCGCAGAACCAAGCCCATGGCGAAGGTTGCGCTTGCTTGCAATCTTTCGACCACCCCATTCAGTTTCTGTTCGTGCACCCCCGTGAGACCAAGGCGCAAAGCCAGTGGTTGGCCGCGCAGCCGGGATTACCGGAAACCCAATGGCCGATCCTAAGAACGATCTGAGCGCACGACGCTCGCTTTGGCAACGTTTTCAGCAATGTGGCTGAAGGATAGAGAGCTGCAATTCGCACAAGCTACGCCCCTTGTCATCGAGCAACTCACTCAGCTGTTCAAGGCGGGCGCGCCAAGTCTTGTACGAGTCCGTACCTAATCGGAACGTTGTGCGGCGCATCACTTGTTGGCCACGGAAATGCGACACGAATCGAGTAACATTAAACATCTGTAGGCAATCCTATCCAAGGTCTCACTCCATAAAAATAGAGAAACCTAGCAATGGCCACGCAAAGTACTTTGACACTGCATGTTGTGCTCGATACCACCGCTGAGTCCGGTGACGCGGAAGTAGTTGTGATACCCCGCCATCTCCGGGTACCCAGAGGAGTGAGCACGCTGCAGTGGATCCCTTTCGACGGCGCGCCCGAGTCCTTTACGTTCGCTGACCTCAGCCCTCACGACTTGTTTCTCAGCCGTGATGTGCAATCCAACATGATTACCGCGGAATACGACAACAGAACGGGAACGGGTGAGCCTAACTACACGATCAACGTCACGAGTAACGGGCAGCCTCATAATACTCGGCCCAAGCCAAGAGATGGAGGAGGCGGTGGCGCAGGAAACGGCGGCGGCCCTACGATAAAAAATAATTGATGGCCGCATCGGGGCCGCCTAGGCCATCTGATCCTGGCAAGTCGCTTCTGATGGATGGGCTGTGATCGGAAACAGCGAGACCTAGGCCGAGCTGCAAGTTGTTGTGGTCGTCCTCCCGGAGCTTTAAGCGAGGCAAAGAGGGGGGTCTCCATTCTTTGATTTGCCGCGTTTGCGCCGGAACCCTCGGGATACTCTCCGACGCGGCAGCCTTGTCCTTTCGCAAGTGCGAGCGCCTGCATCGCACGTTCGGAATCGTGTTTTCATTTCTATGCTGACCGTGTCCGCGCTCGCCGTTTATCTTGCGGTCTTTGTGCCGCCGATTTTTTCCGGGTCCGCACCGCCAAGTGCCTCTGTTTCCGGGCACCTTTGCCGTTGGCTGCTGTTGCGGTGAGCCTACGCGGGCCACACATCCAAAGACATTGCGATCACCTGTGACTTAGCGGGGCGGAACAAATTAGCCCGCCAGCCCTAGCACATGGTGGCGGACCAGGAGCGCTAGCGACCGCTTCCAGGATCTGGCTCGGAACCAGGCACCCGGGAAATGTCAGGCTCGTAAGTACCTGGTGCCAATCAGTACCGACCCAAGCCGCCGAGTGACCGGTTACTTCGATTCACCCGCATGGAAATCACCTGTCAGCTCGCCGTGATCCAGTGAGCGGTAGACTAATGGCATGGACTCCCCCTGCTCCTACGGCAAACGATGCCGAGGCAATCTGCGAGGCGGTCGGACGGCCGAACGTCCATCTTGTGGCGATCAAGAGCGAAGATCAGCTGTAGCTAGTAAAGGTCCCCCAAGCCACGGCTCGGGGGGCGCGACACCTCGATGACGAAACCGCCTAAAGCCGTATTTCTGAGCTACGCCTCGCAGGATGCTGAGGCGGCTCGGCATATCTGCGAAGCGCTACGGGCGACAGGCATAGAAGTGTGGTTCGATCAGAGCGAGCTACGCGGGGGGGACGCTTGGGACCATAAGATCCGCCAGCAGATTCGGGATTGTGCCCTTTTCATTCCCGTCATCTCGGCTAACACGGCTTTGCGCCATGAAGGTTATTTCCGCCTCGAGTGGGATCTCGCTGACAAACGCACCCAAATGATCGCTCGGGACAGGGCGTTTATCGTCCCCGTGTGCATCGACCGTACCCCTGACTCAGTCACAGATGTCCCCGAGTCATTTTCGCGCGTACAGTGGACGCGGCTCCCGGCGGGAGAGACCTCACCGGGGTTCGTGCAGCGAGTATCGACCCTTCTATCGCCAGGCGCTCATGTCGCGTCAGCGCCGGCCCAATTGCCGACTGTTTCGTTGCCAAGTGCACCCGCATCCTCGCGGTGGCGACTCACGTCGTTGCTGATCGTCGCGTTCGCTGTGATCGGGGTCAGCTACCTTGCGGTGGACAGGTTTGTGCTGTCAGGGCGTGTAGCGGGCACCCGTCCGGCATCAGCACGAACTGCCCAGGTCGTGGCACCTGCAGAAAGCGCAGTTGCGGAGAAATCGATTGCCGTGCTTCCGTTCGTAGACATGAGCGAAAAGCGCGACCAGGAGTATTTCTCAGACGGGCTGACCGAAGAACTGATCGATCATCTTGCGCATGCGGCAGATCTGAAGGTTATTGCACGAACCTCGAGTTTCAAGTTCAAGGGCAAGAGCGATGATGTTCGTGTCATCGCCAGCGTACTAGGTGTCGCTCACTTGCTCGAGGGCAGTGTGCGCAAATCGGGAAACACGCTGCGCATTACTGCCCAGCTAATCAAGGCAGTCGACGGCACGCACATTTGGTCCCAGACATACGATCGAGACCTCGACAACATCTTCAAGGTGCAAGACGAGATCGCCAGCACGGTTGCGGGAGCCCTCAACGTGATCTTGAATGCCGGTTCTTCCCGCGTCGAAATCGGCTCGGCTAGCATCGAGGCATACAATCTGACGCTGCAGGGGAATTATTTGAGGTCACGGTTCACCAAAGACGATATGGAAAGGGCTATCGACTTGTACCAGGACGCCATCCGGCGCGAGTCCAATTATGCGCTGGCGTGGGCACAGCTTGCCATGGCCTACAGCTATCAGGGGAATATTGGATGGCTGCCACGAGCGCAGGCTTACGCTAAGGCGCGGGAGGCCGCACAGCGTTCCCTGAGCATCGATCCGAACCTCGTCGTGGGACACTACGCTCTCGCCAATTTGCACATGAGAGTTGACCACGACTGGGCTGCTGCGCGGGCGGAAATTGATCGCATGCGCGAGATCGATCCCGGCAATAGCACGTGGACACCTTTGGCGGTTGCGGGTTTGGCAAGCATATTCGGGCGGCTTGAGGAAGCCATCACGATTTGGGAACACCAGCTGGATCGCGATCCGTTGAACATCGAGATCATGGACCATTTGGTCAATTATTACTTTGCCGCCGATCGTGTGCAGGACGCGGCGGCGATGTCCCGCAGAATCATCGAGCTGAATCCGAGATTCCCGGGATGCCAGACTTGCCTAGCCGTTTTCCTGGTGTTCCAGAATCGCGCTCCGGAGGCGCTCGCTGTTATAGCCAAGGAACCGCACGAGGGCGTAAGGCTTACGTTCTCGCCTCTCGTGTACTGGGCGGCTGGGCGACGAGACGATTCGAATGCGGCTCTGGACACGGCCAAGCATCGATATGGGGATACCTTTCCCTATTGGATTGCTTGCGTGTATGCCTACCGGGGGGATGTTGATGCCGCGTTCGACTGGCTTGATCGGGCATACCGACAATCAGATCCGTACTTGTCAGACTTCCAGTCAGATCCACTTCTGCGGAACCTGCACAAGGATCCCCGGTTCCGGGCCTTCATTCGCAAGATGAATCTGCCGGATTGACGCCCCGCCGAGGTAGCGATCTGTTAAGGCGGCCCGGGGAATAACGGCTGGCGGAGCTCCGGATTAATGCGTCGACGCCCTGCCCGATCGCGACGCTGCACAGAAGTCTTCGCGCTGCTGCCTTCTTTGCCAATTTTCCTGAATCATCTGAAGTAGCTGCTACGCCGAGCTACTTCCCTTGCCACCTCTCCTCAGCATCCCCTCACGCTCGGAAGCGACGGCAATCTCAACGCACCGAGCAGCGGACGCGACAAGTACGTTGTCGTAACGTTGCCGCGTCCGCTCGGATCGGCAGCCTCATTGAGGCGCTTCGCCTGGAGGAATATCGAAGCGCAAGACCTGACCGACAGCCCCTCCACCCGCAGGTACCGCGCCAAGATTTGATACATACAAACGGCCGTCCGGTCCGAAAGTCATCCCCGTGGGCACGGAGAGCCCCGTCACGACTTGCTCAAGTGCCCCGTTCGGATCAACACGCACCACCTTGCCAGCGTTGGATGTGGGGAAGCCTGCCATGTCCGAGAGCTCCAGCACATAGAGCAGTCCATCTGGACCGAAATCCACGGCTACCACCGTGGTGAATCCGGCCTTCGAATCTATGATGTGGTACCCGTGATAATCGCCGGCGAAGCCGGGCGCATAATCCTCATCGCCAAGATGACCGGTATCGATCGTCTGGATTCGCGCCCACTGCGGATCAATCGGAAACAAATTTAAATTACCCATATAAAAGGCACCGTCCCGGATTGCGATCGAAGTTGGGACGATGTGGCCTTGGGAGGCGGAGACGTCGATGACAACCCCAACCCCGCCCGTCGGTGTCACTGACAGGATCTCTCCATGATTTGGCCCCACGACGTATAGCAAATTTCGGTCTATTGACGCGAGCACACTATAGAACGTCTCATCGGGCTCGAAATCGTCAGCACTCTCATATTTGGTTGGATTGGCTTTCACGAATGCGCTCAGATTCGCGATCAGCTGCCATTTGCCCGTATTACGATTCACCACGGCAATGCCATTGGGATTGTTCGTATTGCCATGGGAGCAGCCGCCGCCGGCGATAAGCGCGTACAGCGTGTCACCAAGAAAGGCGACGTCGTTGACGCCGAGTAGATCGCCCGTCGCATCTTGGGTAGAGGGAAAGCCGGAGGCCACCGTGCTCAGCACTCCATTCCTGTCAACCTTGGAAATTCTTCCGTTCATACCTCCGGTATAAGGCCCAACCGGTGCTGGTACTTGCTTGCACGTTCCCACCGTGCTCGTCGTGCCCCCTGTTCCTGCCTCGGCGATGTAAAGGTTCCCGTCAGGACCGAATCGCAGACCTCGCGGCGCCTCTAATCCAGTGGCGACGACATAAGGACTAGGCTGCAGCGCTACACCCTGTGCAGACGCGATGCCTCCAACAGCGCTGAGAAACAACATAGTTGATAAGAGTCTTAGGTTGGACATACATCCCCTCTTCTGTTTGTATGGATTTAATACCGATCGCCAAAACGGCCTGCTTGCGAGCTAGCTAGCTCCATTACGCGTGCCTTTGGCGAAGCATACACAGATATGCAGCGCTGAGTGGCGGCAACCCACTAAATTATTGAGTTGGTGCGCAGCACAAAATGTCGATGGCTCGCAGCGTAATTGACTTGCGCCACGCTGACGCTGCAGGTACGAACCCGTGGCGTAACTCCAAATGAGATGTGCTTCGTGACACCTAGAGAGGTTTTAGAATTCCTGCGAAAGCATCGTCTTGGGGTCCTCGCGACGACCTCCCGGACGGGTGATCCGCAGTCTGCCCTCGTCGGGATTGCTGTCACCGATCAATTCGAGATTGTGTTCGATACCCTCAATAGGGTAGTCGAGTTCTTGGCGAGAGATATCGCCCGGGGAATCTGATGCTCGCTGAAGTCCAACCAGCAGACCTCAACTTGAACGACGACGCATTTCTTGGTGGCTCGAGTAGGATCCGGGGAGCTCATTGCGCACTACGCGCGGAAGGCAGCGTGGTCACGCAGTAATCGCTTGCCGAGGTCGTAGATGCCGTCGGATTTTGCACCTTAAACCACTCTAGTCAGCCGCTCGAGCACGAAGTCGCCCTGCCTGCCGAGTGCCTGGTGCCGTACCAGGTTCTCGGAATGATCTGCTGCTTGAGCGAGTTCGGGTCGTGATCGGTCACAGCCGGATCAATGCTTGATACGAATAGACTAGCCTGTAGGCCTAGGCCGGGGCCCACTGGGGCACGCGATTCATCGGCATTTGCCGCTAGGGCTAGGTTAGAAGCGCAACTCCCGGCGGCGATTGCCGAGGCGAATTCGCGCAAACGAAGCACTCAGGCTTGCGTGCCGTCAGGACACCTTGCGAAGACTCCCATCGCGCGAAGTCGAGTGACTGCCCCTTGACTGAGCATCGGCAGTGACGTTCGTAAGCTACGCCTCGCAAAATGACGAACCCGGCACGATCATCGACTGGAAGCCTAGATTGTGACTCGGCAGCTTTGAGCAAGATCTGCCAGGTCACTTGATACCTTGGGCTGCTTATTAATCTCTTGTAGTAGGTTCGATCACCATACGGCGACCGGCACTTCAATGATTGCAGGCGAACATTTTTGATCGGAGCGGCAGCGCGGGATGCTTGTGTTCGTGCCTCGTTTACTTCTCTCGCTTATTGCAAGCGTCGATTTTACTTATGCAATTCGCTCACTGTCGCCGACTCCAGACGGATGTACGGGAGACTTTTGTGTTGACATCCTTAAGGGCAAAGTTGAGTACCTCTATGCCCATTACGCACCGCCGTTCGCCGTTCACCCTTCTGTCTCTCTGCGCGCTGCTCGGATCATGCGGCGAGTCGAGCTCTCCCAGTCAGGGGGCACCACCACAAATTACCATGCAGCCCGCGAGCCAGTTGGTCACCGCCGGCCAGATCGCGACCTTCAATGTCACGGCGATCGGTTCTCCTCCTCTGGTGTACCAGTGGCAGAAAAACGGCACCGTGATCGCAGGGGCGACCGCCGCGAACTTCACGACGCCGCCGACGACGACCAGCGACAGCGGTTCAACCTTTACGGTCATGGTGAGCAATCCAACAGGCCGCGCGACAAGTCAGGCCGCCACGCTCACGGTGAATGTGGCGGCTCCAGGCACGGATGTCGCAACCTACAAATACGATACGATGCGTACGGGGCAGAACCTCACCGAGACAGCGCTTACTCCCTCGACTGTCAATTCAGCGACGTTCGGCTTGCTGCGCAACCTAATGGTCGACGGACTGGTGGATGCCCAGCCGCTCTACCTTTCCGGGCTAACGGTGTCCGGGACCTCGCACAACGTCGTCTTCGTCGCGACCGAGCACGATTCCGTCTATGGCTTTGACTCCGATACCGGCGCCACGCTGTGGCGGGTGTCCCTGCTAGGATCAGGAGAGACGACCAGCGACGATCGAAGCTGCAGCCAGGTGACTCCCGAGATCGGCGTCACCGCGACGCCCGTGATCGATCGCAGTGCGGGCCCGCATGGGACCATCTTCGTGGTGGCAATGAGCAAGGACTCCTCGTCGAATTACCACCAGCGGCTGCACGCCCTCGATGTCACGACGGGCGCCGAACTTAATGGAAGCCCTACCGAGATTGTCGCGACCGACGGCGTGACGACCTTCGAGCCCTCGCAGTACAAGGAGCGTGCGGCCTTGCTGCTGCTCAACGGAACGATCTACACCAGCTTTGCCTCGCACTGTGATGCGGGCTCCTATGGAGGCTGGGTCATCGGCTTGAGCGAGAGCACGTTTGCGATCACGAGCAAATTGAACCTTGCACTTGGTGCCAGCGGGTTTGGGTATGCGAAGCAGGGCCCCTCGATCTGGATGAGTGGCGGCGGCCCTGCTGCAGACGCCGCGGGCAACATCTACGTGCTTACGGCAAACGGCAAATTTGATCCGCTCAACGGCCTCGGATTCCCGATGTCCGGGGATTACGGCAACTCGTTCGTGAAAATGTCGACCGCAGATGGTGCGCTCGCCGTGAGCGATTATTTCGCGATGGATGACGAGGTATCCGAGTCCTCGAACGACACCGATCTTGGATCTGGCGGCATCATGCTCTTGCCGGACCAGACCGACGCCGGTGGCACGGTTCGACACCTCGCAGTCGGCGCGGGCAAGGACGGCAACCTCTACGTCGTCAATTGCGACAACATGGGCAAGTTCAGTGCGTCCTCGAACTCGATATGGCAGGAGCTCGACGGGGCACTCCCGAACGGCATTTGGTCGACGCCCGCCTACTACAATTTCAACGTCTACTACGGCCCACAAGGCGGGGCGTTGCTGATGTTTCCGGTCTCGCAGGCGAAGCTTGCCGCTGGGCCCGCCTCTCGGACGTCAACCCAGTTTACCTATCCCGGGACCTTCCCTGTCATATCCGCGAGCGGCACGGCGAACGGCATCGTCTGGGCCTACCAGAACACGACGCCCGCCGTCCTGCACGCATACTCCGCCATCAACCTCGCCACGGAGCTATACAACAGCAACCAAGCCGCGAACGATCGTGATCAATTCGGTGCCGGCAACAAGTACATCGTTCCGATCGTCGCCGACGGCAAGGTGTTCGTAGCGACAACGAACAGCGTCGCCGTGTTCGGGCTGCTGCCGTAGGAAGATACCAACGGGCCCGGCGTTTGGCTTGGTGAACGGTCAGGCCATCGTTCAACAAGCAGGGGATTGGCAAACGCCTGGTTACGAAAGTTAGTGTGGATCGCGTCCTCGTGGCCGCCCCAAGCACCGTGTGGCGAACCAGGTGCTCGAAAAGACTAGCTTGCGATCAAATCATCATGAGCGGCCTGGGCGACATTCGGTTCGCCCGCTCCGCCCGTACAAATTGTCGAGATCGGCTTTTGGGCAGAAACATTAAAGGGAATTGTGTGCGCCGCGACTTCTAGATAACGGCGTGGGAAGCGTAACCTGTACACCAATACACAGAGTGACGCCCAAGGGCCAGTGCGGAAGACACGCGCGCGTACTTTGCAGGCGCGCTAAACTTGAAATGATAAGGCACGTAGATACGATGAGTCGATCTGCGGCGGCAGCTTCCTGATCTATCATCGATCTCGAAATTGTCTGCCCAAAGAACCTGCTCGCAAGAGAACGAGGGAGATAGCGTCGCTGTGAGGAATGCGTTAGACGAACGATCGCCACTTTTTTATGCTCGCGTCGCTGGAGTTATTTATTTGTCGGCAATGGCTCTGTCGATTGTGTCGCAAGTGTTCATTCTCGGCAGAATTATAGTGCCCGAGAACATAACAGCTACGACGGCCAACATTGCAGCTCACGAGAGTTTGTTTCGCCTTGGAATTGGCATCGACATCATCACGTCTGCGAGCGACGTCGTGATCGGATGGGCACTCTACGAGTTACTAAAATCGGTTGACAGACCTCTGGCATTGCTGGGCGTCTTCTTCCGAATTGCCGACGCCACCGTTCTTGTAGTTACAACATTCGATGCGCTGATGAGCTTGCGGCTGCTGAGCGGCGCGGACTATCTAGGCGCATTCCAAACAAGTCAGCTGCAAGTTCTCGCGAGGCTGTTCGTGGGCGCTCGTGGCTTCGGGTTCGAGGTTGGCTTTGTGTTCTTAGGGCTTGGATCAGCCATTTTCTCCTACCTCTTGTTCAAGTCACACTTCGTGCCAAAACTCTTAGCCGGCTGGGGACTCTTTGCCTCGTTGCTCCTCGCCACCAGTTCGCTAGCGGGCGTCCTATCGCCCTGGTTTCTCGCCAATCTGGCGATGGCGGCGATGATCCCTATGTTCTTCTTTGAGGTACCCCTTGGCTTGTGGTTTCTCCTAAGAGGCGTCAGTGTGCCGCCAAAGGAATAGACGGACTAGTTGTGGACCAGTTCCTCGCCAAGTCGGCGTGAGCCGCCTTGCCAACTAGGGTCTTGCCCCAAGGACCTGGTGCCGCATCAGGGACTGGCGCGCTCGGGTAGATTAAAAAGTCCCGAGCACCTGGTTTGTGAGCGGCACCATTAAAATAGAGCTTTGATTTAATTAACCAATTCCGCGGGGCGCCCGTTGCATCTAGCACCACCGCGCACGACAAAGCACAACGAAACACGCAAAAATCCCGCAAATACTTGGCGAGTGTACGAGGGTCACGTTGGCCCCGTTCCGGAGGTAGCAACTTTAAGTGCTGCTGCCGGGATAATCCAAGGCCCAGTCACCCTGACCCGTATCTCTCGCAGTATCGAAGACCTCCCTCACATTCCCCCAAGCCGGGGGCGCATTTCCGGGTAATTTCCGCCGGGGCAAGGAAAAAGCCGCCGACCCGAAGGCCGGCGGCCAAGTTCAGCAGATCAGGTGATGATACGTCGATGCTCCCGGCGCATCGTATTCGGAACCTCCTGCTCGTTGCCCCATCGACGAAACAATCGGCTTGATCATGGCGGAACCAAATCAGAGCTTAGTCACGCAAAACCCGACGCCAAATCGAGCCTATTTTGTCGGAGTCATCAGATAAAGATGTCCAATCGGATAGTCGTCTCGTGAGTCCAGACCGCTCGCCACAATTTTGCGGCTGTTAGTGATAAGTACCGCCCCCGTGAGGGTCACATAGCTCTTTAGCACTTCATCCTGGCTAATCAAGTCGTTCAGATTCAGCATCATTCCGCCTGTATATAAGAAACCTGCATCGCCACGGCTAGACTCAGATGCGCCAACAACTTCCCCAAGTGAATTGACTCCATAGCCGGAACTGACTTGACCGCCTGGAAGAACACCAAGATCGCCCATTTTTCCTGCGGCGTACAGAAATGCGTGGTAACCCGGCGCTCCAGTGACTGAAGTCTCGCCCGTGACATATCCGTTATCACTTATGGCGGCAGCACTGCTAAGGTAATCGCCAGATCCAAGCACGCCTAGATCATGCATCGCACCGTCAAAAAGAAAAGGATGCCGGTCTAGATTCTTGACCTGGGATTGTCCAACAACCTGATCTGCTGTGTTCAGAGCATTAGGCCATGAATATGGCCCACCGAGGGTTCCGAAAAAGGTTAGTTGCCCAGCGTGATATACGAAATAGCCCGCGTCTTCCCCGCCAACCACGTCGCCCGCTGAGTTGGCTGCGACAAGAGCATTTACTGTCTCAAGTCCTTTAATGTCATGTTTGCTTCCATTCGCAAATTGAACCCCGCGTCGCACTCCGCCATAAGGTCCACTCCAACCGACCACGGTGCCATCATCAGTCACCGCCAGCGCTTCGCTGACCTCCGTCGAGCCAGTTGGCTCCAAGTCGTGTACCCCCGAATCGTCCACCAAAACTGCGTGATAAATAGAATTCTTACCTACCTTTAAAAACGCAGTTCCTGCGATTCGCCCGTCATCGTCAACATAGTGGACAAACATGGGTAGACCAGGCTTCAGCCCCGGAACCTCAGCGATCCGATAAAGCGTGCCCGAATAGTGAGGCTCTTTTGGTGGAACATATGTGTAGGATGGCTTCGCAAGTGAAACTGGTACCGAGTAAACGATGCGCCCCAACTTCCGGTTAACATCGGGCCCCTTAATCTGATCAAAATGCAACGTAACGGTGGAAGCCAGGGATGGGTTCAAGTTACTTAGGCCGCTTTGCACCCCGGACGCACAGTGTCCTTCGGGATCGACGCGGGGCGACTCTATAGCAAGGCAGTCTGGAAGCTGGATGAGCAACTTCCCGTTTAGTGTGGCTACCTTCAGTACGTCCTTCTCGAAGATATGTATGAACTGCGGCAGGACGACGATTCCGCTGTACAGTGCACTGTCCGTACTAAATGAAACGTTTGCCCCCCGTAGTTCGGTTATTAGATCCCCCGAGTGGGGATCTGGCTTAGGTACCGAAAAGGCCACCTGAAGATCAGTGCCCACTCGACTATTGGCGGATTCTCCTGTGTCATCCGGATGCGAGCTTATCTTCACATTCAGCGCGCTCATTCTCAGTTCGCCGACAATCAATGGATTTGCTGAATCGCCGGCGAGGCCAACACGGCCGCTGGAAATTACAAATGTATAGTTGACGTAGATATTCGCCCCGACCTTCTTTCGACCGACAACCTTAATGGGTAATAGCGAACCCAAAATCCCGTCGCCACTCGCGGTTGGCGAATCAACTCCAAAGAGTGAAGTGGAAATCTCAACTTGCGCCCCAGAGTCGTCTTTCGGAAGGTTGTCAGTCATCGTACTCGTCGCGGCTTTGAGGTCAGGGGCAGACTGGAAAGTGACCCGTCCAGCCGTGATGTCCAACACCACAAATGACGGATTCGTATCAAGTTGCAGCTCGCCCGAGGGGCCAATAGCAGAATATGCAGGCTGGAGCGAAATCCCCCCCATCCTGCCGCTTATAGGAATAATTCGGTGCTTCGGATCGGATGCAGACTTCCAAGTACCATCTGCCAGAACCTCTCCGAATTCGGCCGACATGAATTCTTCCGCCTGAGGATTGGCGTTGCTAAGTGTTACAGGTACTTCCCCAAGCCCTTGTGCCAACGCAGGTATCGTCAGCGGGAAGCTGAACGGAATATCGCCGACGGGGTTGACTGACGCCTTGCAGTTTGAATTGCCCAAACCGGGCAACGTTGCAAGACCGACTCGAGCGTTTGCGTCACACGACAGCGAAGCATTGAGGATGCTACATACGTCGTAGGCATGGCCAGATGCGTGTAACTGAAGGTCGACAACGAAGCTCTGCGATCCCGTATTGAAATCGAATAGCCCACGTGGAGCAACGAGCACCTCATTTAGATTTACCCGTAGACCGCAGTACGGGCTCTTGAGGTGACCTTCATAAGTCGTGCCCTGCAAGCCCTCCAACGCATCGATGAACGGACGTAGGGGTACAACGATGCGAGCGTCTTTGTTCTGCACCCACAATGGATCAGCAAGGCTGAGGCCAGCTGAAACTAGAAGGATAAGACCAATAAGCTTCGTTGAGTGAGGCAAGCAGCTAGTCCATAGCGTGACGGCATGAGTCCGTACTAAACGGCCCGACGTCGCAAAGTGTGTGACCACTATCTGTTGTTAAAACTATTCCCTCGTTCCCACTAATAAATGCTGCAGTGGTTCCCGAAATCATTCGCAGTGGACCGTATAGCCAAATTGGCAGGCGAAACGCCAAATTCCAGCTCCGCCCCTTGTCAGTGCTCTCGTACACATCATGATTGAAAGTGAAGTAGCTGATGCCGCCGTCCGCTAGGAACATGTTCTTAAGCCCAGCAGCGCTCCAGTTGGTAACCCGGCTGAAGATGACTGATTGCTTCTTTTCCTTGTCATATCTTGCGATCGAATACCGCGTCATCGGCTCTCCAGTGTCAGGATCTGTGTAACTTTCCTCACCGACTACTAGCACTTCGCTGTCCCCAATTGCTGCAATTGGCCAAGCGGAAGAGTGAAACGAGTCCAACTCATCGGTGGCTCCGGTGGCGGTTGCAATTCGGAGAAGGTGCCAAAGTGGAGAAATCCTGCACTCCACAAATAAAGTATCGCTATCTCCGCTGATGAGCGGTATCTGGTACAAAGCCGTGCATTCGTCCGGCAGCGGTATACTGAGCCAGTCCGAGCCATTGGATGACGTCACTGCGACCGAATAGGTCATCGGAGGAAGAGTGCCGTTTGATCTTCCCCACGTTCGGTGGACACCTTCAAAAAGGGCATACTAGCTCTGAACGAGGTGTTTTATGGAACGCAAAGAGTATAAGCGGTATAGCCGTGAGTTTAAGTT
>Ga0209624_10000439_pt1 | contig 36792 bp, 34 predicted proteins | sample JacPinW_OM2H0_O1_FD_188565 | JGI IMG/M metagenome (GOLD analysis project Ga0209624, IMG submission 188565) | Forest soil microbial communities from Algoma, Ontario, Canada - Jack Pine, Ontario site 1_JW_OM2H0_O1 (SPAdes) (version 2) | ecosystem: Environmental > Terrestrial > Soil > Boreal...
TCTTGCCTTCAGGCTAGCGCCATGGCGCGACGCCTGTCCAGTCCGCACGCGCTCACCCCCCGCTGTCGTCCTGATAGGCGGGTGTCTGCATCTGCACCGTGGCGTAGGAGACGATCGGGATGCGGCCCTGGCTGTAATAAGTCGTGCAGTCGCTGGCGTCGTTCTCGCCGGTCACGGCCTGCTTGCGACCGAAGTCGTCGTTACCGGTGTCGAAGCCGCACATCACGGCGTTCACCACCAGGGCCATCAGCGGTACCTTCAGCTTGTACCCGTAGACCACCTTGATCTTGAGCGCATTGGCGTCCTGGATCGAGAGCTTGGACGAGCCGCCGTTGGTGTGCGGGCGATATTCCAAGTTGTCGTTGGGGATATAAGTGTGACCGTTCGACGCACTGCTGGTGGTGCCGAAGTCCGTGAAGGCGGCTGGGGCCGGGTTGAGGATCTGCAGGCTCATGAAGGCAGCGTCGTTGTTGGCGCTGTTTAGGGCGTCCTGAAGCCGCAGGTAGTCGGTCGGAATGCTGGTGTTCTGGTAGAAGGGAATGAGCGCCTTCTGCAGAACCGGCTGCATCGCACTGCTCTGGGCGTTGGCCACGGAGCCTGCGCGCGCGGCGAGGAAGGCAGCCTCGTTCACCACTGCCTTGGCGCTGAACATGAGGCCGAGCTGGATGATCGCCAGCACCATGAGCAGCGCGAGCGGACTCACGATGGCGAACTCGACCATGGTCGCGCCCGCCTGTCGGGCGCGGCCGCTCTGCCTGCCGTGCGCGGGGGCTGTTCGGATGGGCCTGTTCATGGTTGCACCTCTCATACAGAAGTCAGTTGTGTTCAGTGCGTCGGGGCGCCGCCGCTGACCGGAGCTGCGAGCAGAGCCTTGATCTGGCGTTGCAGCGATTCGGCCTGCAGGTGCTCGGCGGAATTCGAAGCCGCACGGGCGAGCGCGATGTCGAGCGCTGCCTGCGCCTGCCCGAGCCGCACGATGGCAAGATTGATCGCAGCACCGCCAAGCTCCGCATCGATCGTGAGCGCGGTCTGAAAGGCAGTCGCGGCGCCGTCGTAGTTGCCCTGCTTGGCGAGCGTGTTGCCGTACTTGAGCCATACATGCGCATCGCGCGGGTAGGCACGTGTCAGATCTTCGAACGCAGCGGCCGCCTCCTGCAGGCGTCCGCTCAGGTACAAAGCCTGCGCCTGCTGGAATTGGCGGTTGCGCCGCTCCACATCAGCCGGCTGCGCGGCAGCCACCGGCGGCGCGGTGTTGGCGTTCGCGCGCTGCGCGGAAACTTCTGCCGGACGCGTCGCCGTGCTGGCGCAGGCGCAAATCGCGGCGCTCGCCATCACTGCGATCAGGCACTGCGCCAGTCGGGCGCTGCGCTTCATCGGCGGGTGCCGTGGTGGTTTCATCTGCATCACTCCCTATAAGGACAATCGATTCGCTCGACCCGAAGCGTACTGCGGCGCCGTCGCTTCGTGGTCGGAATTCGATAGGACTTTAGTCAATAGGCAAGGGCGCGCGCTTGATGGACCATGCCTCCCGACGATTTTTGAGGCGCGGACAACATGCCGTGCCAACTGACCCAAACCATCATTTACCGGAGGATATGACCATGAACCGCACCAAGCTCAGCAAGCGCATCGTTGGCCGCAGAAACCAGTTCGGCCAGGGAATGACGGAGTACATCATCATCGTTGCCCTGATCGCGATCGGCGCCATCGCCGTCTACAGCGCATTCGGCCACACCGTACAGGACCAGATGAGCGGCATCACGAACAGCCTCGCAGGCAACAACAGCGCTGCGAACACCGCTGTCACCGATGCCAAGACCGAAGGCACCAACGCGACGACGGATGCGTCGGCAACCCTCGGCCTCGACGACTACACCAAGCAGAACAAGGACCAGTAATTTCTCTTCGTTACCGCAACCCCCCCTCGCGGCGGCCACTGGCCGCCGCTTTTTTTTGCGCCGCGATCCGCGCCGCCCTGCGGCGCACAGGACTTTAGTCAATAGCAAGGTGCTGCCGATCCAAGGACCATCGAGTCGCAGCAGGTTCGCCTTCGAGCGAAAAGGAACGTCACATGAGACCCCAGAAATTCTTTTCCGAGCAGCGTCAGCAGTGCGGCCAGGCCATCGTGTGGTTTCTCGCCACGATCGCCGCGTGCTGCTGCGCCTTTGCGCTCGTCTACAACGTCGGCCAGGTCGCCAATGAGAAGGAAAAGACCACGAACGCGGCCGATGCCTCGGCGCTCTCCGGCGCCCTGGTCGAGGCACGCATTCTGAACTTCGAGGCCTACACCAACCGCGCGATGGTCGCGAACGAAGTCACCGTCGCGCAGTTCGTGAGCCTCGACTCCTGGCTGCGCTATGACAATGAGATGCTGCAGTACATCGCGCTCTACACCACGCCCATCCCCTACCTGGATGACATCACGCAGGCGGTCGCGGATGCCTCGCAGGAAGCGATCGACGGCTTCGATGAGGCGCTGCCGACCATGCTGAAGGTCCCCGAGTACACCAACTACGCACTGGAGCTGGCCCGCACGGCAGTCAACGACGCCGGTTACGCCGCGCCCGAGCTCATCGCTGAAGAAATCGCCCGGGAGAACTCGAGCAGCTTCGACGGTCAGGACTACCAGGCCAATCTGGTGCCGGCTTTCACGCCGCTCATGGTGCAGCTGAACTACGACACGTGGAAGGCCTTCACGGACGACTACTCGGGCGACCAGCGCACCAATGCGGCGAGCGTGATGGAGAATTCCCGCGACGTTTTCACGGCGAAGCGCGGGGCGGGCGAGCTGATCGACGACCTCAACACCGTGCTCAAGCTCCTCGGCGCGGGTCTCGTCTACCCCAATTTCGTCAAGACCTCCGGCAGCACCCAGCTCAAAGGCTTCAATCACTGGGAGGGCCAGGATTCGCTTGATATGACGCTGACCACCCCGTCGTTCTGCCTCTCGTCCATCGTGTGCGAGAGCACCAATTGGGTGCCCGCGCCGATCGGCTACGGCCGCTCGGATGCCGATTCGGACGACTCCACGGGCGACAACCTCTGCAACGTCAGTCCCAGCACCTTCAACTGCACCATGGCCTGGCAGGACGGCGGCGAGCCGGTGAGCTGGTCCGGGACGAGCGGCGATGGTATTCCGAACCTGCGCGATCTCGCCCAGAACCTGTCCAAGACCGACCCCTGCTCGAAGAACAATTTCAGCGACAGTCCGTCGCTGCGCTTCGTATCGGCGGTGCAGAAGGCAGGAGCCGCTACGGCGACTACGCAGCGCCTGGGCATGAACACCGACATCGCAGCGCCCGAGGGCTCCCCCAATCTGAAAGACAACCTGCAGAACGGGGACAACATGACGTCCATCTCGCAGGCCTGCACGTTCTTCCTGCGACCCGACAAGACCGACAAGAAGGCGGGCCTTTTGGCCCGACAGGACGGCGTGCACGAGTACGCGAGCCTCTACAACCCCTACTGGCAGGCGCGCCTCACTGCTCCGGATGATGGCTTCAAGCAGAAGCTCTACGTGCTGATCGGCTCGCCCGGGCTCGACAGCATGACCCCGCAGCCGACCAGCCCCGACCCGCAATCCGACTGAACACGTGACACTCCCGAAGGAGAACCGAGCATGAGACCGACCTCCCTGAAGCTGCAGCGCGGGCAATCCATGAGCGAATTCGTGGCCGCGATGACCTTCCTCTTCATCCCGCTGTTCATGGGCGTCGTCTATATCGGCAAGTACAGCGACATCAAGCACCAGGCCATCCAGGCGAGCCGCTACGCGGCGATGGAGCGCGCGCTTGATCCGCAGAGCCACCAGAGCGACACCGTGGTCGGCAACGAGACCGTCGCGCGCTTCTTCCGCAACGGCGCGAACGAGACCGTCGCCTACGACGAGCAGGCGACGGAGGCGACCGCGGGGGATGAGAACCCGCTTTGGGGCCAGCTGAACGGCGATGCGATGCTCGCCGCCTATAGCGGCGTACAGGTCACACTCGGTGAGCCCTCGGTCGACCTCGACCCCATGCAGGCTGTCGCGGAAGTCGCCAAGGTCGGCTTCAACGACCTCAATACCCACTTCGCGGTGTCGGCGGACGTCGAGGTGCCCATCGTCAACGTCACACACTTCGCACCGCTCGCCAACATCGGCCTCACCATCGGCGCCAAGACGGTCGTGGCCGGCGATCCCTGGAACGGCGGCGGTGCGCAGAACGTCGCCGATCACATCGGCGATGCGGCGATTGGCCGCACCATCAGCCTGATCAACAAGATCCCGGGCGTCAACACCCTGTTCGAGTATCTCGCCGGGGCTCCGGCGCCGGTCATGGGCTGCGTCAAGGCCGACATCGTGCCCACAGACGCCACCGCTACTAAGCCGGACTACGACCCGACCAAGACCACGGGCATCAACGAGTGTGAATAGGACCCCCGCCATGCACACCCCGACACCGGCCTGCGTCACCGTCTCGGCCCATCGCCGCTTCGGCCTCCTCCGGCGCCTGTTCGAGACGTTCGCCATCACCACCATACTCGTGGTGTTGTCGGGGACGCACCGCGCCCGCGCCTCGGAACCCTGGCCCGAGCTGCCGCTGCCGCCCAAGGCGGATGTGCAGTGGGTGGCGCAGAGCATGCGGGTCAACGGCGTCCCGACCCGCATCATGCAGTTCCAGTCGCGCGCAAGCCGTACCGAAATCGTTGCCTACTACCAGTCCTACTGGTCGGGGGGCTACCCGCGTCCCGCCACGGTGCACCCCTTGGGCGAGGCAACGGTGGTCGGCCAGAAGCACGGCCCCTTTCTTCTGACCCTCAAGGTCGAGGATGCCCCGCACGGCGCGAGCACAGGCCTTCTCGCCGTCGCTCAGGTGGGCGGCGCAAAGCCGGATCTGGATCCCGGCCAACTGCCCATGATGGGCGGTGCGCACGTGATCTCGGTCATCGAGTCGGATGATCCCGGCAAGCACAGCCGCCAGGTCGTGATCCTCGCCCCGCAGCCCCCCTCGTCCGTGTCGGCGTTCTATGAGGCGGCGCTGACGAATGAGAGCTGGCAGCAGGTGCAGGGCGGCGCCGGCATGAGCCGCGAGGGGCGCCCCGCCAGCGGTTTCGCAGCGTTCGCCCGCGAGGGTAACGAGCTGCAGGTTTCGATCACGCAGGCCCCGGGCGGCCGCGGTTCGACCCTCACTGCGAACCTCGTGACCAAAGACACTGGGCCGGACGAGGACTGACGGGCACGATCTCGCCCACACGATTCATCGCACCGGAACACCCACATGAGCCGCTCCCGAACCCCCATCCGATCCCCCCGCCACCAGCGCGGCCAGTCGATGGTCGAGTACGTCGTCATCGCCGCAGCGCTTGCCGCGGCGCTCTTCACGAGCGGGGCCGGCTCGGCGCTGTGCCAGGCGATCAAGACCTTCTACGCCAATCTCACCCTGTTCATCTCGCTGCCTTGAGGAGAGACCGATGAAACTCGCCGTGAAATTCCCACGAATGAACCGCAGCTGGCTGATGCTGGTCGGCGCAATCGGTCTTGGCATCGTCGCCATGGGCCTGAGCCACAAGATGCTCAAGGACCGGATGAACCAGATTGAGGCCGCGGCCCACTCTCAGAAGATGGTCACCGTGGTCGTCGCCAAGCAGGATCTGCCGCGCGGCGCGCACATCGACCCGAAACTCTTTGCCAAGGCCCAGATTCCGGCCGAATACGCGCACCTGTCCTCGGTGAGCCCCAAGCGCTTCGGCCAGTACGTGGGTCAAAGGCTGGGTGCGCCCCTGAAGCGCGGCGAGGCGCTGCTCGAGGTTCACCTGGAGTCGACCAGCATGGTGTTCTCCAACACCCTCGAGAGCGGCAATCGTGCCCTCACCACCGAGGTGGATGAGGTCAATTCGATCTCAGGGATGCTCAGGCCTTCCGACCACATCGATCTCATGGCCACCGCCCACGGCAGCGGCTCCAACAGCACCGATGTCACTTTCCAGCTGCTCTCGAACGTCGAGGTGCTGGCGACCGGCCAGGTCACCCGCAAACAGCAGGGAAGCGATAAGCCCAAGACCTATACCACCATCACGCTGTCGGTAAGCCCCGCGGATGCGCAACGCATCGTGGTGGCGAAGAACTCCGGCAAACTCACCGCCGTGCTGCGCAACCCGGAAGACGCCAAGGTCAATACCACGCAGGCGATGAACATCGACGACGTGCTTCCCAAGAAGCGCGCCGATGCCAAGCGCCTTGCCGTGCAATACATCGTCGGCGGCCACTCCTAGGCTCACGCGCCCTGCCCCCGCGCGCTGCGCCCTCCAGACGCCGGTGACCGAAAGGTCGCCGGCGTTCTGGTTTTGGGACCTCGCCCCGGAAAGGTGGACCAGAAGCCCGCGCCGCCCGGAGCGCCTCACGGGCGCGCTCCCGGAACCCCGGGCACTGCAGGTGTCTCTCTGCGCCGCTTTCGATCCCTCGCTTTTTTAAGCGCGGCCGGGCGTGCTGCCGCTTCATCCCCTCGCGCGCGCGCATGCCTTTGGTCATCGGGAGACCCCTGCCCGACATGCCCAAGGTCACTATCGGTCAGAGCGGCTCCCGCGCAGCATCGCGCCATCGGACTTGCAAAGCCCGACCACCGATCAAGTACCGGAGCCGACAATGAAAGCGAATCTTCTGTGTTCCATGATCGTCCTGAGCCTGGTGGCACGCCTTGCCCTCGCCGCCCAGGACGACACCACGCCACCGGCCCCCGGGTCGGCAACGCCGGCGATGTCCGCTCCCTCCACAAAGGCCGTGAACGGACCGGTGCTCTCGCTGTACCACGGCGAAGTGCAGGTGCTGGATCTTGCCAACGTGACCCGCATCGCGGTCGGCAACGGTGAGGTGCTGCAGGCCACGGTGGTCGCCGCCAACCAGGTGGTACTGATCGGCCAGGCCGCGGGCACCACCTCACTGCGCGTGTGGACGCGAAGCGGCCCTGAGCTGAACTACCAGGTGAACGTTCGCGCCTTCGACGTCTCGCAGATCATGCGCGACGTGCAGGACCTGCTGGCGGATGAGCCGGGCATCTCCGCCCGCCAGGTCGATGGCCACGTCCTGATCGAAGGCGACTACAGCACCTCAAAGGCCGCCAGCCGCCTGGTCGCGCTGCAGAAGATCTACCCGCAGATCATCAGCACCGTGCCGGTGCGCCAGGCCGCCCCCACGGTGGCCGTGGACAAGATGGTCTACATGGACGTGCGGGTGGTGGAGATCGAGAAGAAGGTCCTGCGCAACCTCGGCGTCAACTGGGCGCAGACGGTGACCGGCCCGAGCTTCAAGGTCAACGTGCACCAGCCGATGCTGCCGAACGCCGGCGTGTTCGGGATTGCGAGCAACATCGCCTCCCAGCTCGACATCTCCGAGGCGGCCGGTGAGGCCTGGACGCTCGCCGAGCCGACGGTGAGCTGCAAGAGCGGCGGTGAGGCCAAGTTCACCGTCGGCGGGGAGATTCCGATCCCGGTCGCCAACGGACTCGGCACCACCCAGGTGGTCTACCACGACTACGGCGTGATTCTCGAGTTCAAGCCGGTCGCCGACAACCAGGGCAACGTCAGCTCGAGCATCGTGGCCGAGGTGAGTGAGCCGGACGCCTCCCTCTCCAATGTCGGCGGCAACGGCCTGGTCGCCTTCACCAAGACGCGCACCGAGACCGTGGTGTCGCTCAAGGAAAACCAGACGCTGGTGATCTCGGGCCTGCTCAGCAACATCGGCAACCGGGCGGCCAATGGCATACCCGGCATGAAGGACGTGCCGGTGCTCGGCGCCCTCTTCAAGTCCAAGCAGTACCAGAACGATCGCACGGAACTGGTCATCGTGGTGACGCCGCGGGCCGTCGATGCCGACAGCGAGCTTTCCACCAAGGCGGTCGCCCGGGCTAACGAGCTGCAGGGCAAAGTGGACCCGACCGTTACCTGGATCAACAACCGGCTGACGGAGTAAGGAAAATGTGGACCATCCAGATACACGGCTCCAACGGAGCTTCCGGTCCCAGTTTTCCGACAGGCAAGGTGAAGATCGGCAAGGACGCCGAGTGCGATCTGAAGCTGCCCGGCTGGCGCGTCGGCAACAAGCACGCCGAGCTCTTCGTCTCCAACGACCAGGGCTTCCTGCGTGACCTCGGCTCCTCTGCCGGGACGCTGGTGAACGGCAAGCCGGTGACGACCCACGGCCCGTTGAAGGCCGGCGATAAGATCCAGGTCGGCCCGCATGCCTTCACCGCGAGCTGGAGTGGCGAGGACTCCAAGGCCAAAACCGCAGCGCCTGCGACCACCAACGGCACCACCCCTGTCGCAGCCGCCCCCGTCGCGGCTGCCCGGCCGGCCTCGCTCCCCGACCTGTCGCCGCGCCCGGCCCAGGACGACTCGTTCGTGTGGCGCAAGATCCTGCACGATCGGCTGCTCGAGGCCTTCGACGTGCGCCGGGTCGACGTGCACCGCATGGCGGATGCGGAGCTTCGCAGTCGCGCGGAGCAGCTGATTGGCGAGTTGATCGAGCGCATGCCCGAGATTCCGCAGCACCTCGACCGCCCGACGCTCATCGCCGCCGTGCGCGATGAGGCCATCGGACTCGGCCTGCTCGAGCCGCTGCTCGCGGACAACTCGGTGACCGAGATCATGGTCAACCGCGCCGATGAGGTCTTCATCGAGCGCGCCGGGGTGCTCGAGCGCTTCCCGGTGGCCTTCACCAGCGACCGCGCGGTGACCGGCATCATTGAGCGCATCGTCGCCCCGATCGGCCGGCGCATCGACGAGAGTTCCCCGATGGTGGATGCGCGCCTGAAGGACGGCTCGCGCGTGAATGCCGTGATCCCGCCGCTCGCTCTGAAGGGACCGAGCATCACCATCCGCAAGTTCTCCAAGCGCAAGCTCGGGTCCGAGGATCTCATGCGATTTGGATCGGCCAGCGCCGAGATGATCGAGTTCATGAAGGTCACCGTCGAGCACCGCAAGAACGTGGTGATCTCGGGCGGCACCGGCTCGGGCAAGACCACCCTGCTCAACATCCTCTCCAACTTCATCCCCAAGGGCGAACGCATCGTGACGATCGAGGATGCCGCCGAGCTGCAGCTGCACCATCCCAACCTCGTGTCGCTCGAGTCGCGCCCGGCCAACATCGAGGGCAAGGGCCAGATCGCGATCCGCGACCTGGTGCGCAACTCCCTGCGCATGCGGCCCGACCGCATCGTGGTAGGCGAGTGCCGCGGCGGCGAGGCACTCGACATGCTGCAGGCCATGAACACCGGCCATGACGGCTCACTCACCACCGCGCACGCCAACAACCCGCGCGACATGCTCTCGCGGCTTGAGACGATGGTGCTCATGGCGGGACTCGACCTGCCGGTCAGCGCCATCCGCGAGCAGATCGCCTCCGCCATCGACATCGTGGTGCAGCAGACGCGCTTCGCCTGCGGCACGCGCAAAGTGACCCACATCTGCGAGGTGACGGGCGTGGAAAGCGGCCGCATCCAGCTGCAGAACATCTTCGAGTTCGTGCAGACCGGTGCCGACAAGGACGGCAGGACGCAAGGGTACTTCAGCGGTTGTGGCTTCGTGCCCGAGTACTACGAGTCGCTGCGGAAAATCGGCGTGCCGCTGGATCTTTCGATCTTCGAACGCCGCGAGCCTGCCGGGGGTGCCACATGAATCCGACGCTGATGTCAGGCGTCATCGCCACTGCCGCCTTCATCGGCGCCATCATGCTGCTGCATGCGCTGCATGCCGCCTACGAGTCCTACCGCGCGCGCTTCACCCACAATGCGCGCACCCGGCTGGAAGAGGCGTTCGTCTTCATCGACCCGAACAAGCTCTTCATGCTCACGCTGCTGGGCGTGGTGGTCATCCCGCCCCTGACCTGGTTTCTCAGCCGCAACCTGCTCATGGCCGGCATGGCCGCCGTGCTGGTCTTCGTGCTGCCGCGCATCCTGTTCGCCCGCCACGCGAAGAAGCGGCGCCTGAAGATGGTGGTGCAGCTGCCGGACGTGCTGCTCATGCTGGGCAGCTCGCTGCGCGCGGGCACCAGCCTGCAGATCGCACTCGACATCGCCATCCGCGAGACCCCGGCGCCCTTGTCGCAGGAGCTCGGGGTCGTGGTGCGCGAGCAGCGCCTGGGACTCGCCCTGGAAGATGCGCTGGAGAGCATGGCCGCAAGACTGAAGCTCGAAGAAGTGGACCTGGTGGTGGCCGCGATGACCATCGCGCGCGATGTCGGCGGCAACCTCGCCGAGACGCTCGACCAGCTGGCCGCGACGCTGCGCGCCAAGGCGGTCATGGAAGGCAAGATCCGCTCGCTGACCTCGCAGGGCAAGCTTCAGGGCCTGATCGTCGGCCTGTTGCCGGCGTTCCTGCTGGTCGTGCTCTCGTACATGCAGCACGATGCGATGCAGCCCCTGTTCCATACCTATATCGGCTGGGGGGGGTGCGCCGTCATCGTCATCCTCGAACTGATCGGCTTCGCGTTCATCCGCAAGATCGTCGCGATCGACGTGTGACCTGCGCTTTTTTTCGGAGACCACCATGATCGAAGTAATGCTCGCTGCCACCGTCGCCTTCGCCGTCATCCTTGGCGTGCTCTCCATGCGCCGGATCGTCACCGAAGTGCCGAAGGACGACCGGCAGTACATGGACCCCCCGCCGCGTTTCTACCGGCTGACCTGGCCACTCGTGCGCCTGGTCGCTCACCATTGCGGCTGGGCAGTCTCCGAGGTCACCGCCTCGCGCATCCAGATGGCCCTGAAGCGCGCCGGCCAGGACTACACGCTGACGCCAGTGCAGTTCTTCGCCGGCAAGCTCATCGCCTCTGCGATGTTCGCCGGCGGCCTGGCCTGGATCACCGCCAAGGTGGGCCCTGGCGCGCTGCTCGGCGCGATACCCGGCTGCGTGTTCGGCTTCTTCCTGCCGGAGATGTGGCTGTCCGACATGACCAAGGCGCGCAACCTGAAGATCCTGAAGCGCCTGCCCTTCTTCCTCGACATCGTGACCATGGCGGTCGAGTCAGGCATGAATCTCTCCAGCGCGCTTGCCAAGTCGGTGGAGAAAATGCCGCACGGGCCGCTGCTCTCGGAGATCAACCGCCTGCTGCGCGAGGTGCGCGCCGGCAAGCCCCGCACCGATGCGCTGCGCGACATGGCGGCGCGGCTGGACTTCGGTGCGATCAACAGCCTCGTGAGCGCGCTCGTGCAGGGTGAGCTCATGGGCAGCAGCATCGGACCGATTCTGCGCGGGCAGGCCGAGCAGCGCCGCACCGAGCGCTTTCAGCGCGCCGAGAAACTTGCGCTCGAGGCGCCGGTGAAGATGCTCGGCCCGCTCATCTTCTGCATCTTTCCGTGCACCTTCGTGGTGATCGGATTTCCGATCTTCACGCAGCTGATGAAGTCGGGACTGTGATGGCTGGGGCCCGCGCGTGCGCAACGCCTGCCGGAGTGCTGCAGGTGCGGGTGGCGGACGGCTTCATCAGCCGGGCGCTTGGCCTTCTGGTGGGCGAGCCGCTCGGTGATGCCGAGGGACTGCTGATCAGCCCCTGCTCGAGCATCCACACCCTAGGCATGCCGTATGCGATCGATGTCGTGTTCATCGACCGGCAGGCGCGCGTGCTGCGGGTTTGTCGGGAGGTGCGGGCGGGGCGGATCCGCTTCGTGCCGGGTGCGCGTGCGGTACTCGAGCTGCGCGCAGGCGTCGCGGCACGCTCAGGTCTCACTCCCGGAGTTCAGATTCCAGAACTGGCCAGCGCGCTCTAACCGAGCGCGCGAAGAAAGCGCTCCCGCTCGCGGTCATCGCTCAAGTGCGCCGCGCAGGCGGCAATGAAAGCCTCCCGGCTGGTGCCGGGTTTGGCCGCGCGCTTGGCCAGCACCGGCGCGATCGGTCCCACATGAACGGCGAGCAGCTGCGAGGCGCGGGTCACGTCCTCGCTGGTCAGCGGGCGCGCGGCGCGTGCCGGGCCTGCAGATTTCTGCGGACCGATCGTTTCCTGCTCGGACGGCGCTCGTGGCGCCGGCCGGGCCGGAGGTGGCGCAATTCCGGCGCCCTTGAGAAACGCCTCACGATCCGCCGTTGAGCTGATGCGGCTGGCGAGCCAGTGGGTGAGCGAGGTCACGTCGACCGTGTCGCGGGCGCCGCGGCGCACCATCACCTTCGCGATCGGGCCGACGAAGCGCGCCAGCCGCTGCTCGATCCGGTTCAGATCATCCATGTTCCAGCCCGCGCCGCTTAAGGTGTCCGTGGAGGGCGGCGGGCTCGTCTCTTTCGCGGTGGGGCGTGAACTGCCCGGTGGCGAGGGGCGCGGCCGGATGATGGTTTCGTCCGAACCGCCGAGGCCGGCCATCTGCGCCTGCGCCTGCAGCAGCGCCTGCAGGAACTGCGCGGCACTCGGGAAGCGATCGTCCGGGTTCTTGGCCAGTGCGCGCATGACGACCGCATCGAAGGGTTGCAGCGTGGGCTGGCGCCCGGCGACCGAAGGCGGCACCGGCGTCTCGTAACAGACCTTGAACATGACTTTTTCCGCCGTGCCCGTGTAGGGCGGCGCGCCGGCGAGCAGCTGATAGAGGACGACGCCGGCGGCGAACAGGTCGATGCGACTGTCGAAGGTGTCGCCGAGGTACATCTCCGGGGCAATGAAGCCCGGCGTGCCCATGATGGCGCCGACCTGCGTCAGCATGGAGGATTCGATGCGCGCGATGCCGAAGTCGGTCACCTTGACCCGGCCGCTGCCCATCACGAGGATGTTGGCCGGCTTGATGTCGCGGTGCCAGACACCGCGCTCGTGCGCGTACTGCAGCGCCTCGAGCAGCTGCGACAGGATGTCGACCACCTGCGTTACGCTGAAGGCGACCTTCTGCTCGAAGCACTCGCGCAGGCTCCTCCCCTCCACGAACTCCATCGCGATATAGGCGAAGGCGTTCTCTTCGCCGTATTCGTAGACCGCGACGATGCCCGGGTGGGCGAGTCCACCGGCGGCCTGCGCCTCGTTGCGGAACCGGGCCGAGAAATTCTCCGTCGCGTCCTCGTCCAGCAGATCGCGACGGATGGTCTTGAGCGCCACCGGGCGCTTGATGTGCGGGTCGACGCTCTTGTAGAGGATGCCCATCGAGCCCTTGCCGATCACGCTCAGCAAAGGGTACTTCCCGAGCCGCTCGGGTGCGGCCTGCTCGGCGATGCCTTTCGGGGGACCCTTGGGTGGGGACTCCATGAACGTCGTGCTAGGCCTCGAGCATTTTCATCGCCTGCGCCAGGCTCTTGCGCAGCCGCGCCAGCGAATCCGCCAGCGTGCGGATCTCATCGTGACTGCGGATCTTAAGATCCGGTGCCTCGAGCTCACCCAGGCTGATGCGGTCGGCGAGCGCGGACAGGCGCGTCACCGGACGTATGAACATCCACCACAAGAGGATGTTGAGGATCACGCCGATGCCGGCCAGCACGCCGACCAGTGAGCCCATGAATGCGCGGAACGCCTCGTTGGCGCGCGCCAGCGGCACGTCGGTCGGCACCTGCACCACCTGCGCGCCCACGGTTTCCTTGAAGTTCCAGCCGAAGCCGTTGGCCGGTCCATACACATCCACCATCGGCTTGGGCGCGACGTCCACCGTGCTGTGGCACTCAAGACAGGCCCGGTCGGTGATGGTCAGCGGACGCGCAAAGAACAGCGAGGAGCCGGCGGGACTTTCGCGCACGCCCAAAAGTTCCTTCTCCGGGCCGTTGCGGAACTGGTTGACGATATCGGTCTCCCAGTCGACCGCGCGGTCACGCGGGTTGGTCGGGTTCAGCAGCGCTTCCTTGTAGATGTAGTTCGGGTACTTCTTGCGCAGCTCGTTGAGCACCTCGGTCGCCGAGTAGGCGGGCACCGACTGCGGCAGGAAGCTGTAGATCATCTGCGTCTTGAGCAGTGGCTTGATCTGCGAGTTGGTGTAGGAGCGCACGGCGAGTGCGACCGACATCATGAAGCGCGCGTTTTCGGCGATCTCCTCGCGCGCGTTCTTCTGCAGCAGCTGCCAGGAGATATAGCCGCTCGCCGCGATGCTCAGCGCGAACAGCGTGATGAATACCAGATTGAATTTGAGGAGCAGTTTCACTTCTTCTCCCGCTAGGTCAGTCAGGGGTTCTTCGGAATCGGCGCGCCCGTTGCCGGGGGCGCCGGGGGCGTCGATGGCGTGTTCAGCGTGGCGGAGGCCGGCGGTTCGTACTTCTCCGGATGCAAGACCGGATCCCACTCGGGGTGTTTGGAAAGATCGTGATCGAGGGCGGCGCGGAAGGCCTCGTTGTCGGCCTTGCGACGCCACAGCACCACGAACTGCCGCCGCACGGTGGGTTCGGCGTTGAGCCACATCTCCACGTCCGGGTAGGCGAACGGGACCGCTCCCTTGGGCAGCACGTTCCTGCTCTTGAACAGGGCGTAGCGCAGCGGCAGCGTATCGCGGTAAGAGCGCGGCATGGAGTTTGCGAACTGCGCGGCCGGGCGCGGTTCCACCTTCGGCGGCTTGTCGGGACCTGCCGTGAGGAAGTCGCCCTGCTTCAGGGTCACAGGCTGCGCGCCATGCGGGTTGCGGTCGATCCAGCGCGCCGTGCCTTCCTGCGTGAACATCTCGAGTGAGCCATTCGCGCAGTGCATGACCACGACGCCGGTGATGTCCACGACATCCATGGCAAGCGTTGCAGCCGCCGGCTTACCGGCGGGGTCAGTCTTTCCCGAGCTGATCTTGAGCCAGCCCTCGAGCAGGTATAACCCGGGCCGGTTGGCCCGCCTCGCCGCCGGATGGTTCAGCTGCAGCACAGTGTCAGGACCTGCTGCGATGGAGGTTTCATCTTCGTACTCGATGCGAAGAAGAGCTTCCTTGCCCGTTCTCACCAGGTCCCCGGCAAGTAGGTGCATGCCTTCGGCCGCATCAAACTGCGAAAGCCCGCGGATGACCGTCGTCTGGCCCTGCAGAATTGTAACGGTCCCCGCAGGCTTGGCCGCCGCCGCACCCACCCACTGCGCGCCCGCAAGAAGCACGATGGCAATCACGCACCTGAACACGAGATCTCCCCGCGAGGGCGAACCGGCGATGACCCCAGACCCAAACATGCCGGACGTTATAGGTATGATTCTAAAGCAGAAAGGCTACGGAATGGGCCCCGGCCAGTCAACCGGACGCCCCTCACAGGCGAGCCCCTCGGGAACGCCGCCCGCGCGCAACCGGCCCGCGTCGATCAGCTGGCTGGGCCCCCTTTTGGTGCGCAAGGCTCGGGCTCAGGGCGATGTCCATGTTCCGCCCGTCGAAATGCTGCGGCGCACGCTGCCATGATGGCGGCGACACTGCGCGCGCTCGTCCGCTTGCGGGCACCCGACCGCCATACCACCTCTCCCCGCACCATGAGTCCAGGTCCCGACACGCTGATCCAAAGTGCGCTGGAGCGTCGCAACCTGCTCGGGCTCATGGCCGCCCTGCCCCTTCTGCGCGATCTCAGCACGGATCTGCTCGAGGAAGTCGCAAGAGAAGTAGAGTGGTTTTCCCTTCCCGGGGGCACCACTTTATTCACGGCCGGGGACCCGGTCGACGGGCTGTACGTCGTGGTCAACGGGGCGCTCGGCGTGTACGTCGCATCGCCCGCCGGCGGGGCACGCCTGGCCGGCGAGATCGCAGCCGGCGAGACCGCCGGTGAAATGGAAGTCATCTCGGGGAAAAAGCGCTCGGCAACCCTCATTTCGCTGCGCGACACGGAGGTGGCCCGACTGCCTGTCAAGACCTTCGAGAAGCTCCTGGCGAGCCATCCGGAAAGTCTGCGTCACATCACCAACAACCTGATCGAGCGTCTCGAATCGCTGCAGCGCGCAGACGTGCCGCCGCACGTCAAGCCGAAGGCCTTTGCGATCGTGCCCAATGGCCTGGATGTCGACGCCGCAGGGTTCGGCCTCAATCTGGCCGAGCAGCTGCGCCGGCTCGGCCGCGCCGAACTGGTCCTGAGCTCCCAGGCGAGCGATCGGACCAGTCACTGGTTTCACAGGCTCGAGCGCGCCAACGACTTCGTGCTGTACGTATCCGACCCGCAGCCGAGCAACTGGACCAAGCTGTGCCTGCGGCAGGCGGATTCGCTGCTGCTGCTCGCACGGTGCGAAAGAGCGCCGCGGCCCTGGGCGGCCCTGCAGGCCATCCGGGAGGATCCGGCGACGGCGTTTGCCGCAGACATCGTGCTCCTGCACGAGGGATCCAAGCCGTCAGCCCATGCCCGCGGCTGGCTCGACGTGCAGCCGTTCAGGCGCCACCACCACGTGCGCGGCCCGCGCGATATCGCGCGCATCGCGCGCCTGCTCACCGGACGCGCCCTCGGAGTCGTGCTCTCGGGCGGTGGCGCGCGCGGCTTCGCTCACATCGGCGCGATGCGCGCCCTCGAGGAGGCGAAGCTTGCGGTCGATGCGATCGGAGCCACCAGCATCGGCGCGATCGTCGGGGCCGCCTGGGCGGCCGGCTGGAGCTATGAGGAGATGGTCGAGCGCTTCCGGCGCTCATTCGTCGATTCCAATCCGCTAGGCGACTACACCCTGCCGCTGGTCTCACTGGTGGCCGGCCGGCGTGTCGGGAGGCTCCTGAACGCTGCCTTCGGTGAGACGCATATCGAGGATCTGCAACTGCCCTACTTCTGCGTGTCCGCCAACCTGACCACCGGACAGGCGGCGGTACACCGGCGCGGCAGACTGTCTCTTTGGCTGCGCGCCTCGGCGGCCATCCCCGGCATCCTGCCCCCGGTATTCACCGACAAGCAGATCTACGTGGATGGCGCGACCATCAACAATCTTCCCGTCGACCTCATGCGCGAGATGATGGATGGCACGGTCGTCGCCGTCGACACCGGGGCCAACCGGATGCTGGAGACCAGCATCGAGATGGCCGAGATGCCGTGGGCCTGGCAGATCGCGGCCTGGTTCCGCCGCCGCCGCTCGCCCATCAACATCCTGCAGATCCTGCTGCGCGCGAGCATGATCAACAGCGCGGCGGCGACGGTGAGCCAGCGCGCACTCGCGGACCTCGTCCTCAGGCCACCGCTGGAACGGATCGATCTGCTCGACTGGCAGGCCTTCGAGCACACCATCGAGCTCGGCTACCGTTATGCGAGCCAGGCGCTGGAGAAAAACAAGGGTGTGTTTTCGAAGCTCGCCCCTTCTGCCGGTGGGCTGCGCCAGGGCGGCTGAGCGGGCGTTTCCACAGCCGGTATCGATCTGCGGGACATAGCGTGATCACAAAACTCAGAGAATTTTCGCCTGCCGCGTGCGTATTCGACGCCTACGGAACCCTCTTTGACATCGCCAGCGCAGTTCGGCACCGCGCGGCAGCCGTGGGAGATTCTGGCCCGGCGCTGATCGAGACCTGGCGCGCCAAGCAACTGCAGTACACCTGGCTGCGCAGCCTGCAGGGTCAATACGTGAATTTCGAGAAGGTCACGGCCGATGCGCTCGACTATGCCCTGGAGGTTGCGGATATCGACGATGACCTCCTGCGCGATCAGCTGCTGGCGCTCTATCGCACGCTCGATCCTTTCCCGGACGCCGTGTCTGCGCTTCGGCAACTACGCGCCGCCGGAATGCGAAGCCTGATCCTTTCAAACGGCACACCGGCCATGCTGGACTCGGCGGTGCGCGCCGCCGGGCTCGAATCACTCCTGGATGGCATCCTGTCGGTGGAATCGGTACGCGTGTACAAACCCGATCCGCGCGTCTACCAGCTCGTGGTCGAGCGGCTCGGCGTGCAGCCAGAGCGCATCGCTTTCATCTCCGCGAATGGCTGGGATGCGCATGCGGGGGCGCAGTTCGGGCTGTCTGCAATCTGGTGTAACCGCCCCGGTCAGCCGGGCGAACGCCTGCCCGGGAAGCTGCGCCACGTCCTGTCTTCGCTCGAGGAACTGCCCGGCGTCCTCGGCGTGGGTGAGGCGGCCAGGTAAGCTGCCGAAGTTCGCTGATGCGGTGCGCGGGGGCCATCCCCGAGACGTAGCGGCGCAAGAGCGCCTGGTCGTTCTGCCGCCAGCTCCTCAGGCGATTTTGTTCTTAAGCCCGCTGCGGTTGGTTGCCGCACCGGCCGAGTCCGTCAGCCAACCTTCAAACTCTTCCTTCGGCAGCGGTTTGCTGTGCAGGTAACCCTGCGACTCATCGCAGCCCTGGCGCACCAGATGGTCGAGCTGCTCCTGGTTCTCGACACCTTCGGCGACGGTGGTCATGTCGAAGGCATGCGCAAGACCTATGATCGATGAGACGAGCGTGCAGCTCTTGCGATCAGTCGGCAGGCGGCTGGTGAACATCCGGTCAATCTTCAGAGTATCGATCGGCAGCTCGGAGAGGCGTCCGAGGGATGAGAATCCGGTACCGAAATCATCGATCGCCACGCCGACCCCTGCGGCACGCAGCAGCCGCAGGGCGTGGATGCAGGACGAGGAATCACCGGACAGAACCCCTTCAGTGATCTCGATGTCGATGCCCCACTCTGAAGGGCTGACCAGATCGCCGATGTTATCGAGGATCTCAAGCGCAATGTTGCGGCGGCGCAGATCGACCGGCGAGACGTTGACGGCGACTCTGACGGGGGTCAGACCGCGGCGGCGCCAGTCGCGGCAATCCGCGGCGGCTTGCCTCAGGACCCAGGTGTCGGTGGCGGTGAGCAGACCCGCGGATTCGAGCAAGGGCAGAAACACGCCAGGCGAGGTCATGCCGTTCTCCGGGTCGTCCCAGCGCAGCAGCGCTTCGGCGCCGACGATCTTGCCGGTGCGCAAGCTCAGCTTCGGCTGGTAATGCAACCTGAATTGCCCGTTGGCGAGTGCGCCGCGCAGGCGATGTTCCATCCCGACGCGCCGCGCCAGTTCGGAACTCATCTCCATGCGGTGGTGCAGGTAGCGCTCACCTGAGGTCTTGGCCAGCTTCAGTGCCGCCTCGGCGTTCTGCACCAGCTGGTTGGCTTCCTTGCCATCATCCGGATAGCAGGCCACCCCGCAGCGCACCTCTGCGGCGATTTCCCGCCCGTCGACGCTGAAGGGCTGCACGAACAGCCGTGTCACGTCTTCGTGCGAGGTGTTCACTTCGCTCACCGTGCCGTCGCGCTGCGCATTCACGCACACGAAAGTGCCGCCGCCCGAGTGCGCGAGCTGCTCGGTGTCCGGGAAGCGCTCCTTCACCCGGTCAGCGATACATTGCAAGAGGCGGTCCCCGGTATGCCGGCCGAAGGACGCATTGATGACGCTGAGGTGCGCAATATCGAACACCGTCACCGCAAGCCGGGGAAGGCTTTCCGCGCCGCGCACCAGCAGGCGGTTCAGCCGTTCGCAGAACAGGGAGCGCTTGGCCAGGCCCGTGAGCGGCTCGAAGTAGGACAGGAAATGGACCGCGTCCTGCTTGTCGAGGTACTGCAGCGCGAAGGACAGGTTCGCGGCAAGCTCCTCGAGCAGCAGCATCTCATCGGGCACGATGGTCGTGCGGCTGCCGAAGAGAAACGCGCCGACCGGGGTGTGGTCGACACGCAGCGGCAAACAGGCCAGCGAGCGCACGCCCGCGGCGATCATCTCGGTACGTCCCGAGATGACATGCGGAAAGCTCTCGATGTCTTCGCACAGCATCGACGTGCCGGTGCGGATGACGCGGCCCATCAGACTCGAATCTTCGCTCTCGTGGTTGGCCACCGGGAACTCGCGGCCCGGCTGCGCCATGAACTCGTAGCCGGCCCAGCCCACCGGACGTGCCATGCGCGTGGCCGGATTGATCAGGGCCACCATCGCAAGCGCATAGCCGCCGACGCGCTGCGCGAGCCGGCAGGCCTCCTGCAGGACCTCGTGCCGATTCGGGATGCGAACCAGGGCCGTGTTGATGCCCGAGAGCATCTGCAGCACGCCGCTCAGGCGTGCAACCTCGGCCGTGCGTGCCTCGACCCGCTGTTCGAGCTCGCGCTCGAGTTCGCGGCGCTGGCGCGCAAGGTCCAGGTGCGCGCGCACGCGGGCCAGCAGCTCACGCGCGGAGAAGGGCTTGACCAGGTAGTCATCGGCGCCGCCTTCCATGCCTTCCACCGCCGCTTCCTCGCCGGCGCGTGCGGACAGGAGGATGACCGGAAGATGCCGGGTACGCTCATCGGCCCGCAGCGCCCTGAGGAGTCCGAAGCCATCCAGCCGCGGCATCATCACGTCCGACAGCACCAGATCCGGTGGCGCGCTCAGGGCCGCCTCCAGTGCCGCCTGCCCGTCGGGGACCGACAGCACTTCATAGGAACCCGCCAGGAGCTTGCCGACGTAGTGGCGCATGTCGGCGTTATCGTCCGCCCAGAGAATGCGCGCCCTGGAACCTGGCGCTGCCGGCCCGATCGCGGGCGGCAGCGCCTGACCCGCAGCACCGGCGCTCGGGTGGGACGGCAGCCAGTGCAGGGCTTCCTCGACGTACGCCGACGCCGCGCGCCCGGGGCTGGCGAAGTCGGTCGCTTTTCCGATCTGGTCCGCGGGCAGGTGCGAGGCGCCGGCTTTGAGCGTCACCATGAAGGCGCTGCCCTTGCCCAACTCGCTTTGAACCGTGATGGAGCCTGAGTGCGCCTGCACCAGCTCCTTCACCAGCGACAGGCCGATGCCGGTGCCTTCATGGGTGCGCGAGGCTGCACCTTTGACCCGGTGGAAGCGCCGGAACAATCGCGGAATCTCATCCTCCGCGATACCGACGCCTGAGTCCTGGACCGTCAGCTGCGCTGTGCCATCGACCCAGGCGAGGCGAACGGCAATGCTGCCGTGGAAGGTGTGCTTGAACGCGTTCGAGAGCAGGTTGAGTACGATCTTCTCCCACATCTCGCGATCGACGTAGACGGGCTGCGGCAGCGGCGCACAGTCGACGGTGAAGCTGAGACCCCCGCGCTGCATCGCCGACTGAAACGTGCTGGCGAGGTCCACCGTCAGGGTCGCAAGGTCGGTCGGCTCGTAATGCGCCTGCACGCGACCGGCTTCGATGCGGGCAAAGTCGAGCAGCGTGTTGACCAGCTTCAAAAGACGAAGACCGTTTCTGTGAGCGGTCTCGATGCGCTCGAGCCGCGCCGGCGGCAGCGCGTCGCGCTCGGCCAGCTCATCCTCGAGCGGCCCCAGCATCAAGGTGAGGGGCGTACGGAATTCATGGCTGACGTTGGAAAAGAAGGCGGTCTTCGCACGGTCGATCTCGGCCAGGGCCCGCGAGCGCTCGCGTTCCTCCTCGGCGGCTCGCGCAGCGGCAATCACCGCTGTCAGCTGATCGGCCGTGGCGCTGAAGAATCTGCGATAGCGCTCATCGAGCGCTCGGTGTGGACTGATGCCGGCCACAAGTACTGCGCAGGGCGCGGCATGGCCGGGACGCGACAGCGGCAGGGCGATCGCCCGCTCGGGCCTTGCATTCCAGCGACCGACCGGCAGCGCTCCGAAGCGCTCGGCGAGATCCTCGATGAGGACTTCGCCTCCGCGCCTGAGCACTTCCGAAAGCGGCCACGCGCCCGTATCGTTCACCTCGCCGAGCGCGACACGATCGGCCCGGGCGGGACCGCGGTACGCGCTCCATCCGCTCGCGCCGACCAGATGCGCGTTCTGCGCCTTCGCGTCCAGTGCGTAGAGCAGCGCGAACGGCAGATCCAGCTCGTTGGCTGACATGACTTCGACGGCCACCCGGTAGGCGTCGCTCTCGGATTTTGCATCCGCGGCGCGCACGGCGAGCTCGTGCAGCATCCGGATCTGGCGCTCGCTTCGCACCTTGGCAGTCGTCTCCTGCACCGTGTTGAGCAGACCCCCGACGCGTCCGTCATCCCCCGGCACCGGGCTGTAGGAGAAGGTGAAGTAGGTTTCCTCGACGATCCCTTCGCTGTTGATGAAAAGCTGCAGGTCCTCGGTCCAGGTGGCAGGGCCGCCCTGCATGACGCCATTCGCCATCGGGCCTGCGAGGTCCCAGATCTCGGCCCACAACTTTGCGGCGGGGGCGCCCAGGGAGGCCGGGTGCTTGTCCCTGAGAATCGGGCGGTAGGCGTCGTTGTAGAAATTCAAAAGCTCCGGACCCCACCAGATCATCATGGGGAAGCGGCTGCCGAGCACGACGCCCAGCATGGTCTTGAGACTTCGGGGCCACTGTGCGATGGGTCCGAGCGGGGTCTTGGACCAGTCCGTCGAACGCACAAGCCGGCCCATCTCGCCGCCGCTGGTCGCCCAGTGTGCGTCGTGTGCCTGTTCCTCGACCGTCGGATGCGAGGTCAGCTTGGTCATCGTCCGCGCAAGTCCGCTTCCTCGTCTGTTCGGGTTAGTCAGACGACACTAGACTCCATAAGCTGCTGATAAACCGTGAGCTTTTCCACAAACCGTGGCTTGTTAATGCGCGTTAACCATCGCTCTTCCCCGGCAGTTGAGGCCTCCCAGACCCTAGCCACAGGTAAGCTTGTTCGCCATGGGGCCGCTGCGGAGGGGATTCATGGACCGTGAACACGCCGTCTGGCCTGAACTGGCCTATTCCGGCTGGCGGGATACCGTGGCCACGCTTCAGCTTTGGACCCAGATCGTGGGCAAGATCAGGTTGTCGCTGACGCCCTGGGTCAACCACAGCTGGCAGGTCCCGCTTTACGTAACGGCGCGCGGGCTTGGCACGTCAGCGATTCCCATCGGCAGCGAGATACTCGAGATCGAGTTCGACTTCATCGCTCAGCAGCTGCTCGTGTGCACCAGCGCCGGGGACGAGCAATCATTCGCCCTCGAGCCGCAAACGGTCGCCGCGTTCTATTCGCGCGTGGTCGATCTCTTGCGCAGCGTCGGTGTCACGGTCGCCATCAACGAGCTGCCGAGCGAGCTGCCGAATCCCATCCGTTTCTCGCAGGATGAATTGCACAAGGCTTACGACCGCAGCGCGGCACATCGCTTCTGGCGCGCACTCGTCCAGATCGACCGCGTGTTCAAACTCTTCCGCAGCGGCTTCCTCGGCAAGGTGAGTCCGGTCCATTTCTTCTGGGGCAGCTTCGATCTTGCGGTCACCCGCTTCTCAGGACGCAGCGCTCCGCCTCATCCGGGCGGTGTGCCGGGTTTGCCGGATGCAGTGACCCGCGAGGCCTATTCGCACGAGGTCAGCAGTGCCGGATTCTGGCCCGGCAACGACACGTTCCCGCACGCCGCGTTCTACTCCTATGCGTATCCGCAGCCGGCGGGGTTCGCCGAACGGTCGGTGACAGCCGGTACCGAATACAACAGGACACTGGGGGAATTCATTCTGCCGTACGACACGGTGCGCAATGCGGCAGATCCCGAACACACCCTGCTGGATTTCCTCTCCAGCACCTACGCGGCGGCAGCCGATAGCGCCAAATGGGATCGAGACGGATTGGAATGCTCCATGGGTGCTCCGGGGCGGGTCCGCCCGGTGAGCCGGTAACGCGAAGTCCTGGCAGCGCGCGTTACGACGGGATTCGCAATGAACAGAAAGTCCCGGCGCTTTCTGCGCCGGGACACTAGCCGCGTGGAGGCGCAGGCATGCGGCCTCAACCCCTCGTCACGAACCCTTATTTAAGGAGGCTTTCACGTCTTGCCTAACGTCACCCAACTTTGCCTGAGCCTCGCCGCCGATTGTCTGAACCTTGCCTTTCACTTCCAGCTTCTTGTCGCCCGCGACCTTTCCGGCGACTTCATTGATCTTGCCTTCCGCTTCTTTGAGGCGGCCCTTAACTTGGTCTTTGTTTATGTCCATAGGATGCTCCTGATGATGCCTGCCGACACAACTGTCGGCAGGCTGTAGTGAATATCATTGCAGTCTGCAAAACGTCCCCTGGCGATACTCCTGTTACATCTACAGGTGGGTACAGCTCGCGAGACTGCTCAGCGTGCGCATGGCTCGCGGACGTTTCGTCCGAAAAAAAGCGCTTCGCTATTTACAAGCGGCGTATTCCTCGCGGCTCAAGGTACCGTCATGATCCATATCGCATCGGGTGAAGTTCTTGGCCAGCCACTTGTTGCCCTTGACATCATCCGCAGTCAGAGTGCCCTTCTTTTTGGTATCCAGCGTGTCGAAGTCTGGACGGCTCGCGGAGGCTTGCCTCATGGAGCTGTGAGTGGCATCAGAATTCGGCTGATCTGAAGGAGCGCTGGAGTTCTGTGCGCTCGCGATTGCGCATCCGAAAAGCAATGCGGCCACTGGAGTCAGATAGGTAGCTTTCATGATATGCATCCTTGGGGTTTGATGGTGCCTCACGCGACGAACGTGCAGCACGATGTCGCCACTTCACGTCTTGCATCGCTTTCGTTGGGCGGGCCGGACCGACATTCGATCCATGCCGCAGTTGGACGCTACGCGGAAGCGCGATTCAAGTCCGTACGGTGCCCCACAAACGAACGCGGCGTGCGTCTCCTCAGGAACGAGCAAGCGAGCAGCACCGCTGAACGTCGATATTTTCCCCACTAGTGGTCAGGGGAAATAGTGGTCAGGGGAAATCCACGGGTCGTGGAATTTCACGGTGAATGTTGGCAGATACACCAACCGATGACCCCTCGTCTTGCGAATCAATTATTGGTGGGACTAAGTGCGGTAGAGAACCGACGCGCCGGCTCTTCGAGGCGTAGTTTCGATTTCTCGACGTTTGCTGCATCGAGCAACCTCGGAAGGCGTGCGCCAGCTGACAGGCTCTAGCCGCCGCCGCTGTCGACCGCAGACCCCCCGCTCGCTAAACAGATGAGTATCTCAACATGAACTCGAACACATCCCACAAGATCATCGTCGCCGGCGGCATGGCCGCTGTCATCGGCATCGGTGTCGTGATAGTCGCGCTGCGCTCCCACTCCGCTACCCCGGTTGCTCAGATTCCCGCCGCCCCGGCGGCGACGCCTGAGATTCCCCCCGCCCCTGCCGCGGTCGCTCAGGTCCCACAAGCCCCCGACGCGGTCACTCACAGTGACAGCCTCGGGACCAAAGAGGCGGACACCGCAACTCCGTCTGCCGTCGAGCCCAAGCTCGCTCGCAGGGAGATGGCCAAGTCGCGCACCAGCGCTGCTGCCACCAACGATACCGTGACGCGCACTCGGTCGGCGGCCGACACAAGCGAAAACTCCGCAGGCGAGACTGTCGCCAACAGCGTTGACCACGTGAAGAGCGCCGATGCATCGACGACGACGCCGGCCACCACCGGCTCGGCCACCGATGAGCATAAAGCGGGAACGAACGTTGGGTTCGCCGCTTCAGACAGTCAAATCACCGCCGACGTGGAATCCCAGATCGTCGGCGACAGCCCTAGCAACGTCAACATCGGAGTGACCACAACTCACGGCGTCGTCGTGCTGAGCGGCAGCGTGGCCAACCAAGGCGCCATCGACCACGTCAAGGATGTCGCGGGGAACGTCCCGGGCGTCAAGAGCGTAGACAGTTCCGCTCTGGTTCTCGCGAGCCTCTGAGGGCTCACGAAACCGTGCCGGCGACAGAGCTCGCCGAACGCGCGCAGATCGGTATCCTGAAGCCGGGTGGATCGAGTCGCGAGCCACACGAGCAACAGCCGCGCGCCTTTGAGTGTTGCAGAGAGTAACAGTCGCACCGAGGTATCTACCATGACGACCCACTCGAAACCCAATCACGGCGAAGGAAATCCGGAGTCCGCGAAGCAATTCAATGACGCCGAGACCCGGTTCGTCGACTCGGCGCGCGGCAAGGAAAAGGTTCGCGAGGGCGCAAAGGTGCGGCCCGACGAAGAGCCCGAACTGGCGGAAGCCGAGCGCCTCGGCAAGGCACGCGCGAAGGGCGCCGATACCGCAATGCCAAACGAGCGTGGGCCTAAGCGATGACCTGATCGCGACGCCGCAATCTGCGCCGTGGTGAAGAGTCGCGGCGCTGTCTGCGTTGCCGGACGCTGTCGAGCTAGAGTTCGAGGATGAGCCACCTGTCGGGGAGGCCGGCACTCGCTGCCGTCTTGCCCGACCTGTCGGCATTCGGCCCGAGGCCCGGGTTCATCTGACCACATTCGCACCAACGTGCTCAGGTTCGGGTGCGTCGTGCGTTCACAAAAATATGGCCGCCCCGATTGCGCACAAGAGTGTGCCGTCAAAGCGATCGGCGCCCACTAGAATGGAACCGAAGCGCTGACAGGCACGGCGGGCCCCTCCCTCTCGAATAAAGAGCCCTTGATGAATGACTCAACGCATTTCACTTCGGCCGTGACGTGGGTAGCCATCGTCACCGCGATTCTCCTCTCGGCCGCCTCGTTTGCCGGCGCTCAGCGGAGCGCAGCAACCGACGACATCGTGCACGCGGCAAATGCCTTCCTTTCGTCACTCAGTACCGAGCAACGGCAGCAGGTCCAGTATGCGTTCCGCGATGCGAAGCAGCGGGCGCGGTGGTCGAATCTGCCGATTGGTTTCGTTCCCCGCGGCGGCATCAGCCTGAAACAGATGAGCCCGCCGCAGCGCGAGGCGGCCATGAAGCTCTTGGCCACCGTGCTCAGTCCCATGGGCCTGGAGAAGGTGAACGAAATTCGCGAGGCGGACGATGACGTCAAGACCAATGGACGTGGGCCTGGAGGACGTGGCGGCCCTCCGCCGGGTCCGCCGCCGGGAGGCCCGAACGGGCCGCCTGCGCGGTCCGGGGATCCGGGCCGACCTGGGGGACCCCCAGCAGTTTCGCGCGACGAGATGTTCGGAAGCGATCTCTACTACATCTCGTTCCTGGGCACGCCTTCGATCACCGATCCCTGGATGCTTCAGTTCGGTGGCCATCATCTTGCGTTGAACATCACCATTATCGGAAGCCAGGGCGTACTGACGCCGACACTGACGGGTGCGCAGCCGGCCACCTTCCAGTTGAATGGCAGGACCATTCGTCCCCTCGGGCGCGAGAGCGACAAAGCGCTTGCGCTGCTGAATTCCCTGGAGGCGAAGCAGCGCAGCCAGGCGGTTCTTGACTACGCCGTTGCCGATCTGGTGCTGGGCCCGGGACTGGACGATAAGAAGATCGCTCCCGAAGGCCTGAAAGCTTCGGTGATGGACGCCAAACAGCAGGCGATGCTGTTGGATCTGATTGCCGAATGGGCCGGCATCATGAACGAGGGTTCTTCGGCTGACCGCATGGCTCAGATAAAGGCGGACCTGAACGAGACCTGGTTTGCATGGAGCGGTCCGACGAGCGGCCAGGCCGGAAGCAATATCACCGCCTACTATCGGATTCAGGGTCCGCACCTGGTGATTGAGTACGCCCCGCAGCACGATGCGCCCGCCAATCACGTGCACACCATCTATCGCGATCCCACAAACGACTACGGGCGGGCCCTGACGAAGCCATGAGACGGACGGCCGCAATGGCGCTGGTCGCTTTAGCTCTTCTGTTTGGGAAGAGCGCCTGCGCACACCGAATCGATGAGTACCTGCAGGCAACCATTCTGTCTCTCCGGGCGGATCGAGTTCAGGCATCGATGCGGTTGATTCCCGGGATTCTTGTTTCTCCGTCCGTGATCGCCGCGATCGACAGCAATGGCGACGGGGTCCTGTCGCAAGTGGAACAGCGAGCCTACGCTCAGCGCGTGCTTGGCGACCTGTCGATCACGATTGACGGAAAGAGCGTATCGCCGAAACTCATCTCATGGGGCTTTCCGCAGCTAGAGCAGATGCGGGACGGAATCGGCGAGATCCGGATCGAGTACAGCGTGGAGCTGCCTTCCGGCGGTGCGCATCGGACCCTGGTTCTCGCGAACCATCACCTGAGCCGCACATCGGTCTACCTCATGAATGTGCTGGTCCCCCAGGACCGCAACATTCGCCTCCTGGCGCAGAAGCGCAATGAACAGCAATCACTCTATGAGCTGGACTATCAGCAGATGGCCGCAGGCGATGCACGGTCGGGCACGGCATGGGGCGGCCCACGCACATGGCTGAATGGGGTCCAGTTCCTGAGCCTCTTCCATCTGGGCATGCGCCACATAGCGGAAGGGACGGATCACCTTCTCTTCCTACTGACCCTGCTACTTCCCGCACCGCTGCTGGTCTCGGGGTCGCGCTGGGGTCCGGCCGCCGGTGCGCGTCGCAGCCTGCTGCGAATTCTCGGCATTGTAACGGCGTTCACCATGGGTCATTCCATCACGCTCAGTCTTGCCGCATGGGGACTCGTCCGTGTCCCGGAGCAACCGGTTGAAGTGCTGATCGCGGGATCCATTTTTGTTTCGGCGCTGCATGCCTTGCGCCCAATTTTCCCGGGCAAAGAGGCATGGATCGCCGGCTTCTTCGGTCTCATTCATGGCCTGGCATTCGCCGCAACGCTGGAGCGGCTGGGACTGGGGCACTGGGACCGAGCCGCCGGCATCCTGGCCTTCAATCTTGGAATTGAAACCATGCAGCTGCTCGTCATTGCAGTCGCTCTGCCATTGCTGATGCTCATGAGCAGAATGCGTGCCTACCCTGTTGTTCGAATCGGCGGTGCCGCTTTCGCCGCAGCCGCCTCTCTGGGATGGATGGTCGAACGGCTTTTCGACATAGAGACTCCCGTCGATGTGATCGTGAACGCGTTTGCGGGGCACACGTTTTGGATTGTCATCATTGGCCTCTTGGCAGCTCTCGCCTGCAGATTCCTGCCCGCTTCACGTGCCGGGCGAGCGAGCGAGCCTGGCATGGCGCAGCTCCTCGAGTGAGTGACTTCGACACGAGGTGGCGTAGCGGGTTACGTCTGGGCGGAGCGGACAACAGTAGAGAGATATTGCGCGAGGTGCCCGACGAGATCGCGCGCGTCATCCTCCGCACCCAGTATGAACGTCGACTTTCGCCGCCGTAGCACCGGCAACCCGATCGCGTACATGCCGGGGGCATCAACCACGACTCCGCCGTCGTGGCGCAGCTCCCCCTGGCGATTGAGTACCGGCACCTGCAGCCAGCGATAGTCGGGACGAAATCCGGTGGCCCAGACGATCGAGCGGATCTCCCCGCGGAGTAAATCGATCGAAAGCCGCGCCGATGCGGCTGTACGGGTGGGCTCGAAACGCTCCGGGAGACCCACCTCGAGGTCAGGCGCGGTGTTGCGCGCCCAGTCATCGAACGTATCGAGTAGCCGCTGCATCTTGAGGTCAGCCAGCGCGAACTGATTGCGAAGTCCTCCCGAGAACAGCGCACGCCCGTCACGGATAGCGGCCAGCCGGCCGACGATCTCAACCCCCGCCGCTCTCAGAACGTTGAGGTCGAGCGTCCTGCGCTCGGGCGTGCCGATGAGCTGCGGCGATGGCAGACCGCGCGCGCGCTCGAGGTCGTCGATCTCGTCGTAACGCTGGTTCCAGACTCCGGAAGTCTCCATCCACCACAGCACGTCGCGCCCGCGGTAGGTGCGCGGCAGCCGCACGTGCTCCCCGACCGAGAGCGTCACCGGTCGCCCGGAGCGGTGGATCTCATCGGCAAGCTGTACGCCGGTGGCCGAGGCACCGACGACGAGCACCCCGCCCTGAGGCAGCCGCTCGGGATTGTGATAGTCGAGGGTCGTGATGCATTCGATGCCCTCCGGAACTGCCTGGCGCAGCTGGGGCACATGCGCAGTGTTGGCAGCGCCGCTGGCGAGGATCACGCAACGAGTGTGGATTTCGCCGCGATCGGTCGCCACGTGATAACCGCCATCGATGCGCCTCACCGACCTCACCGTCGTGCCTGTGCGCACGGGTGCCGAGATCGCCGCGGCAAAGCCCGCGATGCGCTCCACCACCTCGGGCATCGTCATGAAGCCGTCAGGATCGCTGCCGTGATAGGGATAGCCCGGCAGCCGGCTCTGCCAGTTTGGCGTCAGCAGACGCAGCGACTCCCACCGCTCGCGCCGCCAGGAGTTCGCCACCTCACCCCGCTCGATGACGACATGGTCGATCGAGTGTTCGGTAAGAAAGCGGCTGATCGCCAGGCCGGCATGACCGGCACCGATGACGACCGTCGTGATGTGTTCGATGGCGAGCCCCCACCGCGGGTGGCGGGCGGCTAGACGACCTCGACCGTCACGTTGGTCGGATTGGTCACGATGTCGTACACGGCCGAGCGTTTTTGCGACTGCGCGACGAGCGCCTCGATGTCCTCCTTCGAGGCGTCGGCATCGATATGGAAGGTGACCTTGATGTCGTCGTAACCGTTACGGACGTCGCTGTCGATGCCCAGGATGCCGTACAGATTCATCTTGCCCTCGAGCTTGGCCTCGACCGAGCGCAGCTGGATGCCGCGGTTTTGCGCTACGGTCGCCACGCCCGCCGTCAGGCAGCTCGCAAGACCCACCAGCACCAGCTCGACGGGGGTCGCGCCGTTGTCCTCGGAGGCGAAAATCTCCGGGTGATCGGTCTCGAAAGAGAACTCGCTCTTATGCCTGTGCTCGTCACCGAGCCCATGGAACCCCTGCACGGTCGAAGTGGCGTGGGTACCGGTCTGCCACTTGCAGGATGCACGCCAGGTGAACTTTGCGGCCTCGGGTGCGCCCTTCAACGCTTCCCGTGCCGCCAGCAGTGCATCGATGTTGACCCCGTTGTTGATACTTTGCTGAGCCATTTTCGTGTCTCCTCGAAGATGTGGAAGGTCTTATGTACAGCCCTCGCACGCTGCAGAACAAATGACATTACGCCGGGCTCGGCGGCCCTACAAGCGGGAACCGACGCTCCACAGCAACTTATCCGTTATACGAGTATAAGCTCGCGATTGGTGCGATTGGCGGCGGCGCAACAGAAGCCTATCATCCCCGGTTCCATCGAGTCACCGTGGGCCGCATCCGTGGAACAGTCACGCCGCTTCGGGTTCGAGACCCGCCAGCTTCACGCCGGTCAACGTCCGGATCCGAATACCGGTGCGCGTGCGGTGCCCATTTTTCAGACCACCAGCTACGTCTTCGAGGATCCCGCCGCGGCGGCCGCGTACTTCAATCTCCAGGAGTACGGCAACACCTACACGAGAATCATGAACCCGACGCTCGCGGTGTTCGAAGAGCGTGTCGCGAGTCTGGAGGGTGGCTGCGGCGCGGTAGCGTTCGCCAGCGGACTGGCGGCACAGGCGGCGGCGCTCTTTACGCTCCTCACGCCGGGCGACCATGTCGTCTCGTCGGCGGCTCTGTACGGCGGCACGGTGAATCAGTTCAAGCACGTGCTGCGCAAGATGAGTGTGGAGCTGACGTGGGTCGATCCGGACGATCTTGGCGCCTGGAAGGCCGCGGTTCGCGGCAACACGAAAGCCTTCTTCGGGGAGACGATCGGGAACCCCGGCGGGAACGTGCTCGATATCGAGGCTATCGCTGCGATCGCCCACCAGCACGAGCTGCCGCTAATGGTCGACAATACCTTCGCGACACCTTATCTGTGTCGTCCGATCGAGTGGGGCGCCGACATCGTGCTGCACTCGGCGACCAAATTCATCGGCGGTCACGGCACCAGCATTGGCGGCGTGGTAGTGGATTCGGGCGGGTTCAACTGGTCAAACGGGCGCTTCCCGGTAATTTCCGAGCCCTCACCGGCATACCACGGGCTGCAGTTCCACGAGACCTTCGGCACCTACGGCTACCTGATGAAGCTGCGCGCCGAGACGTTACGCGATCTGGGCGCCTGCCTGAGCCCCTTCAATGCGTTCCTATTCCTGCAGGGCCTCGAGACGCTCTCCTTGCGAATGAGGCGACACGTGGAGAACGCCATCACGATCGCAAACTACCTCGAGTCGCAGGAGCTCGCATCGAACGTGAGGTATCCTGGCCTGCGCAGCAGTGCGCACCATTCACTTGCGCAGAAGTACCTGCCGCGCGGCGCGGGCTCGGTGTTCTCGTTCGATGTCCGCGGCGGCCGCGAGGCGGGACAGGAGTTCATACGCGGCGTCACGCTGTGGTCGCACCTCGCGAACGTCGGTGATGCGAAGAGCCTCATCATTCATCCGGCGAGCACGACGCACCGGCAGCTCAACGAGGAGGAGCTGCGGGCGGCCGGCGTCGGCCCGGGGACGATCCGACTCTCCGTCGGCATCGAGGACGCCGACGATCTGATCTGGGACCTCGAACAGGGCTTCGCACGCGCCCGCGCCTCGGGATCCCTGGAGCGCGCGCCATGACCTTCGACCTTGCCCGCTACCAGGATCCGCTCGCGATTCAGCGCGTGCTCCTGGATGCCAAGACCATTGCGATCATTGGCCTGTCCGGCAACCCACTGCGCGCCAGTCATTTCGTCGGCTTCTACCTGCAGCGCCACGGCTACCGCGTCATTCCCGTGAATCCGCGCGAGCCGGAAATCCTCGGCGAGCGCAGCTTTGCCAGCCTTCGCGATGTGCCGGTGCCCGTCGATATCGTCGATGTGTTTCGCGCGCCAGCTGCGCTGCCCGAGATCGCGAGGGACGCCGTGGCGATCGGCGCCAAGTGCCTGTGGTGTCAATTCACGGTGATCAACGAGGAAGGCGCACGCATCGCGGAGGATGGCGGCCTCACCGTCGTCATGGATCGCTGCCTTAAGGTCGAGCATGCCCGCTACGCCGGACGGATGCACTGGCTCGGCTTCAACACCGAGCGAATCACAGCCCTTCGCGGGGGTTTGCAGTAGCAGCCGGGTTTGCTGCGCGATCGATGAGGGCACCTGGCTGCCTGCGACACGGCGGCTCGACTTCGACGCTGCTCCGGGGATTAAAAAAAACGAAGGCCTGACCGGCCTAAAGCTCGCCACTGCCCGCGAAGAACCAGGTGTTCCAGAGACTTACCTGCCGCGGCCGCGTCACCCGTTGTCTGTCAGGGATATCCGAAGTCGCTGACACATGTCGGCCCGTCGCGACACCGCGCGGGAAATTTGCCAATCGTTTCGCTCGGCCGTCAACCGCTGCCAATGTCGGAGCGTTGTCTTGCATTGCGTGCCGCTAGGCCAGGGAGTCGAACAATGTATAACCGCTGTTACCCGACAGGGATCGGTTTGCGCTTCTTCGCTGCTGTGGGCCTCTTGTGCTCGCTCTTCAGCCTCGCAGCCTGTGGGGGCGGGGGCGGCAATGCTACGAATTCCCCGACACCGGCCCCCTCCGTCAGCGCCCCCTCCGTCACCGCGGCAGACGCCGCGCGCCTGCTTGAACAGGCCACCTTCGGCGTCACGCAGAGCGATGTCGCTCATGTGCAGAGCGTCGGCATCGATGCCTACCTCAGTGAGCAATCAGCGTATCCAGCGACTCAGTACACCGGCTACAGCTATACCCCACACACCGCGCCCGCCGGCTGCATCGGCGATGGGTCAAACCCACCCGATGCCTCGAGCCTGTGTGCGCGCGATGAGTACTCGCCATTTCAGGTGCAGCGCGATTTCTTCACTGACGCGCTCAAGAATCCCGACCAGCTGCGCCAGCGGGTCGCCTTCGCGCTGTCGCAGATCATGGTGGTCTCGAGCGTCGAGATCTACGAGGCTTACGGACTCGCCGACTACCAGAACATACTGCTGCGGGACGCCCTCGGCAATTATCGCACCCTGCTGCAGGATGTGACCTTGAGCCCGACCATGGGCCATTACCTGGACATGGCGAACAGCGATGAAACCAATCCCCAGAACGGCACGGTCCCCAATCAGAACTATGCGCGCGAAGTGCTGCAACTGTTCTCGATCGGGCTCATCGAGCTGAATCCCGACGGTACGCCACAGCTCGACACCAGCGGCGCACCGATTCCCACCTTCGAGAGCGCCACCATCGAGGGCCTAGCGTCGGTGTTCACGGGCTGGACCTATCCGCCACTGGCCGGCGCGACCTCGCAGTGGACCAACCCGATCAATTTCGACGGCACCATGGTGGCCTTTCCGGATCACCACCAGGCGGGCACCAAGGTGCTGCTCAACGGCTATACGGTGCCGGCGAACCAGACGCCCGCACAGGACCTCCAAAACGCGCTCGACAACATCTTCAATCATCCGAATGTCGGGCCGTTCATCAGTAAGCAGCTGATACAGCATCTGGTGACGAGCAACCCGAGTCCCGCCTATGTGGCACGCATCGCTGCGGTGTTCGCTAACAATGGCCAGGGTGTACGGGGCGATCTTTCCGCCGTCGTGCGCGCCATCCTCACGGACACCGACGCGCGCGGTGATGAGCCGGCGACGAACCTGTTCGGTCATCTGCGGGAACCTGCGCTGTTCATTACGAGCACGCTGCGCAGTCTTGGCGGGACATCGGACGGTGTATTGCCGCGCAGCGCAAGTTCGGCGATGGGGCAGCCGATGTTCTCGCCCGAGACGGTGTTCAACTTCTATCCGCCCAGCTATCAGGTTCCAGGCACGCAGACGCTGGCGCCGGAGTTCGGCATCGAGAATGCGGCCACCGCGCTGGCACGTGCCAACTTCATCAACACCGTGATCATGCAGGGCGGCGCCGCCGCCGATCCCACGGTGAGCGGCAGCACGGGTACCACGATCAACCTGACGCCGCTCGCGGGAGCTGCGAACAGCAGCGCCCTGATCGCACAGCTGAATCAGACGCTGATGCACGGCAGCCTCTCGAGCGCTGCGAACAACATCATTCTGACGGCTGTCAACTCTGTCGCGGCGAATTCGACCAATCCGCTCGCGGCCGCGCAGGCGGCCAGCTACCTGATCCTTACGTCCGCGCAATACCAAGTGGAGCGCTGATATGAACCGTCGAGACCTACTTAAGCACGCTGGCGCACTCGCCGGTAGCGCCGCCCTGGGGCAACTCGGCGTGCTCGCCGCGCAGGCCGCGACAGCGGGCGATTACAAGGCCCTGGTCTGCATATTCCTCTACGGGGGAAACGATGCCAACAACACCATCGTGCCGCTGGATACCGTCGGGTACGCCAATTACGCGCAAACGCGCAGTTACCTGGCGCTGCCGCAATCGCAGCTGCTGCCACTCACCGTCCCCGCCGGTGCGCCGCAGTACGGGCTGCATCCCTCGCTACCCGGTCTGCAGTCACTCTGGGCGTCGGGGAGTCTCGCCGTCGTGGCGAACGTCGGTACGCTCGTGCAGCCACTCACCAAGACACAGTATCTGTCGACCTCCACTCTAAAGCCGGAAAGCCTGTTCTCGCACATTGATCAGCAGCACCAGTGGCAGGCGTCGATCTCGAGCACCTCGTCTTCGAACAGCGGCTGGGGCGGGCGGCTCGCCGACCAGCTGGCCGCGTTGAACGTCAGCTCCAGTGTGCCGCCGATGATCTCGACCGGCGGCAACAACCTGTTCGTGACCGGCGCGGCATCCCAGGCGCTCGTGATTCCGACCAGCGGTTCGTTCGGCCTGAACGGCTTTCCGAACAACAGCGCCGATGCGGTGCGGCGCGGGGCACTGGTGGAGCTGCTCGGCATCGATCAGGACATCAACCTCACCCAGGCTGCACAGACCATCATGAGCAGCGCGCTCACGAGCAGCGCCATCCTGAACCCAATCCTCACGACCACCGATGCCACGCTGGCCGCGCGCTTCACCGGCCTTACCAGCAATTTCTCGCAACAGCTGCTGGCGATCGCAAAGGTGATCGAAGCCCGCAGCACTCTCGGGGCGAGTCGCCAGGTGTTCCTCGCTACCCTCGGCTCGTTCGATACGCACACCAATCAGCTCAACCAGCAGCAGGCGCTGTTCGCGCAACTTGACCCCGCGCTTACCGCCTTCCATGGCGCGATGGCTGATATCGGCGCGGGCAGCAGCGTTACCACGTTCACGCTGTCGGACTTCTCCCGCAACTTCCTGCCCAACACCGGCGGCGGCACGGACCATGCGTGGGGCAGCCATCCGCTGGTGATCGGTGATGCCGTGAATGGCGGTCAAGTCTACGGAACGATGCCCACCTTAGAACTATCCGGTCCGGACGATGCCAGCGACCTGGGTCGCTGGATTCCGACCATCGCCGTGGATCAATTCGCGGCGACGCTGGCAACGTGGTTTGGTGCCAGCGCGACGCAGCTTGCTGCCGTGTTGCCCAATCTGTCGGCATTCAGCCCGACTACGCTCGGGTTTATCTAACCACATTCGCTAACGTGCGCAGATTCTGGGGCGTCCAGGACCTGCGCTTCCCGGGGTGTCCTGCAGATTTCGCGTCAGCGAGTTGGTGCAGCAGCTACACGTTCACGGCCGCCCAAATCCGCGCTCCACGACGAACGCAGCGATCCTGTCGAGCCCGATCGAGGCGCGCAGGTTCGTGAACACATAAGGCCGTCCCGCGCGCATGCGACGCGCATCGTTGTCCATCACCTCGAGGCTGGCCCCCACGTGCGCCGCGAGGTCGATCTTGTTGATTACGAGGAGGTCGGAGCGCGTTATCCCGGGCCCCCCCTTGCGCGGAATCTTCTCGCCCCCCGCAACATCGATAACATAGATCGTCAGATCGACCAGCTCCGGACTGAAAGTGGCCGCAAGATTGTCACCGCCGGATTCGATCAGCATCAGATCCAGCAGCGGGAAGCGCGCGCGCATTTCGTCGATGGCGGCGAGGTTGATCGAGCAGTCCTCGCGAATGGCGGTGTGCGGGCAGCCGCCGGTCTCGACGCCGAGAATCCGCTCAGGGGGTAGCGCGCCGACGCGGGTCAGGATCGCTGCGTCCTCCTTGGTATAGATGTCGTTGGTGATCGCGCACATCTCGAAGCGGTCCCGGAAGTGCTTGCAGAGCGCTTCCATGAGTGCCGTCTTGCCCGATCCGACCGGGCCACCAATCCCGACTCGCAGCGGTCCGTGGCGCGAACGTAAAACCGTGTTCATGTGCGAAACAACCTCGAGTAGAGCGTCTCGTGATGAAACGCGAACAGCTCAGCGCGTAGCGTGACCGCGCCGATGTCGCCGCGATCGCTCGCCGCGGCGAGACGCGCGGCCGGCGGCAGAAGGAGCGCAACGCGCGCGAGGATGCGCTGGGCGTCCGTCTGGCCGACTGCTCCCAGGCGGCTCGCCGCCGATACGAGGTTGCTGAGGGCGGCCAGC
>Ga0209624_10000440_pt1 | contig 36762 bp, 36 predicted proteins | sample JacPinW_OM2H0_O1_FD_188565 | JGI IMG/M metagenome (GOLD analysis project Ga0209624, IMG submission 188565) | Forest soil microbial communities from Algoma, Ontario, Canada - Jack Pine, Ontario site 1_JW_OM2H0_O1 (SPAdes) (version 2) | ecosystem: Environmental > Terrestrial > Soil > Boreal...
CGGCCAACAGTCCGGCCGCAGCGAGAGGCCCTCGATCGCGATGGCGGCTTAAACAGGATGAGCTTTCGATGCGCTTCATTCGACCTAAAAGTTCCCCGTGAGAGTTTGTAGATTCGCCACCGCAACCCGGTAGCGGGACTGGCCATCGTCATATGCGTTGCGGGCCAGCGTCAATGTGTTCTGGGCATCCACCACTTCCAGCACCGTCGATTCGCCGGCCTGGTAGCGCAAAGTCGTCAGCCGCAGGCTTTCGGCAGCGATTTCGGCGGAACTCGCAAGCGACTCCATTTCCGAGCGCGCTGTGTCCGCCTCGCTGTAAAACTGACGCAAGTGGCTCAGTAGCTGGCGCTGAGCGTAACTCAACTCGACCTGGGCTTGATCGCGCTTCAGTTTTGCCTGTTTCAGCTTGCTGCGGTCTGACCCCCAACTGAAGATCGGAATCTGCAGCGTCGCAACGCCCGAATAACCAAGATTGCGGACTCCATCCGTCCGGATCGCGAACTGATTGGAATCGATTCCATAGAAGTAATCCACGCTAAGGGCCGGCAGTAGTCCACCCCAGGCTGCCGTGACTTCGTGATTGGCCACTTCGTACGCCGCCAGCGCCGCCCGCAGATCGGGATTATTTTTCTTGCCCGCAGCTTCTACTTCCGGAAATGCCGGCAGCGGTTCCGGCGTCTGAAGATCGTCGACCACCGCAAAATCCTGGTTGAAATCTGGGAACAGAAGCACCGCGAGATCGAGCCGGGTTCGCTCCATCGCAAGTTGGGCTTCTTGCAAATCGCGTTGCTGCTGCTGCGATTGAATTCTGGCCTTGATCACATCGGCGCGCGCGACTTCACCGCCATTTTCCAGCTTCTGGCTGATATCAAGAAAGCGTGACGCTTCGGCCGAAGCCCGCTGCGCGGTGGCGTACTTGCGCTGCGCTACCACCGACCCGTAGTAGGCTTCGGTCACGGTCACGACCAATCCACGGGCTGCGATTTCGGCCTTTGCGCGGGCTTGACTCAGGGCGGCAGAAGAGCGCCGATAGTCAGCGAAATTCGTAAGCGAAACCGACTCATGCACATTCGCCTGGCTGATGTATTCGTGGACGCCGTTGTTGGCGATGAACCTTGAAGTCGGGCATCCCAACGTGCTGGACTGGCAACTGGCTGGGACAGAACCGGTGCCCTCGGTGTAGATGAACGAGTTGTTGTAGTTTGCGCCCGGAAGCAATCCAGCGCGGGCTTGTTCGCGGTCTTCGCGCGCTAACCCCAGATCGGTGACCGCGGAGCGGTATTGCGGGTCATTCATCCGCGCGCGCTGCAGAGCGTCCTGCAACGTGATCGTCAACGGAGCGCCCTGCGAGGGAGTCGACGGAGTTTCCTGTGCAAAACTTGAGGCCGTAAGAGCCAGCAGAACCAAAATGGGAAAGCATGATCGAGGGCTAGATCCGATTTGGGAGCGCCCGTGGGTGGACCTCTCTGACTCAATTTCGATGGGCTTCAATCGTCACCTCGCCTTGAAACGCAATCGTCTCGCAATGAAAGTATCTGAATCGAAGGACGATTGCGGCATGATGCGCCGTCGGCGCAATCCCTGACAGTTTCTGTACCGAGCCACCCGAGCTGCACCCGCCTGAGGGAGTTGAGCGCAATCTCATCGTGAGGCCCGCGAACATATCATTTCGGAACTGGCACAGGCTACCACGCCCCGCCTGAAAGACACCTGAAAACCATGGTCTCCGCCCCCAAGTACCCAAGGCGAAAGTACTTACCGGATGAGCGGACTTTTACGCGAACAATTGGCGAAAGGCGTGCTTTCACCAAACCGAAATGTGATCTTACCCAAGGCAGGAGGGAATCTTTCATGATTAATCTGAACGAAGTCAAAGTTACTCCGCGCGACCAGCAAGTTTTGAGCTTGCTTGTACAGGGATGCAGCAACAAAGAAATTGCCGGGCAGCTCAACATCAGCCCCCGCACGGTGAAACAGCACTTGCGCACCCTGTTCCTCAGAGCTGGCATCCGGGAAGGCCGAAAGCGCGTCAAGCTGGCGATCGCTATGTTCAGCAAGGAGGAAGCGCAATCATGACTCCCCGAGAACATCTCACCGTCAAAGAGATTCAAATTGCGATCCTGGTCTGGGAAGGGCTGACCAATCGGGAGATCGGAAAAATAGTCGGCACCACCGAGCAAGTGATCAAGAACCATCTCCGCAGCACTTTCGACAAACTCGGCGTATGGAGCCGGCTGGAATTAGCGATGTACGTAGCCGCTCACGGTGGGAAGAACTGGCCCGAATCCGACAATGTTGCTGAGACCTTCACCCAGGCGGTCGGCGCAGACTAGAAAAGCCAGCCTGGTGTGCAGAATCCTGCGCAGTCGACCTCCTCGTCGACGGACCGAGGTGCATTATTTCTCCGCACTCCCCTCCGAGACTCTGCAAAAGTTTTCTGAGGGGATGTGGAAATTGAATGGCCGATCGCGCATAAGTCATTGCTGGTGAGTATCTTGTCTGACGCCGCCTCCGGCCTCAGAATTGCTCCATCCTCTGTAGCAGGCTCAGCAGCCACGAGCCGGCTTCGCAACCCGGGGCGAAACCAGCGATGGCGTACAAAGAGACGTTTTGGATGGCATGCGACTCGACCGAGCAGCTGCGGGCGGAGTACGGCCCATTTCACACACGCAATGAAGCCGAGCTTGAGGCTCGAAAACTCGGTTTTGGATATCTCCTGCGCTACGAGCATCTCCTCGGCGCCAACGAAGAGATCGAGGAAGTTCGTTGTATCTTCGTCGAACTCCTCGGATCCGCTCCTGTCGGCCTGGAAGTCGTGCCCATCACCCTGCACACGCGCTGTGCGACCTGCGGGGAATCCGCCGCTCACGAAAAAGGATGGCAAGCCGAAGTCTGGGCCGACATCCACGAATTCGAGCACTCCCGCCATCGAGTGCGATTGTTCGAGCATGCGCGGGGCAAAGGTTTGAAGGAAATCGGCGGCTGGCGCGGATAGGCAACTACCGGAAGATCAGTGCTTGGTCGAAAGCGCGCTCGCGGCCGCTCGGTCGACGAACCAGATCAGCTTCCCGTCGCTCGGTTTCACCAGCTTTGAAGGATACTGCTCGCCCGGAACGTCCTCTTCCAACACCGTCTTGAGCACGGCGGCCTTATCCGTTCCGCTCACCAGAAACGCAACGCAGCGCGCGGCATTCAGCACGGGCAGTGTCAGCGACAGACGGTACGTCTTGAGTTTCTCCACCCAGTTGGCGACAACGAGTCGCGACTTTTCCTGAAGAGCGGCAGTGCCGGGGAACAGGGAAGCCGTATGGCCATCCGGTCCCATGCCCAGAAGGATCAGATCGAACCGCGGCACTTCATCGGGCGCCGTCTGAAAAAACTTCCGCAGCATTTTTTCGTATTCTTCCGCCGCTGCGGCAGCATCGGGATTTTCCACGGGAATTCGAAACACATTTCCAGGTGCGACTGGAATCTTCGACAACATGGCCTCTTCCGCCATCCGGTAATTGCTCTCGGGATCCGTCGGAGGAACGTGCCGTTCATCGCCCCAGAAGAAGAACATTCGATCCCAGGGCAGTGTGGTCCGCGCATTGGTCGCCAGCAAATTGAAAAGACTCTTGGGAGTCGACCCGCCCGACAACGCAATCGTGAACCGTCCGCGTGCGGCGACCGCCTCATTCGCGGAACGCATTACCTCTTCCGCCGCCGCAGCAAACAACTCCTGCGGAGTGGTCAAGATGCGAACATCAGGTGAGGAACTCAAAGCTCTTAACCCTTACATGCTCGGACCGACGCACATCGTGCTGCGCCCAATAGTCCCGCTTTGTCGTTGGTGACCACGCATACCGGCATCGACTCCACCAGAGGACGCATTCGGCCCTTATCTAGGAAGGCCTGCATAAACGCCGGGCCCGTTAACTTCGAAAGAATTTTCGGCGAGATCCCGCCAGCCAGAAACAGACCACCAGTCGCCATGATTTTGAGCGCGAGATTAGAGGCCTCGGCTCCATAAACCGCGATCCACAGATCGAGAGCTTTCGCCGCAAGCGCGTCATTCCCCGCCACAGCTGCTCGAGAGATTGCCGCAGCCGGATCGCCTTTCTGTATGGCAGAAGCAAGGTCCGTCGACTCTTTTCCGTGCCCGGCGTCGCGCAGAAATTCGTACACATTCACCAGCCCTGGGCCGGAAAGTATGCGCTCGTAGCTCACATGTCCAAAGCGGGCTTTCAAAAAGCGAAGCAGTTCGATCTGCAGATCGTTTTGCGGAGCGAAATCCGTATGCCCGCCTTCACAGGCAAAAACGTGATGACGGTTTCCATCCCAGAACAATCCAGCCTCGCCGAGTCCAGTTCCAGGTGCGACCACTGCCTGGTTGCCCACAACTGGCCCGGAAACATGGTTGAGGGGAACCAAATCCGTCGCCGCCAGCGCACCAATACCCCACGCACTCGCTTCGAGATCGTTGATCAAAAGAGTGGCGGGCAGATGAATCTGGTTCGCTAGACGGGATTGCTCAATTACCCAGGGCAGGTTTGAAGTTTCAACCCGGCCGTTACGCACCGGGCCGGCGATTCCGAAGCAAGCCGCGTCCGGACGCGTTCCTGATTCGTCCAAAAACTGGCTTACAATCTCGCCGAGTTCCTTGTGTTCGCGACTGGGGAAAACGCGCTCAGACACCAGTTGAAGATGCCCATTCTGGGGTTGGAAGTAAGCCAGCCTGGCATTGGTCCCACCAATATCGCCGGCCAGAATCATTTCTCGAAGTTCCTCCAGCGGCGGCCGTCGCGTTCCAGAAGTTCGTCGGCCTCCTTCGGTCCCCAGGTTCCTGACGCGTAGTTCGGAAAATTGCGCGGCGGCAGCGCCTTCCACAGATCGAGCACGGGATTCACGACCGACCAGCCCGCCTCCACCATGTCTGCGCGCTGAAACAGTGTCTGATCGCCGATCATGCAGTCGTGTAGCAAGCGCTCGTATCCGGTGCTGGGCTGCTTGCCGAAGTACTCCTGGTATTCGAAGTTCATGTCGACCGTGCCCAATCGCATCACCGGACCCGGCACCTTCGCCGCAAATTGCAGCGAGATTCCTTCTTCCGGTTGGATGTGGAGCACAAGTTGGTTTGGCATCAGGTGTTCCACGGGGGTGTCGCGGAACAGCACAAACGGAGCACGTCGAAACTGTATCACGATATGGGTATTCCGCACCGGCATCCGCTTGCCAGTTCGCAGGTAGAAGGGAACGTCCGCCCACCGCCAGTTGTCGATTGAGAGCTTCATCGCGACGAATGTCTCGGTTCGCGAATCCGGAGGAACGTCGGGCTCCGTGCGATAGGCGGTGACTCTCTTTCCTTCTTCGGTCCCGTCGCCATACTGGCCGCGCACAGATCGGCTCAGAACTTCTTCGTCGCTCATCGGCTGAATCGCATGCAGAATCTTTGCCTGCTCATCGCGGACCGCGTTCGCGTCAAACGAAATTGGCGGCTCCATCGCAGTCAGGCTGATCAACTGCATGATGTGATTCGGTACCATGTCACGCAGTGTGCCCGCATGATCAAAGTAGCTGCCGCGTCCTTCCACTCCCACCGTTTCCGCCACCGAAATCTGCACGTGATCGATATAACGCCGGTTCCACACGGGCTCAAAGATTCCGTTGGCAAAACGGAACGCCATGATGTTCTGCACCGTCTCTTTGCCGAGATAGTGATCGATGCGGTAAATCTGCTTTTCATCAGCGACTTTCAGCAACTGCTGGTTCAACTGCTTGGCCGATTCCAGATCGTGACCGAATGGCTTCTCGATGACCACCCTGCGCCAGTGGTTGTTACTCTGTTCCATCAATCCGTTGGCCGCGAGTTTCTCAACAATGGGACCGAAAAAACTCGGAGCGACCGCCATGTAGTAGAAGACGTTTTGGTGCGTCGAATGATCCTGATCGATCTTCGTCAGGAAGTCTTTGAGGTTTGCATAAAGCTTGTTGTCGCCGAAATCTCCGGCGAAATAATAAAACCGCTGGCTGAACCATTCCCATAGGTTGTCATCCACGCATTCGCCGCAATAGGCCTTGATGTCGTCATACACACGCTTGCGAAAATCATCGTTTGACAATTGCGTGCGCGCGACACCGACCACTGCAAATTCCTTCGAGAGCAATCCCGCTCGGGCGAGATTGTAGAGCGCAGGAATCAGCATGCGCCCGGTCAGATCTCCCGCCGCGCCGAAAATCACCATCACGCAAGGATCGCCCTGCTTGCCGATACGTGGCGGCGCTGCCGTTGTCTTTGGTTGTTCCGCTAGTTCAGCCATGAGTCAGTCCTTATGAATTCGGGGAAAGGTCCAGTTTATGCGGTCTTCTTGGTTTGTCCGCCGGCTTCGATGTGTCCACCGAATTTTTGCCGCATTGCCGAGAGCATCTTTTCGGCAAAGGTATGTTGCTGCCGCGAACGGAAGCGCACATACAACGCTGCGGTCAGCACCTCGGCAGGAACCGCCTCTTCGATCGCGGCTTGGATCGTCCAGCGGCCTTCGCCGGAATCCTGCACGTATCCCTCGTACTCCGACAGCGTTGGATTTTCCGTCAGCGCCATCGCCGTCAGATCGAGCAGCCAAGAGCTGATGACGCTGCCGCGCCGCCATACTTCGGCGATATCCCGTAGGTTCAGATCGTAACGAATATTTTCCGGCAGTTCTTTGCTGGTTGCGTTCTTGAAGATGTCGAAGCCTTCCGCATAGGCCTGCATGATGCCGTACTCGATGCCGTTGTGCACCATCTTCACGAAGTGCCCGGAGCCGGAAGGCCCGCAATGGATGTAACCGTCCTCTGCGGTGCCCCCCAGTTTTTCACGTCCGGGTGTTTTTGGAATGTCGCCCTTGCCCGGAGCCAGCGTCTTGAAAATTGGATCGAGCCTTTGCACCGCTTCTTTCGGACCGCCGATCATCATGCAGTAGCCGCGTTCCAGACCCCAAACGCCGCCGCTGGTTCCCACGTCGACGTAATGGATACCTTTGCCCTTCAGTTCATTGGCTCGGCGTACGTCGTCTTTGAAATAGGAATTACCGCCGTCGATGATGGCGTCGCCAGCCTGAAGATGCTGAGCGAGTTTCTGCACCGTCGCTTCCGTCGGACCGCCCGCGGGAACCATGATCCAGATCGCGCGCGGAGCCTTCAGCTTGCTCACTAGATCTTCCAGCGAAGATGACCCCGTGGCGCCTTCGCCGCCGAGTTGCTTCACCGTGTCTGCACTAAGATCGGAAACCACGAGCGAATGCCCACCGCGCATCAGGCGCCGGGTCATATTCGCCCCCATCTTCCCGAGACCCACCATTCCTAATTGCATGCCTTGCTCCTTACAATAGCGTTGAATCTTAGCGCCTGATATCGACAGCGTCGACCGTCTCGCCTCGCAGCTCTGCTGAGAAAACTAAAGAGCTTTCTGCACCGCGGCTTCCAGCGTAGCCAAACCGGCCTTTAGGTTGCTGCCCAAATGCACCCGTAGCGCCCGTCGTCCTCGCTCCGCCAGCACCTGGAAATCGCCGCGCGCCTGCGCCGCCTTCACGATTCCGAATGTGTATTTCTGACCGGGCACTGGAAGTTCGACCGCATCGTCACAGGTGATTTGCAGGAACACTCCCGAGTTCGGCCCTCCCTTATAGGCCTGTCCCGTCGAATGCAAGAATCGCGGTCCAAATCCCAAACACGTAGCCACATGCTTTTTATCGCGAACCGCGTGCCGTATCTTTTGCAGGCTCTGCTCATGCTCCGCGTTCATCTGGATGTAGCCCAAAACAGCGAAGTAATCTCTCGCCTTGATTCGGCTGAGGTGAGCCTTCAGATAACCCACCAACGACTTGTCTCCACCGGCCGCCTTGGCGAGATCGGCAGCATTCTTGTCGTCGGTGAACAGTTTGACGCCGCTATCTTCGAGTATCGGTTTTTCAGCCGGCAGAGATCCGGTCTTCTCGTATTCCGACGTCAGGTTTCGCGTCGCTATTTTGCTGGCTTCGACATCCGGCTGGTTGAACGCATTGATTCCGATGATCGCTCCCGCCACGGCAGTCGCAATCTCCCACCGGAAGAACTCCGCGCCCAGTTCGTACGTGTCCGCTATAGTGATCCGCACCACGGGATGTCCGGCTTTCTCGATGGCCGCTACCTTTGCCTCTTGATCCGCATCCACCCCATTTTCCAATCGCACGTAAGCGAACACGCGATCGTTGCCGTAAATATCGGGGGAAGTAAGCGCCTCGCGATCGACCGGAATAATTCCTTTACCGATCTTTCCCGTGGACTCGGCCAATAGTTGCTCAAGCCAAGCTCCCAGGTCAGAAATTCCCGGAGACGTAATAATCGTGACTTTATCGCGACCCGCATTCGCGGCCGTGCCAAGAATGATTCCCAACGCGGCCCCTGGATTTTCTTCGACGCTCGTCCCGGGCCCGCAGGCTCGCACCATCTCCGCCGCGCGCGACAGAAACTTCTTGGTATCCATGCCGATTGCGGCCCCAGGCACCATTCCGAAATTCGAAAGCGCCGAATACCGCCCGCCGATTGAGGGGCGACCGAAGAAAACGTGCAGGAAGTGATCGCCTTCCGCCACTTGCTGCATCTTTGATCCTGGATCGGTGATTGCGATGAAATGGCTGCCGGCTTTCGTAGCCCCCACGGTCTGTTTCGTTCGCTCGAAAAAGTACTGCTTGAAGATATTCGGCTCAAGCGTGCTGCCGGACTTGCTGGATACGATGAAGAGCGTCTTTGCGATATCGATCTGGTGCTCGAACGCTTTCACCTGTGCCGGGTCTGTCGAGTCGAGCACGTGCAAGTTAGGAAACTGTGGAGTCCTGCCGAAAGTCATCCGCAGGACTTCGGGACAAAGGCTCGATCCTCCCATTCCCAGAAGCAAAATGTGTTCGAACCCGCGCTGACGGACTTCCTTGGCCAACTTATCGTGTTCGTCCTCATGGGCGGTTTGCTCTTCAACAATGTCGAGCCAGCCCAGCCACTTCGACTCGTCGTCACCGGTCCACAGGCTTGCGTCGCGATCCCACAGTCGCTTCATCTTCCCGCCCGATTGCCAGTCGGCAATCGTTGTCTTTACTGTTGCGGCCAGCGATTCGGGCAGGGAAGTCTTCAGTCGGCTCACGGTCTTATCCTTTCGACGTGCTCGACGTGCTCTTCGCCACGGCAGCCAGCAGCTTGTCAAAGGCGTCGGCAAACAACTTCACACCGTCGTCCGTCAATTTGTCGGTCACTTCTTTCATCGAAATGCCCGTGCGCGCCAGATCAGCCATTGCTTTTTCCGCGGCTGGGATATCTTCGGTCAGACTGTTTCGCAAGAGTCCGTGATCGCGGAACGCATCGATAGTAGCCGGTGGCATCGTGTTGACCGTGTCCGGCCCAATCAGCTCTTCGACGTAGATCACGTCGCGATACGCCGGATTCTTCGTGCTGGTGCTCGCCCACAAGACCCTCTGTGTCTGCGCACCCTTGGCTGCAAGTGCTTGCCACCGCGGTCCACTGAAAATCTGCTGATATCGCTGGTAGGTCAGCTTGCCGTTCGCGATCGCGACTTTTCCCAGTACGCTCTTCAGCAGAGCCTGCTGGCTGGCATCGGACGTGCCCTTGATCCGATCATTCAGCATCGAGTCGATCAGCGTGTCGATGCGGCTGATAAAGAAGCTGGCCACGCTCGCCATCTTCTTGAGATTGCCGCCACGTGCCGCCAGATCTTCCAGACCTGCGATGTAAGCCTCTGCAACCTTTACATAAACTTCCTGCGCAAACAGCAGCGTCACGTTGATGTTGATGCCTTCACCGATCAGCTGCCGGATCGCCGGAAGTCCCTCGGCTGTTCCCGGCACCTTGATCATGACATTCTCGCGCTGTACGGTTTTCCATAACCGCCGCGCCTCCTCGATCGTCTCCTTCGTCTTGCGCGCGAGATACGGAGAAACTTCCAGGCTGACGTAGCCGTCTCGGAAATTCGATTCGTCATACACCGGGCGCAGCGTATCTGCCGCATCCTGAATGTCCCGGATTGCCAGTTGCTCGTAACGACCTGTCGCGTCGAGATCTTTACGCGACGCCAGTGACTTCAGAACATCGTCGTACAGCGAGCTATCAGCGATGGCCTTCTCGAAAATCGCCGGATTCGAAGTCATCCCTCGCAACCCGTCGTTGGCGATCATCTGCTTGAGCCTTCCGGTCGTAAAGAGATCGCGCCGGATATAGTCGAGCCACATCGACTGGCCGTAGTTCAGCAATTCCTGTAGTGGATTTTTCGTGGCTTTCGAATTTTCAATGACTCCAGTGGGTTGCATGCAAACCTCCCTAGCTGTTGGATGACGATCCGGTGGTGAATGGCACAAACGAACTGAGTTTGAACCAAATCTTGCGGAACGCGTGCGCCGTTACTTGCCTAGAACGGCGTGCGCTGCTTCTAACACTTTCTCAACCGTGAATCCGAAATACTTCAACAAATCCTTGAGGGGTGCGGATGCTCCAAAACGGTGCATACCGATGTTGCGGCCTTTGCTTCCGGTATAGCGTTCCCAGCCGAAAGTCGCCGCCATCTCGACCGAAACTCGCGCCGTCACATCTGACGGCAGCACGCTCTCCTTGTAAGCCGCATCTTGCTTCTCAAAAATCTCCCACGACGGCATGCTCACCACGCGCGCCCTGATGCCCTCGGATTTCAGTTTCTCGTAGGCCTCGACACAGAGCGAAAGCTCGCTTCCAGTTCCCAAAAGGATGAGCTCCGGCTTGCCGCCCGGCGCGTCGGCAACGACATAAGCTCCCTTTGCTACGCCGGAAGCCGGCGCATACTTCGTCCGATCCAGCGTTGGCACATTCTGCCGAGTCAGAACCAGCGCCACCGGCGAATGTTTCAGGTTCGCGATAATCTTCCACGCCTCGACCACTTCATTCGCATCCCCGGGACGCAGCACAATCAAGTTCGGCATGGCCCTCAGCGACGCCAGTTGCTCGATCGGCTGGTGCGTCGGCCCGTCCTCACCCAGTCCAATCGAATCGTGCGTGAAGATGAAGATCGAAGGAGCCTGCATTAGCGCCGCCAGCCGGATGCTGGGGCGCATATAGTCGCTGAAGTTGAAGAACGTTGCGCCAAACGCCCGGATGTTCGACACCGTCATCCCGTTCACGCTGGCAGCCATCGCGTGTTCGCGTACGCCAAAGTGCAAGTTGCGCCCCGCATAATCGTCAGGCTGAAAATCTCCAGCGCCTTCGAACTTCAAAGTGGTCTTGTTCGATGTCGCAAGATCCGCCGATCCTCCAATCATCCAGGGAATGTTCTGCGCCACCATATTCAGCACTTTTCCCGAGCTCTCGCGTGTGGCCACGCCCTTGGCATCCGCAGGGAATGTTGGCAGATTCTTGTCCCACCCAGCCGGAAGCTCATGGTGCTGCATATGTCCCAGTCGCTCAGCGAGTTCCGGATACTTCTGCGAGTAATCCGCGAATAGCTTCGACCACTGCGCACGAAACTCACGACCCCGTTTCCCAACGCCTTCGCGGAAGTGTTCCTGCACGCCTTCCGGAACCAGGAATTTCGCGTCTTCCGGCCAGCCGTAGAACTTCTTCGTCAGCCGGACTTCTTCTACACCCAGCGGCTCTCCGTGCGCTTCGTTCGAATCATGCTTGTGCGGCGATCCATATCCGATATGGCTGTCGATGATGATCAGCGTCGGCCGGTCGGTGGTTTTATGGAATGTCTCGAATGCTCGACGGAGCATCTCCAAATCGTTGGCGTCCGCGACGCGAGTAACGTTCCATCCATACCCGATAAATCGTGTGGCTACGTCCTCGGTGAACGACCAATTCGCCGGCCCATCCAGCGTGATGTGATTGTGGTCGTACATCCAGCAAAGATTCGAAAGCTTCAGATGTCCCGCCAGCGACGCCGCTTCGCCGCCGATCCCTTCCATCAGATCGCCATCCGAGCACATCGCGTAGACATTGAAGTCGAAAATCTCAAAGTCCGGACGGTTGAAATTCGCGGCGAGCCATTTGCTTGCGATCGCCATTCCAACGCTGTTGCCCACGCCCTGCCCTAGCGGTCCCGTCGTGGTCTCGACTCCCGATGTGATGTGCGACTCCGGATGTCCCGGCGTCCGGCTTCCCAGTTGACGGAAGTGTTTGATTGCGTCCATCGATACGGCCAGGTCTCTTGTGACCTTGCCGTCCTCGTCAACCTGCCGTACTTCCGCGAGGTGCAGCACCGCGTAGAGCAGCATCGACGCGTGCCCGTTTGAGAGCACGAAGCGATCGCGATTCAGCCAGGTCGGATCGGCGGGGTCATAACGCAGGAATTCCTGCCACAGACAGTACGCCACGGGAGCCAATCCCATTGGTGCCCCGGGATGTCCCGAGTTCGCCTGCTGTACAGCATCAATCGCCAGAGTGCGAATCGTGTTGATGCAGAGCGTGTCCAGTTGCGTTCCTGTCATTAAAACTTGTTCGCTGGTTGCCATATGATTCCGCTCCTCCAGTCGGTTGAATATCGCGCCACTCGACTGCCTTGTTTCAGAATTAGAGTTACTGCCCAAAGAAAGGGTTCAATACGCAAGAGTGTATCAATTTCCGCACAGGGATGGATTGCGGTCAGGTGAAAAACTGGAAGGAATAGAGAATTTTGCTTACTTCAGGAGCTGGATGTAACTGTCTTCGCTGTGCGAGGCTCGCGTCGTTTCCTGTATGAATTTCAGGAATTGCCGCAGGCTATCCCGCTCGGCAGGAGGCATCCCGTCAAAACGGACGCGAACTCCGTTTGCGGGACCACTGCGGGTGACGACTCCGCTGAGCGCGAAGCCTTTCACCCAGATTTTTCCGTTCGGTACCCACAGACCGATCTCTACCTTCGCCCCGGGTGGCACAGGATTTGCCGTTTCCACCAGGCATCCACCCGCGCTCGTATTCGAAAGATTGCCCCAGATCGGCGCCGACGCTTCGTCTACACGCAGCTCGACTGCTACAAAACACTTGATGCGCGGATGCCGCCGACGGTCGCTGCCCCAGTTCGGGCTGAAGAAATCAGGCTCAAATGGAGGCGTTGCGGATGTGGGCGTTGGAACTGGTTGCGGGGCAGACTTGCCTTGGTTCGCAGCGGGCGCTTGTCCCGCCTTTGCCGAGCCCGCTTTAATCTCGCGCATGGCTTCGAGCAAGGCCTCTTCGCGCTTCTCCGCCGGAGCTTCGCGATAGGTCTGCAGCAGCTTGCCGACTTGGCGGACCAGATCCGGGTCCGACAGAATTCGAGTCCAGTCCGTTCCAGTTGCCGCGCTCATGCGTTCAGATCTTTCATTCCTTAGAAATTTCGCCTTGCCCAGCTTGAATCAAACGGTACCGGCAGACAAGATGACCTAAGTCACTTGTGGAGGCCCAAAGGGTTCTTCTAAGCCGAAGAGCGTTGAAGTACGTCTCTGTGCGGGCAGTTCAGCGGGATCATTGCCCGTCGAAGGTGAGTTGGACCGGTTCGGTGGTTTCGGCCTGCGTCGGCTCAAATTTCCACTTCCCGACCGCCTCTTGTGCAGCGTCTACCAGCACCGGGTTGCCGCCAAGCACTCGAGTGGACTTCACGGTGCCATTCGGCCGCACAATCGCTTCGATGCGAACTATGCCGTGAATATGCATCCGTTTTGCCAGTTCGGGATAAACCGGAGCGACGCGCGCGGAGACTTTTCGCTCTGCACCCGCCGCTGGAGCAGCTTGCGCCATTGTCCACGTAGTTGCAATGGCCGTCATCGCCGCTACTACAGCCAGAAATTTCAAGGTCTTTCGCATAACCGTCGAAGCTCTTTCCTACCCATCATTAGCTTAACGGCACGGCGAAAACCGGGCAAAGTACCGAAGGTATTGCCCTTTTGAATGCTTTTCTGTCTCTATTTATGCTCGATAAGATTTTCCCTGAAACCACTTCCTTTTGGGAAAGAATCATTTGCATCGCAAACTCCCGTCAAGGAATCGAATCTTACGAGTTATGCTATAGAACGGAAAGGACGTTCCGCCGTTCTGTAGCGGTTTCCCCGGCGGTACGATCCCACGATCAAGAATGCAATGCTCATTGAGAGTCTTCGCACCGGCAGTTTTTTGCTTCATTCTTATTTTATGCGCTTCCCCAAGTCTGTTCTCCCAGTCGACCAGCGGTAGCTCTTCGGCTCCGAGTGTCTCTCTTCCCGGAAGTCCCCAGAATCCTTTCCTGGGTAGCGCTGCCGAAGGGCAAGCCACTCAAGAAGTCCTGAAAATCGACTTCAAGGAAGCTATCGAACGCGGTCTGAGGAACAACTTAGGCTTGCTCCTCGCCGGCGATCAGACCGAAGCCGCACGCGGCGAGCGCTGGAAGCAACTCAGTGAAATGCTTCCCAATATTGGGGCTCGCGTCCAGGAAAACGTTCAGACCGAGAGTCTGGCAGCGCTTGGCTTTAACAAGCTTTTGCCGTTTTTTGGCCCCTCGGGCTCCAGTGCCAGTTCATTCCCGCGAGTCACTCCAGCATTCAACTACTTCGACGCGCGTGTTTCGCTTAGCCAGTCGCTCTTCAATTTTGGCAATCTGGAGCGTGAGCGAGCGTCATTGCAGAGTTTGAAAGCAGCCCAACTCAGCTACAAAGACGCGAGAGAGATGGTCGTCCTCGCGGTCGGGAACGCATACCTGCAAGCCATTGCCGCGTCTGCGCGGGTTGAAACCGCAGAAGCTCAAGTCAAAAGTGCGCAGGCATTATCCGATAAAGCCTCTGACCAGTTGAAGGCCGGACTTACTCCCGCGATCGATGCGCTTCGCGCGCAGGTCGAATTGCAGACCCGCCAGCAGCAACTCATCGTCACGCGCAATGATCTTGCAAAGTTGACTTTGAGCGTCGCTCGCATCATCGGTTTGCCTCCGGGACAGCCATTTATCCTGACTGAAAAAGCCCCGTATCAGTCTCTTACGCCCCTGCCGCTCGATACCTATCTGCAACGTGCCTACGATGGACGCGCCGATTATCAGGCGGCCGTAGTTCAGGTCCGAAGCGCCGAGCTTTCCAGGCGCGCCGCTTCGGCCGGACACTATCCTACGATCGGCGTCGATGCGAACTTGGGCGATATCGGCGTCACCCCGAGTCAGTCCAACGGCACGTGGCAGGTCAATGGAGGCATCAACATTCCGATCTTCGCCGGCAACCGGGTGCACTCCGACGTCCTCGATGCGGATGCCAAATTGAAGCAGGCGCGTTCCCAACTGGGTGATCTTCGGGGCCGAATTGATTACGAAGTCCGCACGGCTGTCCTCGATTTGAATGCTGCCGCCGAGCAAGTGGAAGTCGCGCGTAGTTCTGTCGAATTGGCCGAGCAGGCTTTAGCACAATCGCAGGATCGATTTACTGCAGGCGTGGCCGACAATTTGGAAGTTGTACAAGCGCAGGAATCGGTCGCCAGCGCCCACGAGAGTTATATTCAAAGTCTTTACGCTCATAATCTAGCAAAAGTCGAGCTGGCGTATTCCATCGGCGATGCCGAACAGGGCGTCAGGCGATATTTGAAAGGCAATCAATAGCGTATGGAACAAACCACGACTCAGAGCCCTCCTTCCGGCGCATCACGGCCCGCAAGCGAGAATCCCGAAACCACAACGAAGCCCTTGCCGGCTACCGAAAAGGACTATCACACCCGTCCGTCCCGCACGCAAAGTTCCGGCTTCCGCATCGCTGTCGTGATTGCCATCGTCGTTTTGCTGGTAGTGGGCTTCTTCGCGTATCGCTATTTCACCAGCTATGAGTCGACGGACGACGCCCAGATTGACGGCCACATCAATTCGATCAGCGCCCGCGTCTCCGGACATGTCATTAAACTCAACGTCGAAGATAACCAACTCGTGACCGCTGGAACAGTGCTGGTCGAGATCGATCCCGCCGATTATCAGGTCGCATACGAGCGGGCCAAGGCGGACTTTGCAGATGCCCAGGCCGCGGCTCTCGCCGCTGGCGTAACGGTTCCCATCACATCGGTGAATACAAGCAGCCAGGTTTCCTCCAGTGAAGCGGATGTAAACAGCGCTCGGGCAGGAATTCAAGTCGCAAAGCAACAGTTCCAGGCCGCTCAAGCGCAATTGCAGGAAGCAGAAGCCAACAACGTCAAGGCGCAAAATGACCTTGCCCGCTACAAGCAATTAGTCGACAAGCAGGAAATCTCGCAGCAACAGTACGACCAGGCTACTGCTGCATCGAAGGCCAGCGCAGCCGGAGTCGAAGCAGCTCGAGCCAGCGCCGACGCAGCTCAGCAGCAGGTGACACAGGCGGAAGGTAAGCTCGTGCAGGCACAGGCGAACTGGCGTCAAGCTCAGACTGCGCCCAAGCAGATGGAGATCACGCGCGCCAAAGCCGATTCAGCATTGGCCGAAGCGCAGCGCAAGAAGGCCGACTTGGATCAAGCCCAACTGAATCTTCAATACACAAAGATCGTCGCTCCCGTAAACGGAATCGTAAGCAATCGGACGGTTGAGGTCGGGCAAAACGTTGCGCCTGGGCAAGAGCTGATGAAAATCATCAACCTCGATGACATCTGGATTACGGCCAACTTCAAAGAGACCCAGCTGCGCAATATGAAAGTTGGACAACACGTCACGATCGATGTCGACGCCAATGGCAGAGACTACAAGGGCAAAGTCGAGAGCATTGCCGGAGCCAGCGGAGCGCGCTTCAGCCTGTTGCCTCCGGAAAACGCGACCGGCAACTACGTGAAAGTCGTGCAGCGTATTCCGGTCAAAATCGTTCTCGATCCCGGTGAGAATAGCGATCACCAGTTGCGTCCTGGAATGTCTGTCACGCCCAAGGTGGGTATTCGCGAATGAGTGCTGGCGCGGCCACAGTGGATCAGGCCGACGCCTGGCGTCCCGCGGTCAATCCGTGGATTATCGCGCTGGCGGTCACGCTGGCCACGTTCATGGAGGTGCTCGACACCTCGATCGCCAATGTCGCGTTGCCGCACATTGCGGGCAGTCTCTCGGCTGGACAGGACGAGAGTACCTGGATCCTTACTTCTTATCTTGTCTCGAATGCTATCGTCCTTCCTCTGAGTGGCTGGCTTTCCTCGATCGTTGGCCGCAAGAATTTCTACATGGGCTGCGTGGCGTTGTTTACCATCAGTTCGTTCATGTGTGGACTGGCGCCGAACCTGGCAGTGCTGATCATCTGCCGTGTCCTGCAAGGTGCGGGCGGCGGCGGATTGCAGCCTAGCGAGCAGGCGATTCTCGCCGACACTTTTCCGCCGGCGAAGCGCGGCATGGCGTTTGCCGTTTACGGAATGGCAGTCGTTACGGCTCCGGCGATCGGTCCAACGCTCGGCGGCTGGATCACCGACAACTTTACGTGGCGCTGGATCTTCTTCATCAATATTCCCGTCGGCATTCTTTCGATCCTGCTCACTTCGCGCCTGATTCAGGATCCTCCTTACTTCAAGCGCCGGAAGCTCAGTGAAACCAAGATCGACTATGTCGGTCTCGGATTCGTCGCGCTTGGCCTCGGTGCGCTTCAGATAGTTCTCGACAAAGGCCAGAGAGACGACTGGTTCGAGTCGAACTTCATCCTCACCTTGACTCTGATCGCTACGTCAGCTTTGCTCTTTGTGATCGTCTGGGAGTGGAGACACAAAGATCCCATCATCGATCTGCATCTGTTCCGCGATCGAACCTTTGGCGTCTCGAATCTCCTGATGTTCATGCTCGGCTTCGCCTTGCTCGGCAGCACGTTGCTTCTCCCTCTCTTCTCGCAAACGCTGCTCGGTTACACGGCGGAGCAGGCGGGGCTGGCGCTGATGCCGGGCGGCTTCACCATCATTCTTCTATTGCCTCTGGTAGGTTTTCTGCTCTCGCGTTACACGCCGCGATGGCTCCTCTTATTAGGACTAGTCATTCTGTCGGCGTCGCTCTTTCACATGACCGGCTTCAATCTTGAAATGGATTTCAAGAGCGTGGCCAATGCGCGCATGATCCAGGCGGCTGGGATGGCGTTCCTGTTTGTTCCCATTAATACTGCGGCGTACGCGTTTCTCCCGCGGGATAAGAACAATGCCGCGTCGGGCCTCATGAACCTCGCGCGAAACATAGGCGGAAGTGTCGGTATTTCCGTCGTGACCACGATGCTCGACCGCCGGACGCAATTGCATCTGAACAATCTTGCCGGGAATCTCAACTCCGGCAGCGCCGCATTTCAATCGATGGTTCAGGGTGCATCGCGCGCGATGATCGCGCATGGCGCGAGTGCGGCCCAGGCTACGCAACAAGCCTATGCCTTGGTCCAGGGCACAGTCGAACGGCAAGCGACCATGCTCGCCTACCTGGATTGCTTTTGGTTTCTTGGGGTTGCCATCATGGCCATGATCCCCATGGTATTCCTGATCAAAAAAACTAAACCGGGCGGCGGAATGGCAGTACACTAGACCGCGCTATGTTCCGCCTGGTCACCATCGAGCGCGAGTATGGTTGCGGTGCCGGTTCCATTGCCGCGCAATTAGCCGACCGTCTTGGCTGGAAACTCTGGGACCAACTCCTCACCGAAGAGATTGCTCGTCTCGCCCATGTAGATCAATCCGCCGTGCGGCGCTGCGATGAGCGCATGGATAGCCGCTTGCATCGTCTCGCGAAATCCTTCTGGCGCGGCAGCTACGAGCGCAATTCCGGGAAGGCTGGAAATCTGGTATTCGATACGGACTGCATGATGGAGATGATGCAGGAAATCATGAACCGGATTGCGCGGGAAGGGAACGCGGTGATCGTCGGACGCGGCGCTCCGTATTTCCTGCGCGAGAATCCCGATACGTTTCATGTCTTCTTGTACGCGCCTCGCGCCGAGAAAATCCGACGCACGATCGTCGACGGACACACTGCCGAAGAAGCCGAAGACCGCGTCGATTCCGTGGACCGCGAACGCATCGCGTACGTGAAGCACTACTTCAACGCCGATTGGCCGACGCGATCGCTTTACCACGCGATGCTGAATACCGCGGTGGGAAATGAATCCGTGGTGAAGACGATCCTCGATACGATGCGGATTGTCGAAGGTGGTCCGAAGGCAACGGACTACGAACACGCGGACGTGGAAGTCTCGCGATAAACTCACCGGAAAACTTAGCCACCATGCGTTGCTTGCGGGCGCATCGGACGTTGCGGAGCGGGGCAGCAATCTTGCGCGCAGGCGTCCTGTCGCGGACCGAATGTTCCTAAAGCGCGGCGTTCGATTCCTTCCATACGCTCGAGAATCAACTCACGAATCATCGCGATGAATTTGGGATGAACTCCCACGGTTTTCGCGCGAGCCATCGGCAGCGCAAGCGATTCGCACAGATGGCGAGCCTCGATGTCGAGATCGTAGAGCACTTCCATGTGATCGGAAATGAAACTGATCGGCGCGATCACGACGGCGCTGGCCAAATGTTTCTCTTTGACTTCGCGCAGGTAGTCGAGGATGTCCGGTTCGAGCCAAGGCTGTCCTGGAGCGCCGCTGCGGCTCTGATAAACGAGCACATCGTTCTTGATGCCGATTCGCTCCGAGACCAGTCTCTTCACTTCCTCTAGTTGCCTAACATAGTCGCTGCTGTTCGCCATAGAGAGCGGAATGCTGTGCGCGACGTAAACAATCTGGACATTTTGCTTTGCAACGGTAGGAAGTTGCGCGAGAGCATCGCGCAGCCGTTCTTCGGTCGCGTCGATAAATCCAGGATGATTAAAGAATGCGCGGATCTTGTCGACTACTGGAGCTTCCGCGCCAACTTCTACCTGGGCTCGAATGATGTCTTCGCGATATTGGCGACAGCCTGAGTAAGAACTGTACGCTGAAGTGACGAACGCAAGCGCGCGCTTCACGCCTTCGGTGTTCATCTGGCGCAGCGTGTCGGCGAGCATCGGATGCCAATTGCGATTTCCCCAATAGACGGGCAGCTTGGGTCCATGTTGCGCGAGCTCGTCTTTGATCGCAGCAATCAGTTCGCGGGTCTGCTGGTTGATGGGACTTTTTCCGTCGAAGTGGTAGTAATGGTCGGCGACGGCGAGCAGGCGTTCGCGTGGAACATTTTTTCCGCGCAGGACGTTTTCAAGGAAAGGAATCACGTCCTCTTTGGATTCCGGACCACCGAAGGAGACAACAAGAATGGCGTCGTAGTTCATGCGTGTGGGCTAAGTTTTTTCCTGTGGATAAATCGCGAAAAAAAGTGGGACAACAGCTCTCGAGAGGGTGATTCAGGAGTGTTCCATTTCGGGAAATCCGGGGTTGTGAGGGATACCCCCCTTCCCCCCACCCCTTGGAAAGGCTTGACTGGCGCGGGTTTCGCAAAAAGTGTCTGCAAAATCTTGAGGCCGTAGGAGTTAGAGGTCAAAATCTTGAAAACAAAAGAGTTGCGGGTATTTCCCACCCCTCGCTCTCTACCGCCTCCGCCTTGACCATGATCTGCTTAGTTTGTGGAGTGGGTCAAGGTCAGATGTCACATGAGGCCTGTGGATCGCTTCGAAATTCATGCGATTCTGGGCGAGGCGCTCAAATCGAGGTACCGAGTTCTGCTTACTCACCCATACATTGCACGTCTACAGCACAAGTAGCCATGGACAAATGTTCTTCATCGCTCGTATTGACATGGAGGGGAATCACCATGCGTCTAGAAGTCATTCTCCTGGTTTTGACGCTGGGCCGGGTGGCTGTTGCTGAGGATACCGAAATTGTTTGCCGTCAGCAGTTCAAGACTCCGAACAATTGCTATCGCCTTTACAAGCCGGCGAATCCTGCTCGGGGGCTCGTCGTGTTGCTCCCATACTACGGATCGGACGCAAATGAGTTTTCATCTGCCGCTCTGCCTGCTCTGCTCGCCAAGAAGAACGTGGCCACGATGACTGTTAGCGCAAGCGGCTACCTAGTGGACGATGATCTGGCGACGCTCGGAGGATTGATTGGAGAAGTGGTTCAGGAATTGAACATTCCCTCGGGCACTTTGGTGATTGGAGGCATTTCGGCTGGGGGCACAGGTGCGGTCCGATACTCTGAATACTGCATTTCCGGCCACTGCGACGTGCGCTCCAGACCCGTTGCCGTTTTCTCTGTAGACGCACCCTTGGATTTTGAGAGTTGGTGGAAGAGAGAGAAATTGAATCTGCGCCGCGATAATAAGAAGTCTTCCGTGGAAGAATCTGAAGCGATTGTAGGTGCATTACGTTCGGCTATGGGCGGTTCGCCCAATCAGGCCCGTCAGGTGTATCTCAGCCGGTCGCCGTTCCTGGCGTCGGAAAAAGACGGAGGTAATGCCCGCCTGCTCAAGAACGTACCCCTTCGACTTTATACCGAACCCGATGTTGTCTGGATGATTGAAAATGTTGGGCGTGATTACTACACGATGAACGCAGTTGACCAGGCGGCCTTAGTCCTGCAGCTACGGGCACTCGGCAATACGAAGGCCGACCTAATCATTACATCGGGCAAGGGGTTTAGGCCGCCAGGGAAGCGCAATCCGCATTCTTGGACAATAGTTGATGAGCCAGAACTCGCCAGTTGGATTACCGAGTCTTTCCAGCCATAATAAAGATGCAGTAGAGGCCGTCAAAAGAAAGAATCTGCGCAGCGTTTAAGTTGCAGTCAGTATTCGCCAGATTCCGGGCATCGGAGGTGTATGCTCCTCTTTGGTGTTCCGCTGCTGCGATAAGGGGGGAAGCCTCGATGCGACGACTATCCGCTTTGCTCTCATCAATCTTCCTGATTTCGATCGCAAGTGCGCAGAGTAAACCGGAGCCTATCCGGCTGTGCGTCTCCACCATAAAAAATAGTTCGCTGAATGCTCTCGATATGGCCTGGCAGCGTAATCAACTCATGAAGGCGTTCGAACGAATTAACAAAAGCAAGGATGTGACAAAGGGGAAGGTTGCGCGCATAGAAACTGTACTGCTCGAATCAAACACGGAGACCGATCCGGCCGTGCGAGAGAACAATTGTCAGTTCATTTTGCACGCTGATCTGGTTGAACTCGTACATTCTGGTTCATCTGACATGGGCACGCCGCGACCCCGACCCGTCGAGATCGGGAGTGCTCGGGGTGTCCCTGGAGCAAACGCGTCCGACGAAAACAGGGCCAGCGCTGAGTACCGGGTCGTGCGAGCGGGGGAACTAGGGGTTTGGACTTCTGACGTGGTCCACGCGCACGATTCATCGCCGGACGAGATTCTGGTCTCCCACCTTATGGACCAGGTAGCTAATCGAGTAGCCGACGAGTTTCGGAAACTAAATTCGGGACGGCCACAGTAGGTTGGGAAGTCGACGTTCGGACCCGCGTGACCGCCAGTTCTCCCGAGTCATCGCTCCACGGTGTTGGCTATTATTGGTTTTTCAACGCGTGAAACGGCGATATTCGCAAACGATCAGCGAATCTTTTGCTTGCTGGAGTCTTCGAAGCACCTTAGTCGATCCGACAGCTGTTTCGATCCTTGGATCAATTTCCCGGCTTCAGCAATCAAGAGCACAGTATTCCTGTTCAACTCCTCGATCCTCCGTCGCAACGACGAAGACTCCCGCAATGACGAAGACTCTTCTTCAGGGTGCTGCAAACTAGGCATGACCGGCGTGCTGCTTAGCAGCATTGGGGACCTCCGTTGCGGAATTATCGGATTGCACAAGAAACCGACGCCCGGAACGGGCATGGCGGAGGGATGTGTAAAAGGACATCTACAGTGTAGCACTCCATTTCAAACCTGATGCGAGGATAACTCTGCGAGCGGGGCGTTTACACTCATTGCCCCCGTCGCCCCTCTATGAACGAAATAGGGATTTACAAGTAGTTAGCCTCTGCTATTCAGGGTGCACTTTCCTGGTAACTGGTTCATCGGAAAACGACCCATCCTGCCAAAATCGGCAATTTGCCAAAGTGTACAGTTTTGAACAGACAGCGGTAGACGATTCCACGGAGAATTCTCAGAAAAGCTGATTCGATGCAACGTTTTTTCTTCACAGAAAATGCATGAGACCTATACAAGGTGGCAATGAATAATATTCGACAGCCCGCAGAACCCAACCCGGAGGCTGTTGAACGCGCTATCGTTGAATTGTTGGAAATAGCCCAACGCCAAGGCATCAGTCCCGCTGATTTTATTCAATTGCTGGACTCGGGAATGCATGTATCGGATTTCTTGGCAGCGATGACCACACGTTACTGTTGGGTCTGTGGCCGTGAAGTTTCATTGGAGGCATGCAAGGTCGATGAGCACGGCTGCGCTGTTCACGAAGCCTGCTTATTCGCCAGGATGGAAGATAGAAACTGCATCATCGCGCTTCGGCGCTAGCCGGGGTTTTGCTTCTGAAACCTGAATCCCTCAACGTAACCAAGGCTTTCAAAGTCAAGTGACCAGCGCAGCACCGTGATGAGTGTAATCGCGTCGGTACTCCAATTGACAGGGGCACTGACCCCGGGCATAATAGCCGCGCGCTGCGAGCCTTGTTCCCTCCCCCCAAGACAAGTTGAACCTAGCACCGTTTTCGTCTGGCCTATAGTCAGGACGTCAACCGGAGGTATAAAAGCCCATGCAAGTTTGCAAGCTCGATGTTACCGCTTATGTTTTGGGGGCCTGTCTCTTCATGGTCGCTGTTGTTTCTGTCGCGCAGCCGACGTCAATCAAGCAGTTAGCTCAACTTAACGCTTCTGACGGAAGCGCAAATGACCTGTTCGGCTACTCGGTTGCCATCAACTCCAACACTATCGTTGTAGGCGCACCGTCCGCGCGCGGGGGACTAGGCGCTGCCTATGTATTCGTGAAGGGATCCAAGGGCTGGGCGACCGGCACGCAAACCGCAGAGCTAACTCCGTCCGATGGATCACTCAACGGCTTCTTCGGTTTCTCTGTTGCCATATCGGGCAGCACCATTGTGGTGGGTGCGCCGTACGAAAATAACTTTCACGGGGGCGTTTACGTTTTTGCGGAGCCAGCCGGCGGTTGGGCAAACATGACCGAAACGGCCAAACTTGACGATGGATCCGAGCACGAACTCGGGTGGTCCGTAGGCATCAGCGGCAGCACCGTGGCTACGGGCTCTGAGTTCACAAACGCAGCTTATGTATTTAGCGAGCCGGCCGGCGGTTGGAAATCAACTTCGACCTTCACGGCCAAGTTAACGTCCTCTGACACGGTGAACAACGATTACTTCGGATTCTCTATCTCGCTGGAGGAAAAGACAATCGCGATTGGATCACCTTATGCGACTTACGACGGTGGACCGGGAATCGGAGCCGCCTACGTCTACAACGAACCCTCCTCGGGTTGGACGACCACTCAAACGTACAACGCCAAGTTGACCCCATCCGACGGCATGCTGGATGACTACTTTGGGTGCTCGGTTTCCGTCGCAGCCAACACCGTACTCGTCGGAGCGAGTCTGGAAACCGTGAATTCAAAGCGGGACGTGGGAGCGGCCTACGTCTTCCTGCATCCGGTGGGTCAGACATTCGAGACGGCCAAGCTGACCAGTTCGAGCGCAAAGGCATCCAGTCTGTTTGGAACTGCAGTCGCCATCTCTCCTCAAGGGGATAAGGCAGTGATTGGCGCAACGGGAATCAGTTTGGGCGCGGCTTACGAGTACCTGAAACCAGCATCTGGCTGGAAAACAACTTCTACCTCTCATGCAACGCTTACGAAGTCGCCCGCGACTCAAAGTTTTGGCAATGCGGTGGCGTTAATTGAGAGCTTTGCTGTCGTCGGCAACCCGTATGTAAACGGAGACAACACTCCGGGGACTGCTTACGTGTTCGCCTTCCAATAGTCGGACGATCTAACGATTACGCTCGCTGACATTGTGGTGAGTGAAATCGGGATGTCGCGTCGGCGGTTTTCATGGAGGGGATAAGCAACTTGTGTCCGCAGCGTTTGTACCCCGTTGCCAAAGGCGCAAGGATGGGGTACTCCGCAGTTGTGGAAGAGCAAGAAAGACGCGAACGCGGACCATCCGCTTCTAGAGGTTCTCTTGGATAAAGCGGGGGCTGATGTGAACGTCCACTTGTATCAACGGTGAATCACCAACCGCCTTAAAGCTGTGAATCTCACCGGCCTTGATAACAAAGATGTCTCCAGCGCAGGCCTCGAAGGTCTTGCCGTTTACGGTCCACACGCCCCGGCCTTCACGGATGAACTGGATCTCATCATAAGGATGCCGGTGCGGACCCGGCCCGGAACCGGGCTTTCCATGGAATAAGAACACGGAAACGCTGGTGTCGCCCTGATCAGCTCCGACAAATTCATGCGAACTACCAACAAAAGGCAGGTTCTCCTGGCGCACGTGAAGCATCTTTCGTGATCCTCCTGCCCGATTGGATGAGCGTAGCCATGATTTGGCTCCGCGAATGCCAATGGGCGCCGTGGCGATTTAACATCCATCAATGACTCTGAGAATTGGCCAGCCTCCATCCCCTCGTAGGCTCGTTCTACCTTGCAGTCACGGCCTCTTCGCGCCGCAACAGCGGCAATCGCCAGCCAAGGCGAGTATGCGAGCGATGGTCCAGCTTGATCTTTAGATCTTCTCCGGAAGCTAAATCTCAGCTGTCGGTGCCCTTAAGTCCCGCTTGCAGGTCCGGCCAGGATGTAGCAGCGGGTGAACCGCCGATCCGAAAATAGTAAGATGTCTCAGCTTTTTTACAAGGAGCCCAGTGTGCCAAAGGAGCTCATGCCAGAGATCCAAGAGGATCTGCTTCGCGCGTTTCTTGAGCATATCCCGGACGGGGTGTACTTCAAGGACCGAAAGAGCCGTTTTGTGCGCATCAGCCGATCGTTGGCGGCCAGGTTCGGACTGAGCGACCCATCTCAGGCAATCGACAAAACCGATTTTGACATGTTCAGTGAAGAGCATGCGAAACAGGCATTCGCCGACGAACAGAACATCATTCGCACGAGCAAGGCGATCGTTGAGGCCGAAGAAAGAGAGACATGGCCGGATGGGCGTGAGACTTGGGTACTAACGACCAAGCTGCCATTGACCGACAGCAAGGGAAATGTCATCGGTACGATGGGTATTTCCCGCGACATCACTGAGCGTAAACGCGTCGACCGCGAATTGGAGAAATATCGGGCTCGCCTGGAAGAACTTGTTGCGGAAAGAACCGCCGAGCTGATGCGGGCAAACGAAGAACTCGAACATGATGTCGCGGCACGCAAGATCGCAGAGCAAGAGCTGGCCAGATCAAACGCGGTCTTAGAAAACCTTTCCCTGATGGATGAACTTACCGGACTCTACAACCGCAAGGGATTTTTTGCACTTGCAGAGCATTGGCGAAAGCTGGCCTCTCGCAGTGAAGAGCCTTTCTGCATAGCCTTCGTCGACCTGGACGGCCTGAAAAGAATCAACGACACGTTCGGTCACCAAGAAGGGGACCGTGCTTTGCTGGATGCCGCGAATGTGCTGAGAAACAGCTTCCGTGAATCGGATGTTCTCGCCCGGCTCGGAGGTGACGAGTTCGCCGTTTTCATTGCGGATGCTGTGGAGGACAAGATCGCCGGAATCAGAACGCGGATTCAACAGAATTTGACCATTTGTAATGCTGCGGCGGGTCGGCGCTATCCTCTTTCGTTCAGTACAGGGATCGCTTCGAGTGGTCCGAATTATTCTGATATTGAGACTCTGTTAGCCCGAGCTGACACCCTGATGTACGAGCAGAAGAGTAACAAGCAAATTTCTCGGGACGAAACCACTGGATTGGAACCGGCGGACAATTGACAGATCCAGCGCGTTGTTGCACACCATCCAGCGCCTGTGAAGAACTTCCGGTCCGGCGCTGACAAATCGGGCACGCTGCGCCGGAGCATAGTGCCTCTCACCAATCATGATCGTTCCACGGGTTCATATCATTCAGCTTGCACGTTTCGATACGAAATCAGAATACAGCGGCGATGAAGATCCCCAGTGCTGAGTCAATTTCAATCGTTCCGTTTCCAACTGATTCGCAATGGGACTCGGATACATGGGCTTTCCCTAAGGCACAGATTTGCGAGAAGTCGCTAGAATTTTAACGCAGCCATGTGGGTCAGGTGCATCGACCTCAGGCATCGCGCTTCATGAAGGGAGAACGCTTTGGGTTGGGCAGCGGCGGCGAAGTGCTACACGCCCCTTCCGAGCGAGAGCCACAATAAGACCCAAAAACATGCCTGCGCCGCATCGCATTTTGCTAAGAAATAACCGGGCTGAACGGAGGTGACGATGGCAAGCACCAAGGCGATCGGGGAGGCAAGAACTCCGGTCCAAAAAAGCGCGACGAGCAGAGTGTCGCCCCACCTCAATTCAGCCATTGTGAAGATTGCAAGGGCGCAAATCCATGACAGGTGAGAGAGCAAAAGACCTACGATGTAACCATAGTGTTTCCATTTTGTCGGCCGAGGACCGCGGTCCCGACGAAAAGCAAGGGTTGCTCGAACCAAGTAAACCAACGCAATCAGCGCCGAGCCTCCAAGCAGCAGCGCTGGTATCCATTTCATACCGAATCCTTTTGGTGAAGCGCGCTGGCCAGCCCAACAGAAAAGCCGCCCATCTAGCGGGCGGCTTTTCTGACGCTGGGCTGACTTGGTGGCGTCGGCCCCTGCTCTCTCACATGGTTAATCGGGTACGGTGATTCTCAAGATTTGTCCTCCGCCCGCCGGCAAGCCGAATCCCCAGTTCGAAACGTACAGGTTGCCGTCCGGACCAAACGTCATGGCTGTCGGCAGAGCCAGTTGCATCGTGGTGCCGTCGGCGATGACGGTGTAGTTGTTCTTGCCGTCCACACGAAGAATCTGTGCCGTGAACGGAGTTGGGAAAGGATTTCCGGTGGTGTTTTCGAGGACGTAGAGGCGATGTTTGGAGTCGAAAGCTAATCCTACGATGTCGCTGAACCCCATGTAGACCGTCGTGATTGCCCCATCGGGAGTGATCTGCATAATTTTCGACGAGCCGTCTTTGATGGGAAAGGTGTCGAGGTTTCCGACAAGAAAGTTGTGGCCATCGAATGCCAGAGCGGTGGGGACGATATGCCCTTGCACATTCGAGATATCGGCGACTCGGTGGACCGCGCCGGCCGGGGTGATTTCGTCCAACTCTCCGTGGTTGGGTTCAATGGTAAAGAGCGAGCCATGAGCACCGATCATGCTGTACCAGGTGCCGTCGGGCTCAAAGTCATCCGGATTTGGATTTGCGACTGGGTGTGACTTAACGAAGGCCGACAGGTTGGCGATGCCGACGCGCTTGCCATCGGGACGGACGCGGAGCACTCCGTTGTCAGTGCCTACGAGTCCATGGGAGCACCCAGCCCCGGCGAGCACAGCGTACAATCTGCCGCCAAGAAATGCGACATCCCCGACACCGCTGACTAAGCTACCTTGCGACACTGAGGTCTGGCTCGAGGGGAGATTGTCGGAGACCGTGGTTACGGTTCCATCCGAGGCGACCTTTGATATCCGCCCGGTGTATCCGCCCGTATAAGGACCGACCGGACTGGGAACTTGCGTGCACGTCCCGACAGTAGAGAGTGTGCCTCCGGCACCGCCTTCAGCCACGTAGAGATTGCCATCTGGACCGAACTTGAGACCTCGAGGATTATTTAGCCCCGTCGCGAAGACGGTTATCGTTTGCGCAAGTACGGAAGGCGCAAGTGCCAAGGCAAGCACGCCTGGCAGCAGAAAGAATCGTGCCGCTCTGGAAACGCTTTTCATTTGGAATGTCGCTCCTTGGATCCGGTTGATCCAGGGTCGGAGTTATCGCATTGACCCGGAGCAAGGGCAATGCAAAGCGAGTCACACCCGAGTCATTTGGAGGTCACGGCTCAAAATCATGAAATGAATGATCTTTCCTGCCCGTGGGCTTGACAGCGGAGACGAGTAAAGTTCAGAATTCCTCAGCGCTCGCCCTGTTTGTGTGCGTGGCTGCTGGGGCCCCTTCGCACGCCATGATCCCTTCGACTACTATGCCGGGAGTCGCACGCTTTGGACCGTATGAGGTCGACGTGCGTTCGGGAGAGCTCCGAAAGTTTGGCATCCGGATCAAGCTCGGGGAACAACCGCTCAAAATCCTGATCCTGCTGATGGAGCGTCCGGGAGCACTGGTCACGCGAGAGGAACTGCGCAGCCAGCTCTGGTCGGACGATACGTTTGTTGATTTCGACCATGGCCTCAACTCGGCGGTGCAGCGGCTGCGCGAGAGTTTGTCGGATACGGCAGAAAAGGAGCAGTGGATTGAAACCGTGCCTCGGCGCGGCTACCGGTTCGTGGGTTCGGTGGAGTGGAGCAAACCGAGCGGCTCGACGCACGCCCCGGTACCCTTGGAAGCAAAGAGTGAAAAGCCACCGGCAGTTGTTGCACCTCCTCCGCAGCATCCAGAAGTCGCAGCGAAGCGTGGGCTCGGCTGGCGGTTCGCCGCGTTGGTCGTGATTCTTGTTCTAGCAGGCGCCGGCATCTTCTTCTATGTGCGCAACTTCTATGTGCGCAACGCAGGAAAGGCCAAAGCGGGCACGATCCGGTCCGTTGCGGTTCTGCCGCTGGAAAATCTCATGGGCGATTCGTCGCAGGATTATTTTGTCGATGGGATGACCGACGAACTGATCACGGCTCTCGCCGAGAATAGCGGATTACGGGTGATCTCTCGAACTTCCGCCATGCAGTTTAAGAAGGTTCATCGGCCATTGCGCGACATCGCGCACGACCTTGGCGTAGACAGCATTCTCGAAGGGTCCATCTCCCGATCAGAAAAACGGGTACACATGACGGTGCAGCTCATCTATGCGCCCACCGACACGCGTGTCTGGGCGGAAAGTTACGACAGGGACCTGAGTCAAGCGGTTGCGCTGCCCACGGAGCTCTCCCAAACGATCGCGAAGGAAGTGCGGCTGGCTGTTTCGACCCCGTCCCTAGAGCGCCACGTAAATCCTGAAGCCCACGACGCTTACTTGCACGGACGCTATTTCTGGTTCAACGACAACGACGGCCCCGCGCTTACCTATTTTCAGAAGGCGGTACAGCTTCAGCCTGACTATGCCGCGGCCTGGAGCGGAATCGCAGACTTTTATGGTGGGCGCGCCGTAGGAGGCCTAATTTCGCCGCAGGAAGCCAGCCTTTATTGGGAGACGGATGCTCGCAAGGCCCTGGAACTCGACCCATCGCTCGCCGACGCTCACAATTCCCTGGCCGCATTCTATTTCTTTTCGGCGTGGGATCTGGCGCGTGCTGAGTCGGAATCGAAGCGCGCAATCGAATTGAATCCGAATTTATCTGAAGCGTTCCATATCTATTCGTACATTTTGATGGTGTTGAACCGTGATCCGGAGGCAATCGCAGCGCAAAAGAGGGGTATGGAAGCAGACCCGTTTGCGCGTCCCTGGGCTCTGGGCTACACCTACTATCGTTTACGGCATTTCGATGCCGCGCTGAACGAATTACGCCTGCGCGAGTTGGCCAATCCGAAAAACGGCGCTCTCCACGATATTCTCTCGGATACGTATCACGCCTTGGGAATGGATCAGGAGGCCGTTGAAGAGTGGGCGCAGAGCTATATGGTACAAGGAAACCCCGATTCAGCCGCGGCCGTGCGGCATGCTTTCGAACTTGGCGGATATCACGCTGCCGCCGAATGGCGGCTCAATGCACTGAAGCGTGCCGCGCACAAGAGCTATACATCCTCGTTCTGGCTGGCTTATGAGTGCGCTCAGGCGCAACATAGGGACGAAGCGCTTCAGCAACTGGAAAACGCATATCGCGAGCACTCACCTAGATTGATTTTTCTCGCGAATGAACCGGTCTTCGACTTCCTGCACTCCGAACCCCGCTATCAGACAATCGTACGAAACATGAAACTTCCGGAAGGTCATTGAGGGCGGGTTGCCCGCCTGCCCAGTTTTCGCAACGTAGCAATCGATGCCCCGCGCATCCAAACGGCGCAAGGACCGGGGCAACCACGGTTTTTGATAGTGATGGAAAAACGGGAGGGTCTGACCTTCCCGCATCCGGGTCCCACGGATGGTATTGTTCCACTCAGTTTTTGCCTGATTTCGTCGCAACCGAGGGCCGTCACGCCCTGTCCTATCTTTGAGGTGACAGAAAATGAGCTACACAGTCGGGGATGGGACCGTGGTATTCGCGGTAGCGGCCGGGATTGTTGGGTATCTTTATGTCAGACATCTGGGTCGGCAGAAGAAGCTCGAGATCATTCATCAGGAGCGGATGGCGGCGATGGAAAAGGGAATTCCGTTGCCGGAGTTTCCGATGGAACCGGTGCGGGAACGGCGTCCGGATCCGACCGTCCTGCCGATTTTGGGGATCGTTCTTTTGACTCTCTCGGTTGGAACGATGATTGTGCTGTTCATTACGCTTGACGCTGATTCGCACAGCTTTTGGATAACGCCGCTGCCATTCAGTTTCTTGGGCGTGGGGTTGATCGCGTTCCATTTCTTAAAGGGTGCGGCTCGACGCTAACCCTTGGTCGAAACCGACTCTCAACTCGTAGCCCGCGCGCAGAGCGGGGACCAGCAGGCATTCGCGGAACTGGTTCGCAGGCACAAAGCTCAAGTGTTTCGACTCGCAGTATCGATTTTGGGGCGCGAGTTCATTCCGGAAGCCGAAGACGTGACCCAAGAAGTATTTCTCAAGGTTCACAATGCAATCGCGTCATTTCGAGGCGAGGCCGAATTCAGCTCGTGGATTTACCGGATCACGTTCAACCAAGCAGTGAACTTGAAAGCGCGAGTCCGCTTCCGAAGCCCACACGCGGACGAGACAGCTCTATATGACGTCGCGACTCCTGAGCCTGGACCGGAGCAGCGGGCTGAAGTGGCTCAGCGTAACCAGGCTCTTGCCGACTGTATGGGAACGCTCCCGGAGGTCTATCAATCGGCGTTGCGTCTTTACTATTGGCTCGGCTGCGACGTGGGTGAAGTGGCGGAACCGCTCGGAGTGCCCGAGAATACTGCGAAATCATATCTGCACCGCGCGCGACAGATTCTGCACGGCATGCTGAAGGAGAAAGGATATTCCTGTGACTGAAATGGAACCCTACGAAGCCGGAATCGACCGTTTGTTGCGACGTTCGATGGATGCGCCCGCGCCGACTCTTTCTTCGGATTTCGAGGAGCGCTTGATGCGTAAGGTGGGTCAAGAGTCCGCGGGTCTCGACCGATATGGACGCATGGTGCTGACCGGCTATGGCCTGGCATCGATTGTGGTTTCGGGAGTTGTCATGCGCGCACAAGGCCTCGGTTGGGGAACGATTGCAGTAACAATCCTGGGGCCACTCGCCCTGGTTGCAGCCGCACCTCGGGTGCGGCGGCTTGGACAGATGCAGTAAGATGCTCCTGCTGCGTGCCGTTCCAAGTGGTGATCGTCGCCATGACCTTGCATTATGATCGACCGCAAATGCGCGACGATCATCCGCTTCAACGAAGATGGTTTCTGCTCGCTCGAGTTCCAGCCCTATTGTTTTTCGCCAGCGGCTTCTTGTGTTTCGCCCAGCCTCAGCAAAGCGTGCAGCCGGCTGCGCCAGTCCCTCCGCAGGAGGTCTCGAAGCAATCTACTGCGGAAGCTCCATCGTTCACCTTCAAGGTGGTCACTCGCTTGGTCGTCGTGGAGGTGGTCGCCCGAGACCGCGAAGATAATCCGGTGCGAGACCTCACGGCTGAAGATTTGACTGTCTCGGAGACCATCGATGATTCGGGCGAGCTTCCTGAGAAAATTGCTTCGTTTCGCGCCGTCACCGGACCTATGGAGCAGCGTGCTGACAGCGGAATTGTATTGAGCTGGCTGCACAAGTCGTTCTGTGGACTGACCGGAGCCTATGAGCTTTCCTACTATCTTTCTCCTGAGAGCCAAAAGGACGGCTTGCACCGCATTTCTGTGACAAGTTCCCGGAAAGACCTGACGCTCTATTTTCGTCCAGGATACCGAATCGAAGCAGACAGGCCTGCGGCGCTGAGTGCCGATGAACTTGCCGACAAGCAAAGCAGACTTCAACGGGAAGCGCAGCTGGTTGCAGAATCGGAAAAGAAGGAGCATCCGGAGCTGGAACTCGCGATGATCGCGTGTTACGACACGCTCAATATCACCGCGTTCAAGGTGGGTGTTCAGAAGACGATTTCCGATCAAGGCTCGGCGTATGAGTTCGATGTCCCGGGCAGTTATTTTGCGTCGCTTCCCGTATCCGAGCGCACGCATCCGACGCAGTTAGATTTTTCAATTTGCACGTTTGAATCCGACGGACACCCGATTCTTCACTTTGATGGAACCGTATCGGCCGGGAAAAATTCGGAAGACTACCACCTCATTGCCGCGCAAGGCTTCTCGCACATAGTGACGTTCGATGCGCAGCAACCGGGAAGTGCGCAGGCACTCTCCGCACGGATCGTGGTTCGGGATCGTAGCACGGGGGCATTGGGCTCAGGAGAAATGCTGTTGCTTCCGCTGAGCCACAATTCTTTCCCGGCGCCGATCCCGGAAGGAAAAACGACGTCGGTGTTTGGAACAACTAATCGGACGAATCCGCTTGCGTTGTGCGGAGATGTATACCAACTAGCTCCTTGGACAACGCATCTTCCTCGATTCTCGGAGATTGACGCCGTAGCGCCCATCTATACGACTTCTCTCGGCGTTTATTCACGCTTCTTTACCGAGGGCATTCCGGGAGTGACCAGCCGCACGGAATGGTTCGGGATTAACTACCAGGGAGTTTTTGGAGTGGATAAACCTGGTAAGTATGAATTTGATCTTCTCTCGGACGACGGCGCAAAGGTCTACATCGACGATAAGTTGATCGTGAGCGATGACACTCTGCACCCGGCACAGGGTTCGCGAGGCAACGTCCAACTTAGTGCGGGAGCGCACTACATTCGGGTGTCATACTTTCAGGGACCTCGGACGGAAGTGGCTTTGGTTCTGCTGGTGAAGCCTCGATGGCGATCCTGGCGCCTATTCGATACGAGAGATTTCCCGGACCCGGGAAATGCGTCTGCCCAGAGACAGAAATTGCCAGAACCGTGACTTCGTACGTGTTTAGCGCGGTAAGATAAGTCGACCGCATCGTTTTTTTCGCGTTACTGCAGCTTGCAGAGGTTGATCAAGTCGTTGGCGATTTGGAGCGCGCCAGCTTGCGTATTCGCGAGTGAATGCATGCCACCGGCGACACAGGCTTGGGCCTTATTGCTGGTGATGTTGTTGAACCAGTCTTGGCCGATCGGAATGGCAGAGCTGTTATCAGCGCCGCCGAAGACAAGGTTCACATACGTCTTCGGGAAATTGTAATTGGCTCCGGGCGCTTCCGCGCTGTCTCCGAGGAAGAAGTTCAATCCGCCTGGCGGTAGAGTTCCGTTGACCGCATTGCTGCAGACCGCAGTGGCGCCGCTCGGATCGTACGCCGGATCCCAGACCGGTGCGTCCGCTTTGCCGAAACAGGTTCCGAGCGAAGTGCTCGACCCGCATTGGACGGGCAACTTACCCTCCGTGCACCCGCAGCCCCAATCGAGACGACCTGTTGGCGGTCCGCTGGTGACTTCGGCCATCGAGAGAATGTTGCTGTTGGGGTATTGCGATAACGCGTAGGCGAGCGCGCCCGCCCCGCCGCTGTTTGCGGTCGCGCAATAGGGGAGGCTCGTGTTGTTCTGGATGTTGTTGTAGATCCACTGAGTGACGGTTGCGTAGCGGCAGGCGTCGGCCATTACTCCTCCGGGGCCTTGCGCCCAGCCGTCGGGCTGATTGCTGTTGAACGGCGTTCCCCAAGAAATCTGCACGGTCGTGAAGCCGGCGGTCAAGACGTTCTGAACCGCGGTGCTGCCGAAGGTGAAGATGCTGTCGTACAAGCCGTTGCCGTCCGTTCCGGTGTTGTAGGTCACGGTTCCCAGCGAAGATCCAGTTGGCGTGTTGGTCTTTACGTACGCCTGCACCTCGGGAACGTTGGGGCAAGAAACCGTCATCTGCTGGCAGACGCCGTTTTTGATCGATCCTGAACAAGAAACGCTCGAGACTCCGCTGACTGTTCCCAAAGCTCGAGTCGCTCCGGTGGCACAGCTGGCAGAGATGGTGACGGGGGCGGTGATGGTTCCCGTGGAGTAAACCGGGAGGCAAGACTCACTCGCGGGCTGACTCGTGACGTACACCGTGTAGGTTGCGCCGCTGCTGTAACTCTTCGCGAATGTCTGAGTTGTGTTTCCCGTAAAAGTGAGAGTGTTGCCTTGATCGTCTTGCATCACGACTGTCCCGGAAAGTCCTGTGACCGCGACGCTGATGGTGAGGTTATTTCCAGACGCAGCGCAAGTCGCTGTCACTGTGATATTTGACGTGATGGTTCCGCTGGCGTTGCTGCTCAAGGTGCAAGTTTGTCCGGTTGGCTGCGTCTGGACCGTCACCGAATATGTCGAGCCGCTAGCGAAGGACGTGGCGAAGGTCTGCGTGTTGTTCGACGCGAAGCTCAGAGTGTCGCTCTTGCTGTCTTGCACGACAAGGGTTCCTGAAGTGAGTCCGGTTGTCACAACGCTGATTGTGTAATTCGAGACGCACGTGGCTGTGACGGTCGTGTTGGCGGTGATCGTTCCACTCGAATTGCTGCTCAGAGTGCAGGTTTGTCCGGTGGGCTGAGTCTGGATCGTCACGGAGTACGTCGATCCGCTCGCGTAAGTCGATGCGAAGGTCTGCGTACTGTTCGTGGTGAAAGTCAGCGAGTCGGACTTGCTGTCATTCACGACCAGCGTTCCAGTAAGTCCGGTGACCGCGACGCTCAGATTGTAATTCGCTGAGCTAGCGGTGCAGGTTGCGGTGACCGTGATGTTGGCGGTGATCGTTCCGCTGGAGTTGCTGCTCAGCGTGCAAGTCTGACCGGTCGGCTGAGTCATGACTGTGACTGAGTACGTGGAGCCGCTCGCAAAGGTCGAGGCGAAGGTCTGGGTCGTATTGCTGGTAAATGTCAGTGTGTCGGATTTGCTGTCTTGCACAACCAACGTTCCGGATGTGAGGCCGGTGACGGCAACACTGATCTTGTAGTTTGTGGTATTCGCAGCGCAGGTCGCAGTGACCGTGATGTTCGAAGTGATATTTCCCTTTGCATTGGCGCTGAGCGTGCAAGTTTGTCCAGAAGGCTGCGTCTTGACGCGGACGGTATAGCTGGCGCCACTCGCATAGGTTTTGGCAAAGGTTTGAGTGGCGTTGGTGGTAAAGGTCAGCAAATCGTTATTGTTGTCTTGCATGACCAAGGATCCCGAAGTCAGCCCAGAGACGGCGACACTGATTGTGTAGTTAGCCGCTGAGGTGCACGTAACCGTGACGGTGGTGTTGGCAGTCATCGTTCCCGTAGCGTTGCTGCTTAGCGTGCATGTTTGGCCGGAGGGCTGAGTCTTAATCCGGACGGTATAGGTCGCACCGCTGGCGTAGGTTCTGGCAAAGGACTGGGTGTCGTTGGTGGTAAAGGTCAGGGTGTCGGTCTTGTTATCTTCGACGACGAGCGTGCCGCTGAGTCCAGCGACTGAAACGCTGAGCTTGTAATTCGTGGCGGCAGCGGAGGGCACGGTATTTGCGATGAACAAAAGAGAGCCCAACACTGTGAGCAGAAGATTGCGCGACCTCATACGAGCCTCCAACCGAATCCCGGGAATTGTGCCTAGTCGTATTTTCGTGATGTGTCCCTAGCGGAATCTGAACAGCGTAGCGAGACAGGGGGTTACCAGGGAGGGAAAACAAGTCTATTGCAGCCATATTGGGGCGTCAAGAGGCGAGTAGCAAGGGTTTTGGCGGACTCGCAAGATTTCAAGCGGACCTTGCAAGAATTTGCAACATGTAATGCCGCAACCTAT